>Ga0123340_1000568_pt1 | contig 25567 bp, 16 predicted proteins | sample SirMexnodulemix_FD_89961 | JGI IMG/M metagenome (GOLD analysis project Ga0123340, IMG submission 89961) | Root nodule microbial communities of legume samples collected from Mexico - Siratro Mexico nodule mix | ecosystem: Host-associated > Plants > Roots > Nodule | place: Mexico: Nepantla...
ATATATATATATATATATATATATATATATATTAATATTTTTGTACAGACAAGCGTGATGTACTCGTATTTGAAAAGGCTTCCGCTCGTGTGAGTCTAAGTTTCATATTGAGTAGAAATAAAAAGGTTGAGCAACATTATAAGAAAGAAGACCCAAAATCTAATGTTTTAAAGGTTTTAGATTGAAGGTGGTGTCATTTCTTGTGTGTTGGGCCCTTTTCTCATTTTTATTTGTCTCCCTGCTATTTTTTCTCTTGATTTTCTAGCAAAGTTTGAGTCTACTAAATATGTTTTGTAAATAGCAGATTATTAGGATAAAAAATATTCTCAATATTTCTATAATTATGAGAAAGAAATATCTTCATAATCTTCCTATTTATTTCAACATATTTTTATTTCCTTTTCTTAAGGTTTTGTTACTACAAATAAAGATTATGAGAATGTAGATAGAGAAAATAGAAAATGGGAAAGACCTTTATAGGTCTATTATGAAGAAGAAAGAAAAGGGTTAAATTGTAATTAGCATGCAATAGATTGTTAGTTATTTATTGTGGTTAGTGGGTGAGGGTATAATAAATAGGTCCTCGGTTGTAAGTGGGGACAGTGTTTTACAAATTAAAGTGGTAACTTGATATTGCCAATGTGAAAGGAAGAGTGTTCCTTTCTGGGTAATTTTGTCCACCCTAGTGCCTTTTTGTGTGTGTGTGTCTGAAGTGTGAAATAATACAGAAGTATTTCAATCACTACGTTATTGCAACTGAGATTGTGCTTTTGTGATTAGGATTCCACATTTTTTTGTTGTTGTAGTAAGGGAATTCCTATAAGATTCTTTCTTGAAGGTAAGAATGAGTATGAAACCCTGGTTGAACTAAGTTCACTATCAAGTCAAAATAGATCAATTCTATGGCTCATTTCTTAAATGATTTGCCAATTTACTAGAGTAGTAATCTTTGGATTTAATGGAATATATGAGAGGAGCCATTAAATTGGAACATTTTCATAGCCATTTTATGGGTTTCCATCACATCTAATCCCGTGCAGTGAGAGATAAGGCATGATTATATTGTCTTACTATGCTATTCTTGCAGCTTTTTGGAAAACTTAATTGGAACTATTTCTGTTGATTGCAAAAGAAAATGTTTCTAATATTGGCCCGCCTAATTGAGAATATGAAACAATTTTTCCTTCACTTATATGCAACACTCAATTATAGTTGCATATTGACTTTTCATGGCTTTGTCTGCAGTTGTGAACTTAACCCTCATCGACCTTCCTGGGTTGACAAAGGTTGCTGTAGGTAAAGTTTCACACATTTCCCAGTATTTTTAATAAGTTGGATGTAAGTTTTAGAAGAGTCTTCTTAATGTTTAAAAAATAATAGAATTTGTGCTTCTTTTGTAGAGGGACAATCAGAATCTATTGTTCAAGATATTGAGAACATGGTCCGTTCTTATATTGAGAAGGTAATTGTACTTCAAATATAAAATGAATAATCATATATGATTGCAAATTGTATTAAACAAATAATGAAGCACGCTATATGACCTTTGTCAAGTAAGGGCTATTAAAGGAAGGAAATTAAAGCCAATATACTATATATGAACTATGAACTCCCTTCCAAGAAAGTACCATGTACCATGTTCCAGTAGATTAAAACTTCCCTTTGAATTTATTAGGTATTGTGTTCTCGCAAATAACCCCTGATGCATTTCTTCATTTTAACCACCCAACTAGTTTCCTTTAGGTACACCTATTTCGATCATTGTTTATCTTAAATTCTCAAACAAAAAAAGTGTGTTACGTCATCTCCAATTTTTACCTCCAAGTTATTTTCCCCTGCTTCTTGCTAAAATTTCAATACATAATATTTGTTATTGTTACTCATGCAAAAACCTTTTGACTCCAATGTTTGTCTTCAAAGCTGGAGTTTGGAGTTATTCTTTTTTCTTGGTTTCTCAATCTAAATTCTATCATTAGTAAGAGAAAGTATACATTCAGAGATAATCTTGTATGTTCTTAGAAAGCGCATTCAAGACAAAATTAGTCAAAAGCAAATTCCAAATATAAGTTATGCAATCCATTGCCTTCCAGAACTTTCTCTTGGCACTTAATCATATAATTTTCAAAAGTCAAATAAAAACCACGTGCAACTCTCTTTAGTTACTTCAATACCTCATAATCAATTCCCATACAAGATAAATGTAAACACCTGTTGAACCATTTCTAGCACAAATCCAAATTAATTATCTGCAGTCTTATACTTTTTCTTAAATTATGCCCAATCTTCTTTTCCCATAATTTCAATATGCTTCGAAAATTTATTCTTATAAAGGTTACACAATTGTACATACGTTGGAACCAAAGAACTCTTCCATTTTGACATTTTCTTATGTTTAAAAATCACATTATTGTGTCAAATAATAACTTATTTTCATATACATTTCCAAACTTAAATCAGAATACCATCAAGACCAACAACTTTGTCTTGAATTCTGCAATAGTAAGCAAGATTTTGTTCATTCCCTTGGATTTCTAATAGTTCCGTGTTACATGTCTATTATTGTTCCAAGATCTTGGAAAAACTAGCTAAAAGTTTTTGTATTATTGTGTCTCACAAGTTTCGTTTTTCATTTCTATCTTCTAATACCTTTTCCAAATATCAACATCATTACATGTATTTAAGGCCTTAAAAGGTTCCCTTTTGTTTCTTACCTTGTCGTCAACATTTTCTTTTCACCACTAAGATTCCGTATCCCTTGGTCCAAAACCTTTTGATTCACCTAAGAAGACATTAGAAACCTTCCTTACTATCAAACATCTCATCCCAAATTAGACTAGTACTATACAAATTTATGATTCTCATTATCTTCATCCAATATTTACCTCTCTAAAGGTGAAAACTCCAATGTTCACCACTTGTTCTTGGATTTGTAACTTCTTGATTTTTCTGTTTGTGACGTTCAAAACAAATATAAATGATAAAAACCTTGACTGTTGTGTAACAAGATTCTCTCCTGGAATCGCCTTGGAATCCTTGCGAGCGTCTTCTTAGAGTTTCTTAAAATAATAAATTTGTCACCTTGAGATGTCACGCTTATAAGTGATTCAATGTTCCTTCTACATCTTACAACAAGTGCATAATCTAAATTGACATGTCTATAGAAATAAAGAACAAGTGTAGGCTGTCCTTCCCCAATTTGATATTCAAAAACAAAACCATTATAAACAATTGTTAGCACACTGCAACAATCATTTGCAGCATAACCAAATAGCATAAAATAAAGAAAATAATTACAAACGAGTACGGGGACTAAACCAATACATGTGTCACATCTTATCATTTAACTTCTATATGTCTATCACAAACAATCTAATTTTCTTATGGTGCAGCCCAATTGCATTATATTGGCCATCTCTCCTGCAAACCAAGATATTGCCACTTCAGATGCAATAAAAATTGCAAGAGAAGTTGATCCTTCAGGTCTGTCTTTTATGTTTGAAGTAATTTTTAGTGCTGACACTGTTTCCTACGATCACATCTTTCTTTATATTTTCTTTTTAACCTAGACTCGTTTAGGAAGGAGCTAATGTGGTTGAGGTATTTTATTCTTTTTTCAGGTGAAAGGACATTTGGGGTGTTGACAAAACTTGATCTTATGGATAAAGGAACCAATGCAGTTGAGGTATAATTCTGTAACAGCTGCATGATGATGATGTTCAGTTTGATGTTGTCACTATGACTGAGTCTATCACCTGATGAAAAGTTGTCTTTATGTGAATCGAATCTTAAAGGTTCTCGAAGGAAGACAATACAGGTTGCAGCATCCTTGGGTTGGAATCGTCAATCGTTCACAGGCTGATATTAATAAAAACGTTGACATGATTGTTGCTCGCAAGAAGGAGCGTGAATATTTCGAGACTAGCCCCGAGTATGGACATTTGGCACATAAAATGGGTGCAGAATATCTGGCCAGACTTTTATCCCAAGTATTTTCAATAATATTTCTTCACGCAATTTTCCTTAATGATTTTGTTATGTTGATTTAAGTGATCGTGAGTAATTTCCCTTTCTTCCTATTCTGGCATTTATAACTGCAGCATTTGGAGTATGTTATTAGGCAGAAGATACCCAGTATCATTGCCTTAATAAATAAAGCCATTGACGAGCTTAATGCAGAGTTAGACCGAATTGGCAGGCCGATAGCTGTTGATTCAGGGGTCAGAACTTCCATCAATGCTAAAAACAATCTTCTTTTGTTCGAAACTTGTTGAATTTTGCTCGTACTAAGTTCCGCTACTTTTTATATAGGCCAAGTTATACACAATTTTACAGATGTGTCGAGCATTTGACAAAGTATTTAAAGAACACCTGGATGGAGGGTAAGTACGTTTCGAGTATAAGTTCTTATAATTCACTTTAGAAAAACTAAGTGATTAAAAGATTGAAAAAGAGTTCAGTTTTAATCACGTTTTTGTTATGAACAAAATTTATGGAAGTAATTTTCCTTATTGTCTTAATTTTTTTTTGGAGAATTAATATATTTAAGTAACCGACTGGTATTCTAGCCGTCCTGGTGGGGACCGGATATATGGTGTTTTTGACCACCAATTACCAGCTGCTTTAAAAAAGCTGCCATTTAATCGTCATCTTTCCGTAAAGAATGTGGAACGGGTAGTTACAGAAGCGGATGGTTATCAGCCACATCTAATTGCTCCAGAGCAAGGCTACAGAAGACTCATTGAGGGATCTATCGGCTATTTCAAAGGCCCAGCGGAAGCCTCTGTGGATGCTGTAATCCTCTTCACTTTATTCCTTCATCTGTTTAAATATGTGATGGACTTAAAGTGTTCATGTGCTGTGAAGGACATCCTGCTTTTAAAGGAATTGTTTATATCCTTGTAGTTGTCAACATTGGACAGGAAGCTTTCCATGCCCATATTTATATAAACTTATAAAAGAATACAATAAGGAAAAATGAAATCATCATCCCCCATAAGTTTAAGAGAAAAAGCTTATTTTGTTTTATTATTCTCTTATAAATACTTTTAGAATAGTTTATCTAAAGAGGATCAAGTCTAGCAATGTCACAGGTGAACTATGGTATAATCGGAACATTTAACAGCATATGATACCTGTTCTGATCTGAATTCCTAATTAACTTTCTTTAGTTTTCATATGTCCCACCTTATCAACCAAAATCCGGGTGATAGCTACTTTAAACCCCGATTGTACACTGTAGAAACAGAGCAGACATTTTCTTTTTTAAGTTTTTAAACCTCTCGAGATGATCCTTCAGTTTCGAAGCTAGAAACTTTTAATTTTTTAATTCCAAAAACCATAATTTTGAAAATGTGCACCCTTCCTCAAGTCCATCACATTTTGATTGTTTAACCTATATTTTTTGTACTGCTTATTTTTGTTTGTTAGCATTCAAATAGGAAAAAGAGGTTGGTCCAAAAGAATGGGTTACCTCTTGTATGTTTCACTAACTACCTGCATTACTTCGTGTTTTTTCATTCTGAAAAAGATTGCCTCGTAACTGTTTCTTCTTCAGTATCTTTTACCACTGTTTGTTCTGCTTACAAATTGATTCCTGATACCCACCTTCAGGTCCACCTAATTCTGAAGGAGCTTGTACGGAAGTCAATTGCAGAAACTGAGGTAGGAATAGCTCTTTTTTAAGTTGATATAACTCGTTCAGAAGACTTCAATTTTCAAATAATGCATCCTAGTATTAAGTGTATTAAAATAGTTCAGAATATTGAGATTGTATATCTTCAATTTTATCTTTAGTATTAAGTGTATGTTTAGACTTTGGCATTGCTTATAGTGTTAGTATGTGTTATGGTTGCTTTATCAGCTGTTCTTTAATGCTATGTTTCTCTTCTCTCTATATAAAGAGAGCACCTATTATTTTATATAAGACGTTGGATGAAAGTAAACGTTAGGTCTAAACAAGGGGTTTGACTAAAGCTTATAAATCACTTTGGAAAACTTTTAGAAATAAGCCTATTAGATGTTTGTGTGATGGTTTTTAAAACAAGTTCATGATATTTTCAAAAGGTTCTAAACAACGGCCAAGAGTAGTTGGTTGATAATGGTTCACCCAACCTAAGCTAAGCCTTGTTCTCCTTTGCATGGTAAAGGGTTTCACTAATCAATCTTGATTACAAGGATTATCACTGTCACTTTTGACTTATCCACTAATCTCCCTTTGATATTAAGCATGAGTACACAATGTCACTCTTGGCTAAGTACACAAAGTCACTTCTATGTGTACAAAAAAGGTTTTTTAAGATGATACAATGAAAACTCTCTATGAGATCATATACAAAGGATCACTCCTTGCTCTAGAGTCTAACTTCACAATAAGATTTACAATTAAGGTACACTCTAGCTATCTATCCGAGTACTATCTGAAGCACTCAAAAGCTTGTGAGAATATTTTGCACGTCACATTGACATATGATGTAAATGTTCACTCATTCATTAACATTTTGCACATGGAGAAGCTTCCTTTTATAGACATCTTAAATCGGACCATAATAGCTTGCATGATGTGGCTTGTCCTTTTTGTCAATGCCTTTTCAAAATTATGTTTGACTTTATACCGGTACCTTTTGATGTAGCACTCAAAGTGTTGGATAAGGATAATCTTTTTCTATGTTACTTGTATGCTCTTCTGACAGCACGAAATGGATACAAACTCTAATGGTTGGTGTGCTGTTTCAAAATCCTCCTTGAGAAGTGTCCTTGGTCAACTTGTAACTTTAGACTTTGTTTCATCATAGTGATGCATCTAGTATTGAGCACTTGTAGTTAAGGTACTCATCTTGCCTCGTCTTCTAAGACTTTAGGAGACATAGTCTAAAGTTCCAAATGTTAAGATCAAAGCTTGAAGTGTTGAAAAGAATATATCGAGGAATGCTAGAATATTGAGATAGTTTATCTTCAATTTTATCTGTCGGATTAAATGTGTGATTAGACTTTAGGATTGCTTATAGTTTTGCGTAAATGGTTGTTTGTTCAATAAAAGTTGTCAGCTGCAGGGTAATGATTGTTTCCTTTGCTTAGTCATGATGACTACTCATTGTATCAATTTGTAATTGTTGTAATATTGAAATCTTTGAAGTCAGTTTTTTCTCTCCCTTGTGTAAGTGTTGGGTTCAGGTTTTACTTTTCGTCTGTTGTTTCTTCTCACACAGGCTCAAAGTCTGTTAAATCATGTCGTTTGAAACATATTGTATCAAATGCATAGTCTGTTTTCAGACTCAGACTGTATCATTTGAAACACTATTTTGTCTCAGTCTGGTACTGTTTTTCGGCCGAGTGAGTTTTAGACCCTCTCCACGTGCAATATTCCAACAAAATCGCATGCGGTCCTTCTAGAGATGGATTCGACTGAGCTCAAGTTCACATAGAATACCTCATACTTCAAGTATAAAACATCTTAGCATTTATATACTTTTAGTTTGGAGTTTAAAACTCTTAAAGTCTAAACACAAGTTATGTAAACTTGAATTATGTAGTAATTCTCTGTCCTCTATTCAGGTATTGAATTTCTCTAATATACTACTACATGTATGAAATTAGGGAAACCAACTATAACTCCTCACTAAAAGAAAAGAACAGAAATAATTATCTTTTGTCTGATTTACATAAAATGCACTAATAGTGATGCTTTACATATGAACAAAATTAGCATTGCATGGAATGCAACCTTATTGCACTCAGTATTCAGAAAGTCACAAATGAAATAAATCTTCCACTAGTTATAAATTTATTGCATGTAGGAATTGAAGAGGTTTCCCACCCTTCAAGCTGATATAGCTGCTGCTGCAAACGATGCTTTGGAACGATTCCGAGAAGAAAGTAGGAGGACCGTGATTCGGATGGTGGATATGGAGTCTGGCTATCTAACAGTGGAATTTTTTCGTAAGATGCATCTTGAACCAGAAAAAAATTCAGATCCAAAGAACCCAAATCGGAGTGCTCCTCCTCCCAATGTGGATAATTACACAGATAGTCACCTCAGTAAAATTGGTAATAATTCTCTGTATGCATTATCACTGCTTTGTGTTAATTCTTTAGAACTTCACCCTTTTTCTAGTGTATAATTATGTTAATTCTTGGTTCTACAAAATTAAGAATAGGGTGTTTGGATAATCATTTAATTATCTTGTTAGATCTGGCTTTGATTGATGATGTTGAATTGATGTTTGGGAGATATGGTCTTGAGTAGAAATGTGTCACAAACAGTGAGTACAAACACCTATTGAATAAATCCTCATTCAAGTCCGTGAGATTGTAAGCGTTGGTTACTTTAATCCTTAACTTTATGAAATTCTCATTTTAGCTTCAAGCTTTGCAAAAAGACCCTCATTTTAGCACCAAAAAGGACCAAGTGAATGCCATTTTTGCGGAGTTAGATACTAAAGCGGGATTTTGTATAAATGCATTAACCAATGTTTGCAATTTCGTGGAAATAAAATGGGGTTTAAATCGAGATAAATTTCTTTCAACAATTAGGTCAAGAGTTAGTATACATCTATTAGTACAAGTATTTCCCGATAAATTTACTAAATAACAACAAAGGTCTTATTAGTTGTTACTATTTATTTTGGATTTTATTTCAAAAATATCTACAGATCTCTGGATTTTATCTTCACTATTCAGATCTTTTCCCTAAAAAATTTATAAAAAACAGACTTAGGGTTGTTAAAGGATTCTGTGACTCTTATTTCAGGGTCAAATGTTAATGGTTATATCAACATGGTTTGTGATGGACTAAAACATTCTATACCGAAAGCCGTGGTTCATTGTCAAGTTAGAGAGGCAAAGAGATCATTGCTAAACCAATTCTATGTTCAAGTTGGGAAAAGGGAGGTATAAGTTCATATCTTTTTGTTATTTTTTTATGCTTTACTTTACTGGTCTCTCAAATGCTCCTTTTGGAAACTTATTCACAAGGTTAAAGCAAATTTGTGATGTGTATGCAGAAGGATCAATTGGGGGCCTTGTTGGATGAAGACCCTGCACTAATGGAAAAGAGAGCACAACTAGCTAAAAGGCTTGAATTGTACAAGCAAGCTATGGATGACATTGATTCTGTGGCTTGGAAATCATGAATATACTTCCCATCCTTTACAACCAATGTTATAGGTTCGATTTTGCGCATCTACTCTACAACGAAGAGCTGTCAAAGATAAATTATTTCACTATTTGTCACTAATTTTTTTTATCTATCTGGAAAGCTAAAAGCATAGTTGCTGCAATAAGTAGTAATTGCACACTAGAACGTAATTCTTTTGCCGTAGTTTTTAAGTCCGACTTTGTGTTTTCCCTCTTATTAACAGTTACTCATTGAATTCTTTGCACTAGAGTTTCTTGTATTAACATTCCTTCAATCATCAAATTACAAAGTGAACTACAACGGAAAGAAAAAAAAAGAAGAAAGACTTTGTCTACTAGATCCTTTAGTGAAAACCTTAATTGTATCTTAATAAAATATGACAAAGTAATATTAAGATATAACAAAAGAAGTATAGGTTCAAAAATCTATAAGACAATGTTTGGTAGATCAAAGTGGAGTAATTAATTAACAAGAAGTTAAATAATACAACATGAAATAAAAGTCAATCAAATAAACTAGTACATAACAATAAACGAAAGTTAGTTTAACAAATAAACTAAGATATCATAAATTATGGAAAAATAATCCTTAAAATTATAATTAGGCGAAAAGATCAAATTGAACACTATATAAAGTTAGACGACATATCATCAAGAAAATAAAGTTTAAAGAAATAATCTATCAAGAGTATTAGAATCATCAAAGAGTTGGAAAACGGATAAAAAAATATTAATGAAATCTATTTATAAAGAAATTTGTAAAAGTTTTAAAATAGATTTTCAATAAAATATTGAGAAATAATATTTTCAGGATTATGAGGCTTAGGGGTACCTCATAGAAAAAAAAAATCAAAATACAATACATATGAATATACATATTTTCTTTCTTTATCTTAGGAGTTTCGAAGTAAAGCTTCTTCCACCAATATTCTCTCATAAGTTTTCTTGAGAGGTGTGTAATTTTCATATAGTTGAAATTTCTTAATTATTATTCCTTTGTAACCATATAGTTGAAATTCAATAGATTCTTTAGAATCTAGTTTGGATTTGGTCATAAAGATATATGAGTACCAAGATATGAAAAATCTCTCTTCAAACAATGAAAAAGGTGTTTATGCATAGATATTTACTTAGACCTTTCTAATTTTTTTATGAAATAATCCTTATCCTTTAAGCTTGTTACCTAATGGAAAAATTATAATAAATGTTAGTAAAATAGAAGAATCTTACTGCTACCAATTGACATACCAATTAGTTTATAAATAATGGTTACTTTTAAATATTCTCCCTAGTATATATAAAGATTAGACTATCATCATAAAAACTATTCGTCCATACTTTTTGTAAAATTTTTATCTTTTATCTTTGTGTTCAAAGTCTTCTCCTTTTAACCTCTTGATTTAGTATTGTCTATTGACTTCAAATTGTCTATCAAGTATAAGTTACTTATTAACTGTCCAATAATGAATAATTCATTATAAATACATCTTTATTGTTTGATCTTCGGTCATATGTCTCACATTATAAAATTTGACTTTCTAAGTTCTTAAATCTTATCACTGAAACTTTTTAGTGATATTAAATAATTTAAATAGTTTTATAAAAATTGAAATGTTACAAATCACATATCATTTATTTGCCATTTATTCATTCCAAACAATCAAATTTGATACTCGGGTGCCCTTAAGTGTATTGAGTGCTAATACACATCAAGCAAGAACTCATTATGCTAGCGTCATTGTTTTGCCTTTAGTGGGATTAGTACCTACAACAAGTGTATTCCTACTTCAAGTCATGAGTTTTCGTTTCACACAATCACTTTAAGCAACTCATACTTTACTTAAGCGATTGACATTTTACCACAAATTTTCTCATCACAATTAGCAAAGACACACAATGATACTTCCTTAATTATGTTTGTGATGAAAGAATAAGGTTTTGTGATAATGAAGTTATATCTTGTCACAATTTTGTGACACCTACTCTTGTGAAGACATCACATTTTTTCCACAAAATTTGTCAAAATTTTCTGTAACAAATTTTTAAGTATTTTCCGACAAATGTAAAAAAGAAAATGTTGTTTCTTGTAGTTTGGTTTCCACTTAAAGAGAGACCACTTGTTAATGGATAGGAAAGCAAGCTTGAAAGCTATTGAGTAAAGAGAATGAGTAGGTATAAAAAGAGTTGCACATTGATAGTGTTGGAGATGAAATTATATATATATATATATACGAGCAAGGTCCAAAATCAAATAAGGCACAACTAACTTTCTTGCAAACAGAAAAAAATTCTCTACTTTCCTTCTAATGATCCATAACCAATGCTGGTCATTGAAGAACTTTTCCAAGTAATTATTTATATAGGCCTCTCACCAGATTCGTTCATATTTTAAGAATGGAAAGGTATAGTGGTCCTACCTAATTATGCCAGTAATCAAACTAAGAGCCTTAAAATGAGTTTTAACTTCTCCAAGGAGAAAAGTTTTACCAGGGTTCAAGAAAGTGGATGAGAAGAAGCACGTTGCATCTCTCATATGCGAATAAATAGTAAAAATTATTACTGCTTGTGGTTCGATTGACACTTGACAAAGTTATTTATCATATATATGTTGGAGAAGGTTTTAAAAAACTCTCTACAGAGAATTTCAGAAGGTTTCAATTTTTTTTTGTTTTAAGAACAAATATTTAAAAATACATTTAAATTGTTCTGAAATATTATTTCGTAATTGATTTCAGTTTTCTTCTCAAATTCTCTCTGCATGTACGTTTATATTCTTTGCATATATGTTTCTATTAATAATGAAAGTTTTTATTATTAGATATTTGAGAGTGATTTATCTAGAATAGTTAAAAAGAAAATATGAATTGTGAATTTTGTTCATTCTGAAATATACTTTTTCAAAATATTTTCAAAATATATGATTCAAAAGTTTTTTAATTCTTGCAAAAAGTATTTTTAAAAATATAAAAAATTTAAAAGATTACTTTTGTGAATGTATGAGGAAAACAGAGTTACATGAAGCAATTACCCTTGATTCAACTGCCCTTGTTGGATGATGACAAAGCTTTTAATCCTTAGATAAAGTAGGAACCAAGATGAAGCCACAACGTGATGAAAAAAAAAAAAATCAAGACATTATTGATTTAGATATCTTTATAATATAAATTCCTATAATTTACTTTATTTAAATAGTTAGGTAGAAAACAAAAAGAATGTTTTTATTCTACGCAGAAGAAATTAAAAGAATGACATTTTTACAATTAAAAATGAAAATAAAAAACTATTATTTCATCTGGTTTGGAGAAAAATTAGAACAAAATAACATGGTCCCTAATTATTAAGAGAACACAACTTAATTAGAGAGAAGTTTTGTCTTGAATTCTTCCCAAGTTACACCCTTTTGCAGATACTCTATATTTGCAGGATCAAAAGGTCCTTTCACTCTATCTATGGACACTATCACTGCCCTTGCTGGAATAATGCTTCTTGTTGGGTCAGGGGAGGTACTGTAGCTCAAGCATGAAGAGAACCCCTGAAATGTGTTGCAACCAAATTTCTTTATCTATTTCTTATTTGAAATTATTTACTTTAAATTTAAACAATTTGTCTAATATGTGAAACAAAATTAATTACCTTGAAGATAAGCAATTCTACTTCCTCTTGGTCCACAAGTGCATGCACAAGGAGTGCTTCTCCTTTTGCTGACTGACTATAAATCTCCAACTTAGTAATCTCCTCATTGTGACCATACTCTTCATCTCTATCTTCTTCCCCCTCTTGGTACCTAATTTGCCTCCTTGCTGAACACAAAACTCTTGTGCCTCTTTTCCTCAAATCCAAATCTTTAAAGGCATAACACAAGCTTGAATTGTGAGTGGAAGAAGATGGTAATGATGTAGGAAGCATAGGTGATGGCACCATTGTCCATGAAGAAATGGGCACACTTTTCATTTGAAGTGTGGTATGGTGCATATTGCATATATATTCTAGTGTTCTCAAATTACCTTGTTTGCTCCAAAACAAACCAAATGAAGGAGATGATGGCTTCAAGATAAGGTTGGGTTTGGTGTGTTGGCAATTATAAAAAGAAGTACTTTTAGGTTGGGAAATGACCCTTTTGGGTTCACAAACAACCTTGTTTGAGAAACTCATTTGAGTAACAATGTTTTTAATTAGTTTTATTTTAGTTTTTAATTAATTATATATATATAAAATATCTTTGCCACCCTTATGATTTTCTTCCCCTCCAATTTTCCATTGGCACCTTTCCTTTTCCCTCCTCACATTTCTCCAATTCCCGCAAATTTTTCCTTCTCCGTCACTCACACCTTCTTCTCCTCACTTTTCCACTCACTTTCCTTTTTCCGTTAGGGTTTCCGTTATTCTCCTATGCTCACTCTCCCACATTGTGCCGCGCTTCTTCGCCTCTGAACTCCCGCAAAACGACGTCGTTGCTCTCGTCGCTCCCATGGCTCCGTCGCGTTCCGGCAGCGACGCATGCAAGGGCGCCGCGGCGGAGTTCCCGGCGGGGCTCCGGGTTTTGGTCGTCGACGATGACGCCACCACGCTGAGGATTATAGAGCAGATGTCAATTCGATGCCGTTACCGCGGTTAGTTAGTTTGTTATTTAGTTTTGACGGAACTTCCGTTTCTCATTTATATTCTTTGTTTTCTTACGAGATTAACTAGTGAGACATTACTTTCTCTTGCAATTGTTCCCTAGAGTGAAAAACCCTACTGGTAGGAGTTGGGTATGCTACTGAATGTGTAGTAAAACATTGAGCTTCTCCTTCTAATGAACCAGTCTTTTGAGTTGGGTATCCTAACAATTGGTGCTTTCGTTGAAAGTTGAGTTACGGTTACCTATAGGCTATATTGAGGTGCAAACTGAATAGGCTATATTGAGGTACAAACTGAATACTTATAGGGGCGTGAAGCCGTCGAAGGGGAAGTGACTATCATTGAGTCAGTGTCGATAGACTACGGCTTTTAATGAAAGTGGCAACTTTAGTTAGGAGTAATTACTTTATGTAGTACTTAAGACTTGAGGTTCTCTTACCTAATGAATTAGTCTTTTGGGTTGGTGTCTCCTCTTGTGCTTAAGTCCCAACACCTACCTGGAAGTGTTATGATTAATAGAAATTATGCTAAGTGGTTGCTATTTTTAACTTACGGAGAAACTCGCTACTTTAGAGATAAGTAATTCAAGTATGAAATTGGTGGTATACTAAAAGGTTTGTTTATTTTTCCAACTTGGATCCAAAAGTTACTTTGAAAAAGTAAAGCCGCGTACTTTTTCTTCTAGCTCACTGGCACCGCGGGAAGATTTTTGAAAATTAAGCTGACTGAGGCTTTGACTTTGTTTTAGGGGAACTGAGCTTAGTGCCACTTCAGCGATGACAATTTTTGTTATGTTTTAGGGTCATGAATGATCATGTATCAGGTTTTCAGGATATGCCTAGCTTGGATAGGTTCATGTACCTATGGAAAGAAGGAACTCCTAGGAAGGTTCATCATATCCACCATATCCCTCACATGCAAGATTGAGTATTTTAAGTGGGGAACTATATATTTATGAGTGATTCGATAGTTGTTTGATAGTGTTGACATGATAAGTAATAAATCTTGTTATGATAGACCATGATACCATCTTAGAAAGAAGGTTTAGGCAAGTCTATCTTACAAAATTGACTTTTAAGACAAGATTTGCACTTACTTATATATTATAGTTTAATCATATCTCGAGGCTAAATGATATCTCTAATAGTTTAGTTAAGGACCGACGGTAATTTTGCCTTTCTGCAAATGCTGACATTGTTCGACTCTCTGAAGATGATTGTAAACAAATAGGCAGATAGGTTTTGCACTTTATTTTGGGGGTGTTCTCATTTAGTGTGTTCAACTATGTGTAATGAATGTGAAAAGGCTTGGTTTTTACCATGGGTTAAGGAGCTCAACAAAAGTTTTGTTTAAATCTAATGGAGAAGGTTTATGATGCAGTGTATTCACTATGACCTGAAATTTCAGTAGAAACACAGTCCCATGGAAATTTAGAACTGATTTCAAAAGATATTGTAGATCTAGTAAATGCTATGACATGGATTTTTTTCTGATTTGCAACTTGTCTTTAATTTTGAACTATGTTTTTCGTGTTGTTGTGTTTTTATCTTCCAGTTACCACATGCACTGAAGCTACTGTGGCTTTGAATCTTCTGCGGGAAAGGAAAGGTTGTTTTGATGTGGTACTGAGTGATGTTCATATGCCAGACATGGATGGCTATAAGCTCCTTGAACATGTTGGGCTGGAAATGGACCTTCCTGTAATTAGTAAGTGTTATTCCCCTTGTCCTTAGAATTACATGTGTGTTAGTAATGCTTAACATTTGAAATATATTCCGCATGGTGCAGTGATGTCTGGTGATAGTAAAACTAGTGCTGTCATGAAGGGAATTAGACATGGGGCTTGTGATTATTTGATTAAGCCTATACGTGAGGAAGAACTGAGGAATATATGGCAGCATGTTGTTAGGAAAATCTGGAATGAAAATAAAGAACACGATAATTCTGGCAGCATGGAAGACAGTGATTGCAATAGACGGGGGAATGATGATACAGAATATACTTCTTCTGTTGCTGATGCATCAGAAGTAGTTAAAGGACCAAAAAAGAGGTACAGTTTAAAAGAAGAAGATATTGAATTGGAGAGTGATGATCCAGCTACATCTAAGAAGCCTCGTGTAGTGTGGTCTGTAGAACTGCATCAACAATTTGTCAGTGCTGTGAATCAACTTGGGCTTGACAGTACGAATCCCATGCTATGTTTTTCTTGCTATTGCTTCTATTTTTTCACTTAGTTACTAGAGTTCATTGGATTACAAAAAGCATAAAACATACATAAATGTTTTCCTTTTGTGTATTTAAGTATTTATCACAATTTAGCTTACAGATTGTTTCTTATCCTTGTTTTAGAGGCTGTGCCAAAGAGAATACTTGAATTGATGAATGTCCCTGGTTTGACTAGAGAAAATGTTGCAAGTCATTTACAGGTTGGTTTTTAGTTCAAAATGTGAAGCAATAATTTACCACTTTCCCACAGAATTGTTTACATATTTTAATTTACAATACTTGGATGTGCAGCTGGTCTCGTCAGTTACACTATTTATTTTCTTGTCTTTTTAATTTTCTTAATTTCTATTGTGTTATATCTCCTATTTTGACACGTGCCTTAGCCTTCAGGTTACTTTTTATTTGGTTCAAATGCCAGCATATTATTTTCTTCTGTCTTGATGTCAATTTTATGTTGTAACATTTTTTGTTGCAATTATACCTTCTGAGCAGATATAACCATCGTGGTATCTTCTATAAACTTTAAGTACCATTGCTTGATACTCTTACGTGCATGATTAGTCTTTCTTAGCATTGATGAGTTAGCAAGAGTAGGGGTAGCTTCAACTAATATGTACTACGTGTTACAGATCTGTAAGCTCAAATTTTGTTATTAGAAAGTCAATCGCTCCAAGCACTGATTAAACTGAAATTTTAATTTATTTTTTCTGTTCCAATTTTGGGAGGGGAAGTTGATGAGGTTTGTCTGTCATGAATGAGGTATTAGTTTTCTTGTTCTTTGAGACAACTTAAAGCTGATGCCAAGAACGTTCAACAGTGTTGTCTGTCTTTGTTTTACTATTGTGAATGAGAAATGTTAAGTTACTAAGAAATGGAGTATTGAAAAATGATTTTATGAGAATCTTGATATGGATTATGCAGCAGAACGGACAACTTGTTAAAAAATATTGGTTTTGACTTTAATCAATGGAATGAAAGGATACGTGTATTGATGAATGAGAAAGGGAAGGGAGACCAAGAATGACATGGGTAGAAGTGATAGCTAGAATTTTGCAAGTATGCCGCTTTTGTGGTTTCTCCTTTTTGAAATGACATGTCATTAGTTGATTGGATCGAAAGGCCAAATGTATGCAGAAATGAATGGTAACCATTTTTAAGTGATAAATGTCATTTAATGTAAGTTTACTGGTGTCAGAATTAAGACTTTATGACCTGAGTCATTCTTTACTAACTGGAAAATATTGCAATGATCGGGTGAAGAATATTATCTGCTATTATGCAAATATTTTATCTCTTTAACTAAGTAAGGCAATGGATGTAGATAAATGTGCTTACATAGTTACTCTCAAGTGTAATTAGCATTGTCATTTGAACTGCAATATTCATTTACAGAAATTTAGACTTTATTTGAAGCGATTAAGTGGAGTGGCACAGCAACAGAATGGGATGCTAAATGCAGTTCCTGGGACTATAGATTCCAAGCTGAGTGCTACTGGAAGATTTGACATACAAGCTTTGGCTGCTGCTGGCCATGTTCCGCCTGAAACACTTGCAGCCCTTCATGCTGAGCTCTTAGGTCGCCCTGCATCTAACATAATGTCTACAGTGGACCAGGCTACCTTGCTGCAAGCATCCATTGGGCTAAAACATTCCCATGCTGAACATGCTGTGGCATATGGTCAGCCTCTTGTAAAGCGTCCTTCTAACATTGGCATGGATTTTCCTCCATCTGTCTTAACTGCAAATGATGTGTCGTCAGGATATGGTGCATGGCCATCATCTAATAATACAATGGGTTCAATGAGACCCAATAATAGCGTTGAAAGAGTGGGTACTCAAAATAACAACATACTGATGGATATATTAGACCACCAACAAAGGCAGCAACCCCATCAAAAACAACGGCAGCACCACCAGCAAAAGCAACAGCAACAGCTGCTTCAGCAGCCTCTGATACCTGATCAAAGTTGTTCAATCAATGTTCAACCATCTTGCTTGGTGGTTCCGTCTCAATCCTCTGACACTCTACAGGCAGTAAATAGTTCTGCTTCTGTCAATCGGAATTGCAGTTTTGGCAGGAATGCCACTATTGATTATAGTTTATTGTCACAGAAATCAAATAATTCAGTTAGTGCATCTCAATTTCCCAGTGGGGACGCGATAGCTCAAGGTGTTCTCTACGGGTATACTACACCCTCCACTTGTTCTATGAGCTCCATCAATGGCAATCTTCAGCAGCTTCAAAACTCAACTTTGACATTTGGTGCTGCAAGACCTTTGCCTTGCTCTTTGCCCATGTCTGATAGACAAGATCCTTATGGTTTCAAATCCAGTGATTCATTCGATCAAGTATGCCTTAGGAATATTGGGTTTATGGGCAAAGGTACCTGCATTCGGAATGGGTTTGTGCAAAATGAAATTGAATCATCTTTAAGTGATTTTAGTCAAATGAAAGTCAGTGTAGATAGGAGTGGCAACACACTGAAGGAGGAGCCAAATTTTATAAACATGCAAAAAGTGAGTCACCCAATCGTAGAAAGATATCAATCTTGTGATCGTTCAAGTGTGTTTACTGAATAAGTAAGTTGATGACTCGTTGAGTATTATGTTTTATAAGATTGTGAATATTAGTTTAAGCCTACATCCTTAATGATTTGAACATTATTTGTTATTGGAGCTTATTGTATGTATAATGTTATTTTTCTGCACAAGTTGCTTTTTAATTTAAACTTCTAAATTACATTTCCTATAAAATAGTATTTATCCGTATTGTTAAGTGCCTGGATATGTGCATTTATAACGTCTTTGATATTTCCCGAACGTAGATATAATAAATAACTACTGCAGAAATGTGTTGGGAGTTTATTAAAACTGAGGAGGAAGTTGTTCGGCAATTACCATATATATTTTTCTTCCAAACTATGCTAATAATGAAATACCAACTGGGATGCGTTCCACCAAAAGGTTGAAGATATTGTAGCAACTAGCAAGCTTTGGGATCATGCAAGTTCATTATTATAGTTTCTCACTCTTTGATGTTCCTTGTTTATTTTCTATATGTTCATTTTTGCTCAAACTGTGATTGAGGAATAGCAGAAAGTTGAATGGACTTACTCATTTTCTCCTCCTCCCTTGTGCTTGCTTTGGTCTTCAATATTCCTGGATTACGCATTTCCCTGCTATAAGTTGATATCTTTCAAATTATATTTGTCATTATATTTATGTTGGTTGTGAATGCCTGAATCTTGTTTGCAACAGGTTGAAATATATTTAGCAAGAGAAGGCTTTTTCATACAGGTATAAAGTCAGTAATAGTAATCCTTCATACAGAGTCAGTCTGCATTGGTCAATGTACCAAATGATCGTTGAGAAGGCCTTTCCATGAAGGTACAGATTGCTTCCTCGGTCTTTTAGATGAGTATTGTAGTTAGCTTGTCTTCATTGGGCTCTACAATAAATTGTAGATTCCAATGAAAACTTGCTGTCTATAAAGAAAGCTGAACTATAATGACTTCTGAAAAACTGAAGGAGAAACAATGTGTACGTTAATGAAAGGCATATTCTCATCAATTATTTGGTGCATTGTAGAGCCCAAAGAAGTGTGTCTATATACATGTTTAGTATTTATAGGTGTGTTTGTTTGCTCGTATGTAGCTGCACATGTATCTAGGAATGTTATGTAATATATGAAGTAGTCTGTAAGGGAAATAAAACCTTTTTCTAACTTAAACTGTTTGAATTGATGGCTTCTTTCCAGCGAAATTTTATCTAGGGATTCTTTTGTCTATAATGTTAATGCTTGGTGATTATCCGTTATGAAAGTAGTCTCTAAGTTTTTTGGTGTAGGGTCCAATTATACTAATGGTCTTCTTACCTTTGCATGTCATATTAACTGCTTATATATGTTAGTTGAGAACTTAATATTTAGGGTCAAATGCAATGTTCAACCTTAGAAAGTTCCATTTTATTTTCCATTCTTTATATTTGTGGTGAAATTATTGCTATTTCCAATTAATGGCTTCAGTGAGTTTGTTAGGGACTTCCCCTAGACGGTCCCTAGATGGTCTTGTGTTTTTGTCATCTTTAGTTGCAAATTCTTATAAATAGGAATTGTTGTTGTAAATGAGATATGAACATTTGTAAATAACCCTCCTCTCTGTTTTCTCAATAAATGCGCAGACCCTCTGTTGGTATCCCCGTTTTCTATACTCTTCGCGTGATCTTCACGCCTAGACTCTTCTCTTGCTTCTTCCTTCTGTTTGTGTTTTCTCTATGATTCATCGCCACCCTAGAAGTGTTTCCTTATCGAGTGGTATCAGTCTTGGTTGATTCAACATGCAACGTTGTGGTCCTTAAGAAAATGGAGGAAATACTGGTCGTTAAATTAGATGCTCATTTAGGTGAGTTGGTGGAGTCTCTTCAACACATTGGCAGATACTTTGAAAAAAACTGTCCAAGAACTTGTTACACAATTTTCTTTCAATGATAGCCACTCTTCTAATGGCAGAAATGTTTCCAAAACAACATCCTATTCTGCTGCAACGCGATTTCTACGCATTGAATTTTCAAGGTTCAATGACGAAAATGTAGGCCAATGACTGTATCAGTGTGAGAATTTTTTTCTTTGTTGATAATACACCGGATGATATGCAAGTGCAATTAGCCATTATACATCTAGAAAGACGTCGGTCTAATGGTAGACAACTATGGCCAAATACACCAATTCTTCTTTGCTTTCTTGGAAGGCCTATAGTGATAATTAGAGAAAGATTTGGAGGTTTGCATTATCTTTATTGAACTTGCGACAACAAACTACAGTGGATGACTACTATGACATTTGACACTCTTTATCAATAGATTAAATCCTTTAGAACCCTACGCTATAAGTTGTTTCTTGGGTGGATTAAAGAAAAATTATACAAACATTGGTGTGCATGTTTCAACCCACTAGTATCCATAGAGCCTTTTTTTTTTTTTTTCTTGGTACCTCACTGGGAATGAAGGTATTTTTGGTCCCAAACCAGCGAATGCTGAAAAAACTGAATTACCTGAATATGCTGATAGGAGTAGAACACAACAACTACGACCTAGTAGAACTCTAACACCAACATTCATGAATGAATGAAGAGCCAAGGGGTTGTTTTACTTCTGTGATGCACAATCCACCCTGGAACACAGTCTTACACATGAGAAACTCCAGGTGCATGTGCTGGAGATTCAAGAAACAAAGGAAGAATAGGAAATTCTGCATACTGAAACAACTAAAACTCATGAACCTCAAATATCTGTCAGCATACTTATGGGAATTCCAAATTTTTGAACTATGAAATGAGGGTGACAGGGTATTTCAACAAACAACCCCTGCATATTTTGCTGGACAGTGGCAGTACGCGTTGCAATAAACAACATTTACATCAAATGTCTTAATACCATTGGGTTGCTGGATTTGGTCCTGGGAGTAGAATGTTTGGTGACTCTAGGAAACATCATTTGGAATTTTGATAAGCTCATCATGGACTTTAAAGTATAAGCCAAGTGACATGTCTTAAGAGGGGCAACAACACAGCCGATAAAGACTGAAAAACCATCTTCACTAGACTATGGAGAAGGGGGTTTCATTTCTCTATGATACAATTAGGTCATACTAGGGAAGGTTTGTTGCAGACTATAACTGTGCAAGCAGAACAGTCGAAGATCCCACAACAAATCCAGGCGTTGCTGTAGGAGTTTGGTGATGTGTGTATCTCGATTTGCCTCCTTTTAGATCAGGGTTTGATCATAAAATTCCCTTGTTAAAGGATGTTAACCCGATCAATAAAAGATCCTAAAGGTTCTTCTCATAGGGAGGGCAATGTTAGGAACGGTCTTATGGTCTTATTTTTTGTAGGCTTTAGCTGCCAATTCCAAATTGGTGTTCTAAATCTGAGGATATGTACATTTGCAAACAACTTCCCTCTCTGTTTTCTCAATACATGCACGGACCCATTGTTGGGTCCCCATTTTGCCTAGACTCTCTTTTATCTTGCTTCTTCCTTCTGTTTACGTTTTCTGTGATTCATCCTCACATAGAAGTGTTTTGTAACATTCTTAAATTTTATCTTTTAAGGAGTTATAATATGCAAAGAATTAATAAATATAATATATACATATATTCAAAAGTAGTTCAAAATATAAACTTTCTCATAGGGGTTTTACATTTACAATACAAAACAAAAGTAAAACATGCATAAAAAAATAGTAGATTATGCTTTTAATCAACTCATGGAGAAATTTTAATACCTATTAAATCTTCTGCTCGTGTGCGATCATAGTAAATTTAAAAACAAAATAAACATACTAAAGAAAAGGAAAAGCTAGAGACTTTAAAATGTAAAATATCACAACTCAGACACTTATTAATAATCTCATACATTATTTTACCATTTTCATTTTTATACAATAACACATGCTATGCATACATTGATTTATATACAAAGATACTTGATTCTACTTTTAGAAGACTCGTGTATTGAATAGATCCAGAGGTTTGCTTCTGTCATACAATTCTAAATTGTGAACCATAGAGTCCCAAATCAATAAATCAACAATCTTGTATGACAAGGTTAGTTCACTCGAGTTTGTTCTAATCAGTTATATTTCAAACTGCAGTCATTCAGTTCAAACCTCTATCGACTCTCACTACTTAGTAATCTTTATCTTTGTGATTCTAATATATTAGTAAAGTCTAGATACTTCCTTTTAGATGAATTTCAAGACAACACACAATTCTAGACATCTCAACACAACTATCTTTTTTAATACTGTTCATTATTCATAATAAAATTAAAGTGCACTATCAAAACAATTCAAGCTTAGTTTAATAATGAATTTCAGAGGATCCACAATATCAAACATCAAGTTTGGTCATGCTATCACATACCATATGACTCTATCATCATCATATCAACATAAAATTATCCAATACATGATAACTACTAACTCTACACAAATCTAAGTATAAGAATTTAATTTCAAATAATTCAACCAAAAGCCTTGTAGGAGATTTTTGGAACTTGGTGACTACATTACCTTAACATCCAAGTCATCTAGCATAAAGTTTATTGAAACTATCAACTAATAAAACATGTAATTAGCTTTTCTTACCTGTTTAAGGAGAATCGCCTATAAAAGACTCCAAGCTATCGTTTGCAAGAATAACTCAACCTGTAACATACAGTTCTAATAAATGATCTGAACCTATCCTTAAGATCTAAAACGAACAAGGATCATTCTTGATCCCTCTAAGACTACATGCGAGAAAGTACACACAAATTTTTTTTTCAAAACCCTAAATAGTTCAAAAACAGAAAAAAATTGGTACTTACCTTAACCAAAATGGTGACCCGTTAAACTTATTGTACCCTACACCAGTAATTGGATGGGGCTTTAGATCTTCAGTCCGAAATAAGAGAAAAACTAGATTTTTGAGAGAGAGATCATATAAAACTATATGGTTTTGTTGTTTAGAGCGAGAGTGATTTTTGTTAAAATGATTTTCTGAATCCTTACAACTAGAGGGATTAATTAAGACTACGTACATTTCACCAATTGAATTGAGAAAATTCTATATAGAAGTTATTCATATTCATCCATGTAATAGCCATATTACATGGTGTATCCTTCAGCCTAGTTTCAATAAGAGACTTCATTTCACTTCTAGTTTTAACATGTGATTCTAGATATTTTAAAAAATCAGACAAACTATCCCACTCTCAAAAGATTTGCTTAGAACTGTCTCTTGGATTATTCGAGTAGTTAGGATAAAATTTTACATCAAGTAGAATGTTTTTATACTAAGTTTGGAGATTCATCTTGGAATATGGATGAAACCATGAGAGAAACCTATTATTATATTTTTCTAGGCAAGGACGAAAATTTATTTTGTTGGGAAAATTGTAATGATTCAGAAAATCATTTTAACAAAAATCACACTCTCTCTCTAGACAATAGAACCAATGATATAGTTCTCTCTGCTCTCTAATTGTCTCAAAAATCTAGTTTTCCTCTTGCTTTAGATTGAAGATCTAAAGCTTCCATCCAATTCTTAGTGTAGGGGAGAACAAGTTTAACGGGTCACCATTTTGGTTTTAGGTAAGTTCCATTTTTTCCTGTTCTTGAGCCGCTTAGGGTTTTTGAAAAAAAAAATATTTTTGTGTACTTTCTTGCATGTAATCTTAGAGGCAAGAGTGATTCTTGTTCGTTTTGCATCCTTAGGATAGGTTCAAATCATTGATCGGAACTGTAGGTTGAGTTATCCTTGCAAGCAGTAGTTTAAAGTCTTTTATAGGTAATTCTTCTTTTAGATAGGTAAGGAAAATTAGTTACATGTTTTATTAATTGATAGTTTTATTTTTCAATAGAACTTCATGGTAAATGAATGACCTGGATGTTTGAGTGACATGATCACCAAATTTTAAATTTCTCTTGCAGGGCATGTTGTTGAATTATTTGAAATAAAATTCTTATGCTTAATTTGTATAGAATTAGTAGTATGATATATTGTAGAATTTTATGTTGATAAAGTTACGGTATGTGATAAGATGACGAAACTTGATGTTTGATATTGTATGGATCTTTTGAAATTGGTTATTGAACTGAGTTTAAATTGTTTTGATGGTTTACATTAGTTTTTATTGTAAATAATGTATTTTATTATATGGAGATGTTATGATTTGTAATTCAGATACCTGTTGAAATGTCTAGGATTATGTATTGTCTTGGGATTCATCTGAGAGAAGTATCTATATTCTACTAGTATATTGGAATCATATAAATGAATATTAGTAGGTGGTGAGAGTTGATGGAAGTTCGAACTGAGTGACTGTAGTTTAAAATATAATTAGTCAGAACAGATTCAGGTGGACTAATCTTTTCATATAATATTATTGATTCATTGATTTTGGGGTTATGTGGATTCACAATTTGGAGATATACGACAGGTGCAAACCTTTAGGTCTATTCAATGTATGAATAACATGTGTTATTATATAAAGTGATGTATGAAATGAGTGTCTTAGTTGTGATATTTTGCTTAATATAGAAGATTTAAACTTTATGATTCTAATTTTAAAGTCTTTAGTTTATTCTTTTCTTTGATATGTTGTATATTTTGTTTTTTAAATTTATTATAATAATGTGTTATATATGAGTAGAAGATTTAACAGGTATTAATATGTTTTTGTATTATAAATTTAAAATTATGTGAGAATGTTTTTATTTTAGACTCCTTTTAAATATGATATGTATATTATATTTATTAATTATTTTTTTATTATAACTCTTTTACAAAGCAAAATTTAAGAATGGTACCTGTTTCCTTAACAGAGTTGCACCGATTTATCATTAGTGTTTAGATTCGTGGTATCAATCCACGTTGGGGATAAATCAAGGCCAAGGTAACTATTTCTTACTTCATAACATGGTAAGAATCCATCGTAAGTCTATATTGAAAATCCCATTTTTCCAATTTTTCTTAGTAGCTTGATATTAAACATAAATAAACTTAGATTTACTAAAATGTTTTATTTTTAAATATAAGATGCTTTTGTGA
>Ga0123340_1000569_pt1 | contig 25566 bp, 24 predicted proteins | sample SirMexnodulemix_FD_89961 | JGI IMG/M metagenome (GOLD analysis project Ga0123340, IMG submission 89961) | Root nodule microbial communities of legume samples collected from Mexico - Siratro Mexico nodule mix | ecosystem: Host-associated > Plants > Roots > Nodule | place: Mexico: Nepantla...
AGATGCAGATCCTCCTGTTGTTAGAATAATGAATTACAGGTATGATCTTTGTATATCACGAGTGAAAAAACTCTGCATTTTTAGCATCAAAATGCTGATGGTTGATGGCTGTATCAAAATATTTATGCATTTTTCAATCAATTTAGCAGTAAATGATCTGTGTGTATACTTATTTAACAATACCTGAACATTAAGTAGTTTGAATCGGGTTGATATCTGATTAATAAACTTTTGGTTTCCAGTTTCTCTTGATTCTGGCCTTGTGCAACTATGTTGTGTTCATTTTTTATTAGTTAGGGAACAGTGGCGGCGAAGATGGGAGTATTGTTTGCATTCAGTTGTCTTTAAATGGATGCCGTGCTTCTATGTATTTTTGGGGTGGGCTGTTGTGAAGACATGGTAGAGCAATAAGTAACAGGGGATCAATGGGGAGATTAATTGACACTTGTGAAGTTGTTTCAAGAAAGACTTTTAGCATTTGATGTTCGTTTAACTAAATCAAATGAATCTGCATGAAAGGACGTGCCTAGATCTACATCTGTCTGACATGATTGAGCACCTGTATACTTATGGTTTAATAATTGTTGGACCATGTAATTGATCCTTATATTTTCTTCTGAACAGCAAATATCGATATGAACAACAAAAGAAGAAAAGAGGACAGCAGAAGAAAAGTGCTGGTAAGCGTTGATATTTTCTTGTAAATTATTTGCAAAACTCAGAAAAAAACAATAAATTACTAACCAAATGGTCTTTTAAATGTAGCTAATCGGATGGATTTGAAGGAGCTCAAAATGGGGTAATGTCCTAAGCTAATTCTGGACTCTTGCTCTTCAGATTTCTTAATACTACTTTTATTAATATTTTTAATAAGGGTTATAAATTTGAAGAAGTATATTCTGTTATTTCAGGCAATCTATTTTGGCTTTGGTTAACAACATTTGCACAAGTTAATTATTTCAGTTACTTTCAGAAAACTAGAGGAACTACAACAACCTAATGTTTTCCCACTAGGTGAATTTAACTACATGGACCAAATGATGTCAAATGGTTTCACATATATTCTCAGTTTTCCTCTGTCTCTATTGATTAGGCTACCTTTCATCCAATGTACTCACCTTATTGGGGGTTTTACATGTCTTTTCTACACATGTCCAAATCCCCTAAGGTGAGTTTCTACCATTTCTTCTACAGTTGAAGCTATTCTTACTTCTTCTCTAATAGATTCCTAATTTTATCTTGTTTAGTGTGTCCACTCTTTTTTGCTACATCGAATTTATTCTTAGCTTTTTACCATCCAACATTCAGTTCCATTCAACACTGAGTTGTGTTATAAAATCTTCTTTTAAGCTTGGTTGGTACCTTTTTGTCACAAATGATACCCAAAGCACTCCTCCATTTTCTCCATCGCACTTGAATCCTATTGTATATATCTCCCTCCATTTCTCTGTTATTCCATGTGATGGAAACTAGATACTTAAATAACATGACTTGTGGTGTACTACATCTCCTAGTTTTACTTTTGTTCTATCTAGGGTTATTGCGTCAGCAAAATAAATGAGGTTTCAAAGCTAGTCATTACATGTTTGACTTTATTTATTTCCTTTCTTGATTCTCCAACTAGAACTATGTCATTGGTATAAAGCATACATCATGGCATCAAATCTTTCAATGTGCTCAACACATTCAAGAGTAAGGTAAAGGGATAAGGGTTCAAAGTTGACCTTTGGTGCAGTCCTACATATCTACACTTCCATGTGGCTCTTAACTCACTTCTTCTATGACTCTTCACTGAGTTTTTTCTTCTTCTTTCAGTTCAATTGTCACCACTTGATCCTATCTTTGCTTTTCCTTCATACTCTCTTCTCATTTCTTATGTCCGTCATCAAGATTTAATGTTGGCTACTCAAGTTCTCACTGGGTGTGACTTTGTAGTCCATGCAGAGTTTCTCTCTGATTTCCTTATGAAAAATAATAACGAGAACATAACTATCTCTGTTTGTTTCTACTATATTCTAACCCCCATTTAAATCCATGTATCTTCTAGACTTCTAGATGTGCTCTCTATACAGCCATTTAGATCCTCTCTCTATTTTTTATTTCCTCCTAGTGATACATTACCTCTAAAGCTTCAAAATCTTCCCAAAATCTTATCTTGTGGCACCCTTCTAACCCTTCTTGTGGTATATAAGCATTGATCACATTTAAAGACCCCATTTCCTTTAAAAATTGGGTTAAATATTTTTGTCCTTGTAAAATGAACACTCTTTAATTTTGGTGTCCCTTAAAAGTTTTCCCTCGGACTTCAGCAGTCTAGAATCTAAAATTAATACTTTTGATCCTATTGTCATAAGACGTTAGTTAACCATTTACATGTTTAATGGGATGTTGCATGGCAACCTGGGTGGCATCCAATAGTGTGTATGTGGTGTCATTTCAACACTTGACTCCCAAAAATTGTTTTGGTCCTAAAATGAATGCTATTTATTTTGTTCTAAGATGAATGTTAGGGGCTGAAAGTAATGGTTTCAAAATTTGGAGGGATGAAAACCAAAGGAAAAATGTTTTAGGGACTAAATCCTAAATTCGCTCATTTTATAAGAATCGAGACCAAAATTCGTTCATTTTACAAGAACTAAAAACATATTTAGCGTTTACAAATTTTATAGCTATGATCCTATCTCGTAACCTCTGTATGTTCGCAACATAATTTCTCAGTACTTATATACAATTATTCCCATTATGTCAATAACACCACAACTTAAAACTTAGGTATCTCTAATTCACGTTTTCTCCTGCCAACTTTTCTTCTCGTAGACACAATTCATTCTTCTCTTAATCATGCTGCCTACTATTTTAGAAAATTAGATGAAAGTAATATAGAAAAAAAATTGCGTATGTTGGGCATTTTATTATTTAATATATTGTTTCTTGGTGGTGAAAATGGGATCAATTAGGCCAAGATGCGCCGAAAAGAGTTTGTTTGCTCACAGATGAACTGAGGAATTTTTGTGTGATGCATCACACTGTAAAGATATATGAAACGGCTGTTTGCAGTATTAATTAAATGCATAAAATTTATGCTGTAATTTATGTTTTTCTTCCATAACTAGATCAGTTACAGCTAAGAGTTTTAGTTATGCTCAGTTATTTTTACTAGAACAATCTTGTAATTATGCCTTTCTGTTACTAATTCTTTGTACTTTATCGAAACAGATACAACATAGATGAGCATGATTATTCAGTGCGTTTGAAAGCTGCACGGAAATTTTTGAAAGATGGTGACAAGGTTGCATAAATTATATTGTCATGTCATTTCAAGCATGGTGCTCCTACACATATACTAATGTATTGAGATCATTGGGATCCATTCCTGCAGGTTAAGGTCATAGTAAACCTTAAGGGTCGTGAGAATGAATTCAGGAATATGGCTATTGAGCTTATTACACGTTTTCAGAATGATGTCGGGGAGGTACGTCATGTCACTTTGCCGTGTTATAATTATCATATTCTTAGGTATTAAAAACCTGACTATTTTCCATACAAAAGGATACTGTTCACAGATATGTTATACTGGTACTTTATCGAGTTATACTCCCTTAGCACATTTTAATAATTATCAGGCACCACTATATTTGCCATTTCCATTTAATTTCATAAGTGCATTGGATTTACTCTTAGGAAATTCATTTCATAGTCTTCTGTCCCCGATATCTAATTTTATGGTCATTGGAGACATATCTTATTACCTGTTTGAATTTTATATCCAAACCACACTTATGTGCAGGCTGGGCTAGAGGAGGCAAAAAACTTCCGTGACAGAAACATCTTCATAATTTTGGTTCCAAACAAAGCTGCTGTGCAGAAAACTCAAGAACCACCAAAGAAAAAAGACAACACAGCTAAAGATGAAGTCTCCGCCAGTGTCCAAGCGTAACGGAAAGCTTCCAAGCTAGTTTCTAATTGTAGAATGAATTGAGTAACTTGGATTGTTCTGAGTTATATGATTTATAATCATGTGCAATAATAGCATATAAATTCTCGAGGATTTTAATTATAGAGGCAGCCTTGGCTTTTCGAACACAAGTTGCTGAAGGGAGACCAGTATACAACTAACCGCTCTTCACAAGACTAATCATAAAAGGACAATGGCATGTGGGTAATATATACTCATTTAATTTGAGTTCGACAATAATATTTACATACTTGTGTTCCAATCCAATGCATGTAAAGTTGGTGACAGGTCGAAGGGTCACCTTGATCAAGACAAGAAAGCACATGGTCCTAACAAACGATTGATTTGGAAGGAAACCCGTCAATTTTCGGCCTAATATGGTTAAGGGAACGCTAAGTACCTCTTTATGGATCTCCTCCTTATCTGTAGGTTGAGCTCAAACGCTTGTTATTTTAACTAAAGATGTAGAGGCTGCAACTTACGGACCTAACGATTTGAAGTTAGCTTAGTTCTGAAGTGCTTACGTCCCAAGAAAACTAAAATATTCCACATGTTTTTGCTCGCATAAGTAAGCACAACGTAGTCCACTTGTCCTGAAAGCAACACGTTATCCTGTGCCTTATTTTATCTTATAATAATTTAAATATATCTAAATTGATACATATCTTTAACGACTTGTAAAATGAAATTTATTTTATTTGTAAGTGATATATGAAGAGAAAGAGAGAGAGATAGTGTGTATCTTATTTTATCTTTACTTTGTTGATCCTTCTTATTTATTTACCTGGAATCTTAAACCTTCAAGCTTCTTTTACAATGTGTTTAAAGCCTCTGCTAGGACTGCAATTGACGGGATACTTTGACATATTTTTTCTGTTGGAAGTGATAAATCCAAACACTTGAGCTATTTGCATTTATTTATTTTAAAAATTAAATAAAATTAGTATTTGCTGATGTTCTTCTATTTTATAACTCTAAATTGCTATTTTATCTAAATATTTAAGGTGGATTAGGATGATTTGAGATTAAGAGTTTAATACTAATAAATTTAGTAAGAAAATTATAAAAAATTGAAATATTTTATGCAATGAAATTACGGTTTAAAGTGAATAAAAACTGGGATTGTTTTAGTGCAATTTGATATTTTGGTTGATAAGTTTTACATAGAAGAAATCTATCTGGGGATTAACTTTACTTAATTTTGACATAGACTTGAAAGACCAAACATCCTAAAAGCTCCAAAATAGAGTGACTAAAAGTGTTAATTAAGTCTTAAGTAATATCTTCTGGTTTTTGTGAGGTGACGTTAAATCTTCTCTAACTGGAATGTTGAGTGCACCTTCTAATTGCATTTTCCTATAGAAGATGCAATTAAGCCAAAGTAATAGAAAGTGTATTTAAGGCAAGTCAAGTAACATCCTTTGTTTTCTTCTGTGACATGTTTTGTTGTTAAGATGTTGATTGCCCCTTTTCTGGTAAATTACATGCCTAATCTTCAGGGAATATTCATTAGTTTCTTATAGAGAAGGCCAATAGATAAGTGGAGAGTTCTCAGCCATTATTATCAAACAACCAAAAATGTAATGAGTTTCACTACTGCATTTGTGTCAATAAAATGCTAATGTAATAACGTACACGTAAACGGATTGGTTTACTTTGAAATTATGAGTAGTGTTTTTACTAGAGTTCACAATAAGTGTAAATCAATTTTATACTGTTAAATAATTGTCAACATAATATTTTAAACAACGATTATAAAAAATAACAAATTTAGCTTATATAAAAAAGTAAAAATCTTTTTGTAAGCATTATTATTTATCTAGAGCTGTATCATATTGCTATTGGATCGCCTTGGATTTTAGGTATGTATCATGTTAACATGATATTCCATAGTTTTTTTATTAAATTTTTAACTATTATCTTGAAGATAGTAATTAACAAGACCATTATTTTTTCAAAATTCAGATAAGCATGTGGTTACGTTGGCTAACAACCATGAGAGAATAAAAAACTATTTTAAAAGAACATTTTAAGCAATAGATTAACTAACACAAGGCCATATTTCCACGTTATTTAAAATCAAATGATCTTTTCATTCATTTTCATGGAAGTTTCGAAAAGATTAATGATTACTGATATAAGAATAGTTTTGAATTCTTCTCTTGTAAGTGTTTTTTATGGATAAAACATTATTCTGGTCCCTAAAAATATAAAGTATCTCTACAAAAAATAAAAACGCCATAGTTTCGCATCTGACAGTTCTTGCCCATTTGTTACGCTATTTATGAATGAACAAGAGTACAAAGAAACACAAATCAATTTAAAAACAAATAAGGAAATAAGACAAATAACTGATTATAATAAAGATAAGAAAACTTAAATAAACTACTGTATAATTTTATTGTATGAACATGAGATTTCTAATTAAGTCGAACTAGCTATAACTCTTTTTGGAACTTAATTAATTTTAGATGGTTGAAAAAAAATACGGTGTATTTTTTCCACTTTAACACTGTTTTAACTTATGCATTAAAATTAAATTGTAAAGTCATAATACGATACCACCCGAAAAAGAAAGATAACAATAAACACAAATACAAAGCGAGTGCATGAAAAATACAAAAAGAATTATATTATTCATGAACTTATGTAGTTTTATTTTTTCTCTCATCAGTCGTTTTTTTCCTTTTTTTTTAAAAAAAAGAAGTTATAAAACATTTTAGTACAATTACAATTTCTCATTAATAAAAATATTTCTCATCCTACAATGAAATATAAAGTAATTAAGAACAAAACATTCTATGCAATGATATTAAGGTTCTTGAAAAATAAGGAGGAAAGAAAGGCACACATCTGAGCAACGTGGAGTCATTGTTGATGATTGCATGAAGGAGACGGTGGTTGAAAAAAACAAAAGGAAGAAGCTTAACTTCAAGGCAATGGAGACCCTGCAACCAACAACATGCACATATTAGGTGAACACACCAAAACCTGCAAGCCTCACTTTTCCTTCATAAAACATAAACTTTCCTCTCAACTTCACCACTCACTATTGTTGTCCATTCACCAGTCACCACCACCAACATGGAAGCCAGCGCTGGACTGGTCGCTGGTTCTCACAATCGCAACGAGCTCGTTGTCATTCATGGCCATGAAGAGGTAGTCACTAACCATGCATGAAAACTACTTGGATAAAATTCAAAAGGGTGTTCTCATTTTCACAAAAAGTTTATTGATCAATTTATAATACTGTGTGGTTTTGGTGCAGCATAAGCCTTTGAAGAACTTGGATGGGCAAGTGTGTGAGATATGTGGCGATGATGTGGGAGTCACGGTGGATGGAGACTTGTTTGTGGCATGCAATGAGTGTGGTTTTCCGGCATGCCGACCATGCTATGAGTATGAACGAAGAGAAGGGAGACAAGTTTGTCCACAGTGCAAGACCAGATACAAGCGTCTTAAAGGTACATAACTTTTAACCATGTTTCAAACCCTTTATGTGTTTGAACAAACTTCTTTTGGTTGGATTGACACGGGGAAAAAAATGAAGGAACAGTAAATTCATTGTGTTCTGATTTTGCTCGTTAAGGGAGCCCGCGGGTTGAGGGAGATGATGATGAGGAAGACGTGGATGATATCGAACATGAATTCAACATTGATGACCAAAAGCATAATCACTCTGCTGAGGCCATGCTGCATGGGAAGATGAGCTATGGAAGAGGTCCTGAAGATGATGAGAATTCTCAGTTCCCAGCTGTTATTGCCGGTGGTCGTTCTCGGCCTGTAAGATTTGCAAATCATTACTTCTTTTTACTCTACAAAACTTCCTTGTTCAATAGACTTATGATAATTTTGCATGTATTTACCAAAAAAATCGTATATTAACTTTGCATGCATGCAGGTTAGTGGAGAGTTGCCAATATCATCTTATTATGGGGAGCACCCTTCACTGCAGAATCGAGTGTACCCACATCCGGCATCTGATCCTAGTAAGATGTAGCTTATATAGTCTTAGCTTTTAGACATTGATGAGAGTGATTGAAAAAATTTAATAGCCTTCTTTTTGGAATTTTCTTGGTACACTTGCAAAACGGATTATGCTGGTGTTAGTTTCAGGCTGCTACCTATAGAGACTTTTACTTCTTGAACTTGTTTAAGTACAACTCTGAAATGTTTTTCTTAGAATACTTCAACAAGGTTAAATTTTTATTTACAATATGTGGCCTGCTGTTATCGAAGCAGGAAACGGAAAATGGGATGAAACCAAAGAGGATAGAGTTGATGACTGGAAGTTGCAACAAGGAAATTTAGGGCCTGAACCTGATGAAGATCCAGAAACAGCCATGTAAGCTTAGTGTGCTACAAATAGGAAACTGTGATGCATTTTCTGTGGATTAACTATGATTAATAGTAATGATGGGAAGAAAATAACTGTGCAGGTTGGATGAAGCAAGGCAACCACTGTCAAGGAAGGTACCAATAGCATCCAGCAAAGTGAATCCATATAGGATGGTGATCGTGGCGCGGCTTGTTATCCTTGCCTTCTTCCTCCGATATAGACTGATGAATCCTGTACATGATGCACTGGGGCTGTGGCTAACTTCTATTATATGTGAAATCTGGTTTGCTTTTTCATGGATCCTTGATCAGTTTCCCAAATGGTATCCCATTGATCGAGAGACCTACCTTGATCGTCTTTCAATAAGGTAAATTAAGGCACCTTCACTCTTGCTATAGTATCATTCTGAAGTCAACTTACATTGCTGACTAAAAAGTTGTTTATTAGGTATGAGCGTGAAGGTGAACCAAACATGCTTGCTCCTGTAGATGTCTTTGTTAGTACTGTGGATCCCATGAAGGAACCTCCATTGGTTACAGCAAACACTGTTCTCTCAATCTTGGCCATGGATTACCCGGTTGAGAAGATATCATGTTACATTTCTGATGATGGAGCTTCAATGTGTACTTTTGAGGCCCTGTCAGAAACTGCAGAGTTTGCTAGGAAGTGGGTACCATTCTGCAAGAAATTTTCTATCGAACCTCGTGCACCAGAGATGTACTTCTGCGAGAAAATTGATTACCTCAAGGACAAGGTGCAGCCCACATTTGTTAAGGAGCGTCGAGCTATGAAGGTTTGTATCACATCTATCAGACTGGTACTTGAAAATATGGCTTTAGAAGTTAGTTTAAAGTTTATTCACTGGTATTTGGGTGTTTGACAGAGAGAATATGAAGAGTTTAAGGTTAGGGTCAATGCACTTGTGGCAAAAGCTCAGAAGGTTCCACAAGGAGGATGGATTATGCAGGATGGGACACCATGGCCAGGAAACAATACCAAGGATCATCCTGGTATGATTCAAGTCTTTCTTGGTCACAGTGGAGGTCATGATACTGAAGGAAACGAGCTTCCTCGTCTTGTTTATGTTTCCCGAGAGAAAAGGCCAGGATTCCAACACCACAAGAAAGCTGGGGCTATGAATGCTTTGGTAGAGCTTTCTTAGAAGTTTTTGCTGTTCTTATGATGTCCATTCACCTTTATGAGCCACAAATACTCGAGCTTTAAAATTAATGCTGTAATTTACAGATTCGGGTCTCTGCTGTGCTTACAAATGCTCCTTTCATGCTGAATTTGGATTGTGATCATTATGTCAATAACAGCAAAGCTGCTCGAGAGGCCATGTGTTTCTTAATGGACCCCCAAACTGGGAAGAAGGTCTGCTATGTCCAGTTTCCTCAAAGATTTGATGGCATTGATAGGCACGATCGTTATGCCAATAGGAACACAGTTTTCTTTGATGTAAGTCCTGCAAGAAACATAACATCACCATGGCTTGGTCTTTTCTTGAACATTTTGGTTTTATCATTTTTACTTTTTTGTTTAGCAGTGTAAGCTAGTATTAACCATTTCCACTTCTTTCTGTTTCTGTGCAGATTAATATGAAGGGTCTAGATGGTATTCAGGGTCCTGCATATGTTGGCACTGGGTGTGTATTTAGGAGACAAGCTTTATACGGTTATAATCCTCCCAAGGATGCCAAACGTCCAAAAATGATAAGCTGTGACTGTTGCCCATGTTTTGGAAAGCGCAAGAAGGTTAAGTATGAAGGGAATGGCGCAGATGGAGAGGCTGCAAGCCTAAGAGGTTCTAATATTTCTGATCACTAATGTTGACGTAACTACAATTCAAATATATTTCACTTTATCCTTTTCTAACCCATGTCCCATCCCATGTCTAAATAGGACCGGATGATGATAAACAGATGTTGATGTCCCAGATGAATTTTGAGAAGAAATTTGGGCAGTCATCTATCTTTGTGACTTCAACCTTGATGGAAGAAGGTGGTGTGCCTCCTTCCTCAAGTCCAGCAAGCCAGCTTAAAGAAGCCATTCACGTAATCAGCTGTGGATATGAAGATAAAACTGAATGGGGAATTGAGGTAACACCAACAGCCTAGAGACTCCTTGATATCTTACCATATATTGTTCACACTATGAAAATAAGCTCATCCATGGTATTTTGCTTTCCAAATATGAAGCTGGGTTGGATTTATGGGTCTATTACAGAGGATATTCTAACAGGCTTTAAGATGCATTGCCGTGGTTGGAGGTCCATTTATTGCATGCCAAAGCGTCCTGCATTCAAGGGTACTGCTCCTATCAACTTGTCTGACAGGCTTAACCAGGTGCTTCGTTGGGCACTTGGCTCCATTGAAATCTTCTTCAGTCGCCATTGTCCTTTATGGTATGGCTATAAGGAAGGAAAGTTGAAGTGGCTTGAGCGATTTGCCTATGCAAACACAACTGTCTACCCCTTCACCTCCATACCTCTAGTTGCCTATTGTGTCCTTCCTGCTGTCTGTTTACTCACTGATAAATTCATCATGCCACCGGTAACAACACCATTCTAATTCTCACATGTTGAAAAATTAGTCACACATGACATGCTTTTGAAATTATAGCATTCCAAATTTCCTTGATGTTACCTTAATATGGATTCTCGTGAATTTCGTATGTAGAGCAGGACTTAAATCCATAATTATAGAATGGGTGCTAAGCTTATTTGCTTATAAAAGTAGTTTTTGGTTGCTGATGATACAGATAAGCACTTTTGCGGGTCTGTACTTCGTTGCTCTATTCTCTTCAATCATTGCAACTGGCCTTCTTGAGTTGAAATGGAGTGGAGTGAGCATTGAGGAATGGTGGAGAAATGAGCAATTCTGGGTCATTGGTGGTGTGTCAGCTCACCTCTTTGCAGTCATACAAGGTCTTCTGAAGGTTTTGGCTGGAATTGACACTAACTTCACTGTTACATCAAAGGCAGCAGATGATGAAGAATTTGGAGAATTATACACCTTTAAGTGGACTACTCTCCTGATTCCTCCAACCACTATCCTAATAATCAATATTGTTGGCGTTGTTGCTGGAATCTCAGATGCCATAAACAATGGGTACCAATCCTGGGGACCTCTATTTGGAAAACTGTTCTTTTCATTTTGGGTGATTGTCCATCTGTATCCATTCCTTAAAGGTTTGATGGGTCGCCAAAACCGCACACCGACCATAGTTGTTATATGGTCGGTACTATTGGCTTCCATTTTCTCCTTGCTTTGGGTAAGAATTGACCCATTCGTACTAAAAACTAAGGGACCTGATACCAAGCTATGTGGAATCAACTGTTGAAAGACTGGCGTTTCTACACTATCCTTTTGTGGGCATCTTTTGAAGATGAATGTAAATTCTTTGTTGTGCTATGTGATGCGTGAACCTACAGAGTTTACATGTAGAAGGTCGGTACTATTGGCTTCCATTTTCTCCTTGCTTTGGGTAAGAATTGACCCATTCGTATTAAAAACTAAGGGACCTGATACCAAGCTATGTGGAATCAAATGTTGAAAGACTGGTTTTCGTACACTACCCTTTTGTGGGCATCTTTTGAAGATGAATGTAAATTCTTTGTTGTGCTATATGATGCGTGAACCTACAAAGTTTACATGTAGAAGGATGAAAAGAAGAAGTGAAAATTGGCTAGTGCAAAGGCAGTTTTCTCATCGGTGTAATGTATTGGATGTTTGTTAGCGATTGTTTTGGCCCAAGTTGCCTGCGGAATGGAAAGTAAATCAAAGTTATAGGTTTACCTTTACATTCTTGCAAGTTAGCATATATAGTTAATGTTCTATCACGGTTATCTAGCACATTACGTCTAATACAAAATGATGCATAAAAACTGCATAATGTGACCTACTGAACGACAATATGCTAGCTAATTTAAATCAGTGATAGTCTTTGAACCAGGAAGCAAGAGCACCAGCATTCTCTTGCTACAAGAAGTAAATAACAAGAAAAGGAGAGAGAGAAATGTACGAGCACTTGCTTATTATAAGAAGCATATTCTCCATGAAACAGATAGTGCAAAATTGGATGAAAACGACTGGATTGCATTCAGGTCTTCCGCATTTCTCTACCAACAGTGATCCAAAAGCAGTTACTTTCATGTTTAATGAAAGTTAGAATAGGCTTGGTGGTAAAAGTGGAAGGGAGGGAGTGATAGCACGGGTTTAAGTCTCATATTAACAAAAACTAACATATTAGCAACTGACATTTGCCGATAAAAAGAACATTCATATTTGATATTTGTAATCATTACAAGCACAGGAACTGACACCAAGATACCTAATGCAAAATAACTTGGATAATAAACAAATTTAGGAACAAAAGTGCTACATGTGATACCTTGATGTTTGATTCAGAGGCGATGAGGGAGAGGAAGGAGAGCTTCCCCCTTGTTTGGTTTGGTTGAAGGGGCGGGGAATCTCCTTGGTTGGGAAGGGGAGAGAAAAAACAATTGCAGCATGTTGAGCATTTGTAAGTATTAATGGAAAGGAAGGGATAAATCTCACGGATAATTTCATCAACAACACATTCAAAAAATTACAAATCACTTTCCCTCCGACACTAATAGGGAGACAAAATGGGAAGGGTGGGATTTTAGCCCCGTCATCTCTAAAATTAAAAAAAAAATCCTCCATGTCCTCCTTCCTCCCCCTTTGTTTTCCTTTTGAGCCAAACACATATAGTAGTTCAATATTACTTCACATTTCTTCAGTCAAAGCTATAAATAGCACCTGCAGTAATTAGATAGACTGCTATCTACAGAAGATACTTCTTAAAGCACCACAAAAAGGAAAAGAATAGCAAACATACTGAGAGAACTTGATGTTTAGATAGGAGATACAAAGTAACTTTCTCACTTGTGGAAAGAATTTAAACTTGAAAAGGTTAATTAACAGCTGTTACAAAAATTGGCAAAAGAGAACGTCACCTTCTGCTGGACAAAAGAATGTAATTCAAGAAGGTTACTTGGTTTGAATTAACTGTTCTGTATGATGTTGAAGTGAGCGAAGGACAATAGCAACGATGCATCTTATTTAAAGAATGCTAGAATTCGGATGCCATTTGGTTTGACTTACTATAAAAAGCCCTATTCAACCAATTCTATGATGTTTTTTGCTTTTCAAGTGGACGGCCACAAGAGGGTCCAGACTCCACATCATATATTGTTGTAAGGTAAAGAATACGAAACCAAAAGGTTGGATCATGATGCATCTGTCAAATATAACTCAAGAAAAAATATTTGCTCAGCTTCACCAATAATCGCCACAAGAACAGGTCCCATCTTTGAAATGGTGGAATCTGTTGGCATCCCTAACTACAATTACTCTTTCTGTTATCTTTGAAATAAACTTAGTTGCAGTGTGACAATCTAAACAAACCCGAAGATTCTTGATGATCCTGATCTCAGTACCAGGTTCACTGGTAATAAGGCCAAAAGCAATGGCTAATTTCTCACTATGAACATTAAACATGAGCTCCTTTTCTTCTTCTTCAACATCATGCAAAGCAGTAACTGTCTCTGGCTTATACCCCATCTCCCTCATCTTGCCTGTTAACATCTCCAGCTTTGCATAGATAGCTACTGCTTGAGAATGAGAACGATCACCAGATACGAAGACATGTGGGGACCCATTAACCTCAATTAGAGTGCACCCTGGAGTCTTTGATAGTTTTCTTTTTTTAACTACTTCCCGTACTGAAGCAGCCTTTGGGAAGTTTCTCTCTGTAGAGTATATATTAGAAAGTAAGACATAGTATCCTACACTCCCTGGATCCAGTTCAAAGAGCCTTTCCGAAGCCATACGGGCTATTTTCGTGTCTTTATGAATCATGCAAGCACCAAGCAATGTACCCCACACTGCAGGTCCTGGTTCAATAGGCATTCTCCCTATAAATTCCAAGGCTTTTTCTAACTGTCCAGCTCGTCCCAAAATGTCCACCATGCATGCATAGTGCTCAGCTAAGGGCACAATCCTGTATTTATTAACCATAGTATTGAATATTTCATCGCCTTCTTTTACCAAGCCAGCATGACTGCAAGCATATAAGACTGAAAGAAAAGTAACACTTGATGGCTGAAACCCCAATTCCAGCATCTCATTAAAAAGCTGAAGTGCTTCATGCCCATATCCATGGAGCCCATAACCAAAAATCATAGTGTTCCAAGTGACGGTATTCTTCTCACTCATCGAGTCAAATAATTGCCAAGCCTCCAAAATATTCCCACACTTGGCATACATGTCAATTAGAGCAGTCAAAACATAAATGTTTGGCTCAAGGTTTTTGCTTCTAATCAACTGATGAACCCATTTACCAAAACTCAGTGCTCCTAATTGAGCACAAGCTGAAAGAATACTCGTGATGGTAACTGGATTCGGAATAAATTCAGTCGCCATCATTTCCTGAAAAAGAGAGATAGCCGTCTCCGTTAAACCATTTTGTGTATAACCTGAAATCATAGCATTCCAAGCAGCTACTGTTTTCTCCGATGATTCATCAAATAACCGCCGTGCCAAATCTATTTCATTGAGCCTGCTGTATATAGTCGTGAGCGCAGTTGAAACCGAAGGATGCAAAATAATACCGGACTTCACACAAAACCCATGAATACAGCAAGCCAAATGCAAATGCCCAAAGGGAGAAGACACAGGAATCAACCCAACCATTGTGCTAGAACTCACTCTCTCCCCAGAAACAAGCAATTCTCTAAAAAGCTTCACCCCACACTCAGTCTCACCATTACTACTAAACCCAGAAATCATGGCATTGTAAGAAACCAAATCCGGCTTCTTAATCATCCCAAACAACAACTTGGCCGTGTCAACATCCCCACATTTTGAAAACACCGAAATTAAACCCGTTAACACGTAGTTATCAAAATGAAATCCAAGTTTCAGAGCCAAACATTGAATCCCCGACCCAACTTTCCCCTCTTGCATCTCTGCAACAGCCGGAAGCACAGTCGCCACGGTGGTGGAATCCAACCGCACCCCTTGCGCCACCATGTCCCGAAACACTTGAACAGAATCATCATAACAACAGTTCCTCACCAGTCCAGTAATCATGGTGTTCCACAGCACGGTGTCTCTCTCCGGCATTTTATCAAACACCTTCCTGGCATACCCCACGCGGGAGAACTTGCAGTACAAGTCAACGAGCGCGGAGGCCACAAAGAGGTTGGAGGCGAAGCCGTCGATGACGGCATGCGTGTGCAAGCACATGCCGAGCTTGTCATCGGGGGACGCGGCGACGGCGAAGGCATAGGTGAAGTTATCGGGGGAGAGGCTGGTGTTTTTGCGGAGATGGGTGTAGAGGGAAACGGAGAAGGCGTTAGGAGAGAAGGAGAAGCCTTTGATGACGACGTTGAAGAGGAAGATGTCGGGTTTGGGAACCGAGAAGAAGAGGGCACGTGCGTGGTGCGCGGCGCCGACGTCGAAGAGCTTCTGGGTGAGCTTGGTAACGGTGGCGAGGTCGTGGTGGTAACCGTTGCGGATGAGCTGCGTGTGGGTTTCGGCAAGGTGAGGGAAGGTGCAGGCTTTGTTGATGAGGGCGAGGAGCGTGTTGCGGCTAATGTCCCCACGAATCATCTGAATGCAACACACCACCGCTTCTTCTACCTTTGATCTTCACCACAACATGATACATACGGTTTGGTAACTAAGTTACATCTAAAAATTAACTAAATTTACTGAATTTAAGGTTTCGTTGTAATAAATTATAAATAACAACACACACATTATCTACTTAAATACTTTAATCAAATTAATCTCATTTTTTAATAATATATTTCATTTCATATGTTACAAGTACGAATATTAATGTAATTTATTTGAGTATAAATTTTGAATAAATTAGTTAATATTTCATTAAAATATTATATAATTTGAAAATTTTTAAACTAAAATTGTGACACTTTAATTCATATGTAGTGGTTTAAAAAATTAAAAAAAATAGATTTAAATTTTATAAGAAAGAATAATTAGACTAATATGGCATGTCTCATCTTAAAATTAAATCTTAAGTTTAAGCCTTTAAAACTTGTTAGTTCTTATAAGAAGCTTCAAGATTTTGTTTTGTTTGGTTAACTCATGAGCTTTTGTAGCTCCAAAGATTAATCTCTAATTCTTGGTCCATTGGGATGCAGTAAAATTAAATCTGGAATTTCCTTTGATTTGCTTGATACGAGGCTTGGGCCACCAGTGTTGACAAGAAAGGCAAAAATGAAGACAATGGAAGAATATAAATTGCAGGGGGAGGGGGAGAAGCCTAATACAAAAATTTACAATGGTAAAGAATCCCGGGTGTTGATTCTTGAACTTTCAGCCGTACATTCCCAAGAATCTTCTAAACATTCTTGTAATGTCCCAGAAATTATAGTTTCCAAGAATTTGGCTGCAGCTGCAAGAGACTCCTTGCTAGCATAGATGCAGGCAGGGCCTAGCGTGTTTGAATCTCCGAGATTTGTTACTTGTGCACCGCAGAAGCTTGCTTGATCTGCATGAGATGCGTCCGAAGGCTATATTCCTCAACCTGTTTACTCCAAATAATAATGAAATTAAAACATGTTATGGTTGCGGCCATATTCAACTGAAGATATCGTTGTTCTCTTACCAAAACATATACAGATAAATGCACTAATGCTACTGGCAAACTAAGATTCATTGTTGATAATTGTTATTTTCTAAGATATTCATCAGCCGGTTGCAAAATTGTCATTACATCAGTCAATTCAGTGATATTAAACGGCAGAGGAGCAAAAGAGCTACAAAACTTCACCTTTGCATGTCGAAAGCAAAAAGTTACTTTGAAGTTATACCAAAATAAAAAGGGATAAACTTTTGACCTTCAGAAGCATCGTGTGACATAATGACATGCTTAACTTTCCTCAGCGACAAATTCATTACATCAGTCAATTCAGTGAATATAAGGGACTATAGCTCAAAAACAGGAAAACTCTACAGCCGCAATTTCCACTGTCCTTATGCTGCTGACAATGACACTATCATCCGCTAGACCGGGTAATAAAGATAGACAAGGAAGGCCCCAGCATATCAAAAGCAGCGACTAAGTAGCAAAAATTGCACTAACTTACGATCAGAGCCTAGATTCTTGTAGATCAAGAATGCTAGAATGGTTCTCTAATAACATATGGCTCCTGACGTTGAATCTCCGAAAGTGATAAAATAAAATCAAACATAATGGACATTGAGATACATGCAAGTGAAATTTATTTCCAACTAATTTATGTTCGTTCTTAACATAAAAAATAATCGAGAGATTTGTTGTGCATAATTCATCAGCCATATAAATCATGACTCTTACCTGCATAGCTGTTGCAAAATTCAGTAGCGCTTCACATTCATCAAGCATCGCTTTTTCCTGTGCTGACACAACAGCAACTTCAGAAATTAAATTATTCATGCCGTCCACCTATACAGACAAAAAATAACATGGTGTCAACCTTTATGCATTATGGATTTACCATTGAGTCAAAAACGAAAATTGTTTAGGAAGGAAAATATAAAATCAGACGCAGAAAAGAAGTTTGATAGTAAACGTGTTGGACCCAGAAAATAGCACGAGCTAGGTTATATAAAGTGAGTCAAACCAGTAGAAGTCCTAAACAACTAACTCACCCGTGAGAGCAAAGGGCAAATAGCAGATCCCATTGCTTGCATGGCATCAACAGCCGAACAGATTGCAAGCTTCAAATGTTCAATATCTGCCTGTAAAAGTGTAAACATAGTAATGAATGCTAATGTAGTAGTGTCTCTATGCAGGCATCAAACCAAGAGACAAAAACCATACATACCTTTGCCCCTCCAGTTAGAGGAAGACGAAGAGTACTTGCCTCCAAGTCTTCTACAGTTCCGGATAAAGCATCAATATGGCCCCTTTCAAGTACAGCCCAGTCATCAAGGTAGGCCATCTGCTTCATTAATTGTAAAAGGACCACGATCAAAAAAAGTATCATTAAGTATCTAAAGAAAGTCGAAACATTTAAATAGGGAAATAGCATTGCATATGTATTGTAATCATTAAAATCAGTCATTAATATGAATTATGAATAACCTGTTATGACAGACTAGCATAGACAATAAAACTTAACTTTTCAATGTGGTGTAGGGCCAACATATTGCCAAGTATATTTGCATCATTTATAAACTCCACAATAACTATCTCAAGTTTAATTACCAAAACCATAAATCCGGAAAAAAATTGTAATTTATCATCAACAAGAATGTAGTGCACTCAGAAATGATAAATATTTCAGGCAAGAGAGAAGTATTACTTGATTATTCAAAATAGAATTCAGCTTCAGCTCAAGCTGCAGCTGCTGGAGGTTGATCCTCTTCCGAATAATTGTTTCCCATATAGACAGAGTAGTGTGCCATACGTTGTATAGTGATTTCTGAATCATTGGACAAGTTCTTGTAAAATGATGTAGGGAAATTATTTGCTATACATAATCTTCTGTAAAGCAGAAGAATTACACTAAAAGAATAAGCCAGCTTGAAAGACAGTAAGTCATACCTCCGCTTTTGCATTTTGGATGTAAAAGACATCCTCTGCTTGCGCATTGATAAATCTCCATTGCAAGTACCTGTTGTAGAGAAGTCTCAACTGGTGAGCATATTCTACGAGGGCTGCACCCTTTTTTCCCTTTTTAAAATCAGCAATAAAGCTGAGTACTGAAATTGCATTTTTGGATTGGTTGGATGAATTGGCAGGCCTTATTCTAGAAGGACTAACCCCTCTAGGAGGAGTCGAAGGCCTTGACCGAGATGGACTAACAACACCTCTTGAACTACAAGAGGATAACACTGAATTCTTACTTGGTGATGGGAGCCCTGATCCTGGAGTAGGCAAGACCTGAGATCTGACTCCTGTAGCTGCTAATCCCGTTTTGTCCAATGTAATTGCAGGAACAAATTTATGAGGTCTTAACACTTGAAAGCTGTCATCAACTGGCCTCACCTCGCTTCCTATTCTACCACTTTCAACGAGAAACATTAGTCTTGAAGCATCACTAGAAGCTTTCCGCAAGGGCTTACTAGCTTCACCCGGTAAAGACAATCTTCTCAGTGAAGACACACTCGTTCCTGGAACTGAAGAGTTCAACGTTCTGGTTGTCTTATCAGTATGATCAATACCTCTACTGGATGCACTAGAACAAACCTTCCCACTGATTCTGCTTGGCCACCGGTGCTGATCTATCAATCGGGAATGCAAACCATCATCAGGTTTCGAATTCTCGGTTTGATCAGAAGCATTCTTCCCTTTGAGAGGACTCCTCTTTCTCTCAGGCGTGGGCTTTCTTACATTTGGTGTTTGAACCTGCTTGTGAGTCACGTTTGAATTGGGCCGCAGTGTACGATCAACGGCACTGGTCACGGGCTTTTCCTTCTTGATAACAGGTATGGAAATAGTGTCGGACTGGAAAGAAACACTCAAACTTCGCATTGTGGATGGCCAAAGGGCCTCTGGCATTCTGCTACCAGCCACCCTTCTCGATGATGAATTCACATCTATCGATGAGTCTTGGACAGGTGTAGAAGGACGTGGTGGGGAAGGTGGAGTCGCCGGCCTCTTCCTCTCCGTAGATTGAGCTCTTTTGGGTAATAATTTGGATGATGCAGGTGTTGTTGGCCTTGTGAGGCTTGGAGAGGGACATCGCCAAGAACCAGATGGGGCTGCCCGAGTAGGAGAAGGTGACCTATACCGTGAAGTAATTTCCCTTGTTGCCAAGGGTCTGGCGGTGATTGCATTGTTTTTTTCAGCAAAAACCAAGGGTTGTCTTGTTCTTGCTCTGTGTTTCCTTAGTGCCTGCTCTGACTCGCATACATCCATCCACTCTATCTCAATTAGACCACATTGATCGAAGTTTCCATAAAGCTAAACCAAACTTAACTGCTTTGGCTCTTCGGCAATCATGTGTGCACTCAATGGAATAAGTGAAATGCACAGGTTATCCAGAAAGAAGATCCTTTTCCCTGCAATAAATCTGCCGCAAATGAAAATAAAGTAAAGATACTACAGAGTGGGAAACTAAAGAAAAGCAAAGAATAAACACACCCCAATCAAAAAAGATAAAGGGAGAATAAGAAAAGCGCACATCTTTACAGAGACTCAGATCTGCTGGAGAAGGAATTTGAGAATCACAGGCAATAAACGCAAGTGGGTATGTTTTATTCACACAAAAAGGCCCGAATCCAACAAGATCATGACAGAGCAAGAAGAATATGGAGAGGGGAAACAACATTTGGTGTAACGGGTGAGAGAAACTCGCGGAAACTGTCTCAACGTACATTTAACGTTTTATCATGAAAACGTTGTTGGTTTACGGTTAACTGAAGAAAAAAAGAAAGGTTGAATTGGCGGGGAAGGGGGTCCCTCAGAAATTGGGGATACTGGGAAAGTGGAGTCAATGGAATGAATAATAGAGGGCGCAGGATAAGAGAGCGGAAGTGCGTAGGCTAAGAGAAGAAGAGAGGCTTTAATTTTCCCCCTTTTGTCTCTCTCACGAGAATGCCATGGTCGGGTGGGCTGGCACTGGGTTCACTCCACATAAACCCACTCTGTCCTATAACTTCTTCTCTCTCAACTCCTTTTCATGAAAGGGAATTCAATGAAAGCGATGCCATAACCTGCGTGCCCAAAAAGAAGAGAAAAGGTATCTAATATCTCTTACAATACAACACTCTCTCCTCTCCCCAAACACACAGACACACCAAGTTAAACTCAATAGAAGGCTTAATTACCATAACATACAATAATACTAACACAACTGGGTCATGAGTTTCCTCTATTAAAATATGCAGACAGAATTTTCAATAGAGACTCTTTTGTTTTGTATGCTACGCAAAATATAATATATATTACCTCACTTTAACTAAAGTTTGAACTCAATGGTGGTATTGTTGTTTGGGAGACGGGTAAAGACAAGGAGGTCCACGTGCAGGGACGATCATTGTCCATCCCCATAAAACTATTGTGAAAACCTAACATGATTCAGAGACATTGTTTCCTGCAATTTCTTTAAATAAATAAATTACTAAATTTAATAGAGTAGTAGTAGTAGTAGTAATTGGGATTTTGACTGGTGTGAAGGAATATCTCTGATAAAATCCAAGGAGGGAAAGAGAAAACCCCTTTTACCTGAAAGAAACAAACGGTTCTGAACAGAGATCCATGACAGATGTATGGATTGGCAGGTTCGTGTCTCGCTCACTGAAGACACGTTCAAGTGTTTCACTGTTCATGTAACCGCACAGAAACAATACCAGTACTAGACTGCATTCAATGATTCTTATTCCCAAATTCCTCTTTCAATCTAAAAAACGAGAGTTTCAAGTTTCCACAACTTCCAACACCATTAAAGTATACCAAAAATTAAATTTACTCATCGTAAACAAATTTCTAACAGCATAATGCAAAATTTAGTCATAACCTAACTCACTCTATTACTACAATTTACAACTGAGCTTCACACCTACCTGTAAATAAACTCCGGTTACGAAGAGGACTCAGATTCCGGTCGCCGGAGATGGCAGTTTCGTGATTTTGAAGCAGAGAGGGAAAGTGAGTTAAAAAATAAATAGAAACAACGAATTTTGTGTTACCAGAAAAAGGTTTTAATTAAAATAAAAATAGAAATTAAAGAGAATACTGAGAAAACGGTTTCAGTTAGGAAAAAGGAGGGAGAAGTAGGGACGGTTGTTTTCGCGCCACCTACTTTTGATTGTTCTTGCATCTTGCTCCTTATGTGGTAATTATTATTATTTTAATATTATTTTTATACAACTAATCTTCTATTATTTTATTCTTTAGATAAAAGGTAGGAACATGTTCTATCTAATTGCTTACATTGTTAACCATTCTAAGGACGCTTTGTCAATTACATCACTATCAGAAATTGACTATTATTTTATAATAAAAAATGACTTTTTTTTAATATTATTTGTTTCGAAAGCTCATAATCAAGTACGTCTTTATTTATACGATTTAATCAATTACTTGTTTTACCTACGACCCTTTTTCTTAAAAAAAAGGGTTTGCTTTTAATTTTAATTGTTCACTTAGCTTTCATGGATATAAATATTACTAGGTGACAATAATTCTGTCTAATGACATAATGACATGATGTATAAAAACAACATAGTTCGGCGTATTATGCCGTCTAGGTATTTTCATGTGTACATCATCTTTTTGAATTTGTCCAATACCAAATATAGATATATAACTTGTCATGTATTCATTTAGCATAAAATTATTTTTTTAGAAATAAATTTGTGGCTTATCACCAAATAAAACGGTCACCTGTCTTGGTAAATGCAACATAAGTATTAATTAATGCCTTCATATAAAACTTCCACCTTCCAATTTTCAACTTTCTTGAAATAAAAACATACAAACAAAAAAAAGTTGTGATATATGTAAAATTTGGACCTTCTCTTACAATTGAAGCAATATAAAGTGATCATGTTATAAAGAAAAAAATATATTGAATAAAGACCTCTCAAAATTATTTTATTCTGTTTGCTTAATATAGTAGACTTATGTTGCAAACAAAAAACGTCAGTTCTTACAATAAAATGAACGGCCATTAAGGTCTTTGTCTTGGTAAATATTTCAATAAATAATTAGAAAAATAAAATACGAAAATAAAACCTAATATTATGTGTTTATTTAAAAGAAACTACAATGCGATATTTTAGATATATTATACACATTAGTATCAGTGAGGGAATGTTTTGTGGCCATTTTTGGGTTGCTAATTTATCACTAATTCATCCCTATTATTCACCAATAGAAATCCAATTGCTAATTCTTAGTTCAATTCCATAAAAAAAATGCTAATTTTTTGTGACAAGTTATTTAATGTATTTTCGTTGTAACCCAGCACATTATGTGTCATCAAAAGGGTATTAACTATGGTGCAGTATTAATAATTTTTTATTACTAATTAAAAAAATTAATCTCTCACGAGTTTTTCTTAATTTAAAATATCATATAATGAAAAGGACTATTTTTCAAAAATTTTAATATCCCTTTAATATATATATCCTTCGCCTCTAAAGCATAATGGCCTAAGTTGCTCGCAGAAAAACTTGTTAACAAATTCCTCAAAAGGTAGTTAGTGATATTAATTTGTAGCAGAGCTAATCTTCAATCAACTTTAAATGAATGTCTTATATAAATAATATAAACACCTAATGAATCTTCCTATCAGAATTTATCATGTAATTTATTAAAAGTTATACCTAAACTAATATCTTATTTCAGAGTAGCTATACATATCTATTAAACCCATTACTTTTATTACTTAAGGCTATGTATGCAATAATTTAGTTGTAAGATAAATTTTTTTAAACTTTTATAATATTATAAATATTGTCATTATACCAATAAAGGTCACTTATTATTGTGAAAAAACACTGTAAATTATGTGGAAATAATATATTTTGTCCAGATTAAATAGCAACTAACGTACAAAAATTATAACTTAATAAGTAAGAAAAAAAACATTTATTTCTTTGGATGTGTTAATTTTTAAAAGAAAGAACTATATGAACAAATTCATATAAAATACTAATCTTTAATAAAAGTACAATAAATTTATCAGTCTTTACTCATGATATATTATTAATCTTATTGATTTCTGCCGAATTTATAACTTGGATCTCACTTTCAATCTGAATATGCGATGTTAAATAGTAAGAACAATTGCATTACATGATTGATGAGTATATGTTACATATGGAAGTTGTTGCCATTTTTCTCTCTTACAAAATAAATGATTGCTGAACGAAATGGGTCAATGTCTGCAATAATGAAATTTCTCTTCCTCTGATGTAAGTTATCTACTTTTGGTTTTTCCAGTGTGTCCAAAAATATGAATCAAAGTTTCAACAATAGTTATGGTGGTTTGTTGTCTGCTTTCTTTGTTATTTTATTTTATTTTTATTATTATTATTTTTTAATGGAAGCCAATGGTTGCTAAGTGGTTCACTTAATCGCATCTACCATCTCTCAAATTAAACTAAAAGGGTCATAATTTCTTTACTTTTATTAAATCATTATTTTCCTCATGCAATGCAATGGAATTTGAGATGATCTAACTGCGAGTTTAAGTTTATAAATAAAAAAAAATATTAAAAAATTTAATATTTGATAATTTTAAATTAAAGTAGTGTTAATTTTTTATATAGATTTTATTCAGGTCTCTTTATTAGATTATTTTTTTCTATCGATCATGTCAAGACATATAGTTACTTGAGTTAAATTTAACTTGGATCCAAGGAAAATAATTTATTATTGATTTTAAGTCATTTGAAGTTTGATATTAATTTTATTTTTAGCTGTATTTGAAAATAAAGATGACAAACTTAGAGAATGATGTTTCATAAAAACTAAAAATTAGGTTAAATAAATTGATATTGGAACATACTCTAAAAAGAAAGATGTTATGTTAATAATTAGACACCACTTAACAATAAATGCCAAATTTTTAATAATAAAAGATGTATGACAATATATTATGAATGAAAATAAAATATCACAATTATTTTATTTAGTTAAAAAATTATAATTATAAAGTAGTGTTGGATGTCCATATGAGTACCTGATAATAGTATAATATAATCATATAGAATTTTTATAAGTTTTTTATTATTGGTTTGAGAGTTTTTTTATGATTTTATAAATGTGGAGTATCATCAACTTAAATAATAATATTATTTTTTAATTATAATTACTTTTAAATATATTTTTTTCTTTATCCTTAAAATTTAAATTTAAAGCTTACTACCTGTTTTGATTCTAAAATTTAAATTTAAAGCTTAATATTTGATTGGTTTAGTTTGTTTTGTAAATGATTATATAAAGACATATATTTTTATTTTGATTATGATGATTAATGCTGATTTTGAAATGTATAAAGACGGAGAGAGGAGGGAAGGTTGATATTTCTGAAGAAAAGAGGACAAAGTCATGTTGGTATGGATGAAAATATGTTTTTAACCTTACATGTGCTTCTATGGTGCAACATTGCATGGATCATCTCATTTGGCAAATATTCTTTTAAAATGTTGGTTAAGATAATGGTGGTGGCCGAGGTGCAATGTGAGTGAGATTCGTACAAGAAAGTAACATAATCGATTATCGCAAACCATATAATCAATTTTATATATATATATATATATATATATATATATATA
>Ga0123340_1000570_pt1 | contig 25558 bp, 17 predicted proteins | sample SirMexnodulemix_FD_89961 | JGI IMG/M metagenome (GOLD analysis project Ga0123340, IMG submission 89961) | Root nodule microbial communities of legume samples collected from Mexico - Siratro Mexico nodule mix | ecosystem: Host-associated > Plants > Roots > Nodule | place: Mexico: Nepantla...
ACTATTATATTACACATATCAATATTGATAGGGATGTTCTTATTTATGTCAATAATGAAATATTGTCATTAGTGCTGAAATACTAAAAGGAAATCATTTCCTGAAATTCAGGTAAAAAAAACAATTTTAATGTAGAGAATTAAAGGAAAAAAGTACTTAAATTTGAAGGACTAAAACATATTTTAGCATAGGAAATATATCTTAATATTTAAAAAATATTCTTATATTTAAATCCAATCACCATTTCTCATAAATTCAATCACCCTAAACCTAAAAGATAGGAAGAGATACACCCATAAAGAATATATGGAAGAGTGACATAATAAGGAATATCTCCTTCCCTTGACTAAGACATGCATGTCTAAAATTTGTTAACTTAATCACGCACCAATTTTTCAAACATTCTTTGCTTTAATTTATACCATTATCTCGTCTCCGACATCAACAATGGTTCAATTTCTTTCTCCTTTATGGTAAGATATTATTCCATTATTCTTACTTACAAACATAATATATATCATGTTCCTACTATATGCATGCACACATCATATTAACAACTTTAAAACTATCTGGCTTTTAATTTTGAAACAAATTACCTCTTACATACGTTTGTTTATAATACTTTGTTCTATGATTATATATTAAAAAAACAATTATACCAAACTTTACATAAAATAATATTTACGGGATATTTGGTCAAAAATTAAGTTGAATAAGATTAAGCAGCATAAGATTTACGAGTTAATAATAAATTTAGACTTGTTTTTACATAATTACAAGTTTGCAGCTGCGGATTGTAATAATAACATCCTTAATGATTTCTTAATTTCTAATCTGATTATCTTATACAGATAAAAACTTGTTGCAAGTATAATATTCTAAAAATAAAGTTTCTCAAGAATTTGTGAGAGTGCAAAAAAACAGCTGGTATTCCCCTTGCCAGAAGAGATAGCCAAAATGCAGCCATGCTTTAAGAGGCACCAGTACATGTAAAATTCTATAATTTATTTTTCAATACGTCTCTTATTTAATCTGGTATATATATTTACTTGTATTTCTCTCTTTTATAAAAAGTGGAGTGAGAATTTTTAAAACAGCACTGAAATTTTAACTACAGATTCATATACACGCATGCATGCTAGTGACTTATTCCGATTTTATTTGAGCAATGGACGGATAAGAAAGCATATATGTTATATTCTGGACAGAAAAACTGGAAGACAAAAATTGACAGCAGATTTAGATTCGGAATGTGTTTATCAGTTTGTGGAGTCTGTGACTCTGCTTTCATAAACACCACCAACTTCAATACCACTCACTTTATATATACATTTTATTTCATGGACATACACAACATATTTTATATCATAATTACTCATTATGATAGTTTCTTGTATATTATGAAAAAGTTGATACACGTATATTAGGATAAAACAGATAAAAGAAGTGAATAAATATGTAAAAAAAACATTTACAAAAAATGATTCTCATTATTAATTATTATAAATATGTAAAAATTAATCTTATAGAAGAAATAATCTCTTGCAAACGAGTTTAATTAGTTTTGGGAGGATTTTGAATGGTCAAACATGATATCATATAAGTATATATTCTACTCATACGAGGTACTATGGAATACATTTTCACTTTCAGGAATGGAAAAAAATATATAAATGAGAGGGATTCATTCTAAACTTTAGATGTTTTATTTAAAAAAAAAAAACTAATATGTATTTGTTGAATTGAATAAAGAAAAGGGTTACGTTTTATTGGTTTGTAACATTATTTTGTTGGTTCGAGAATACTCAATCTCACACAGACCACCACTTTAGAAAGATTTAAAGTAGCATGACACAAAAATTTTGAAAGAATATTGGCCACTTCTGAAGTGGCCTACACAGTGTTTCCATGAGTTCAACATCATATTGGGTAGGATTCTTTGATTACTGATATGTGAGTGAGGGAATGGAAGTGTGAGGAAGTTCCTGAATTTTCTTAGTTTGGTAATGTAGAATCCATCAATTTTTATATGTTTGGTAGAGTAAATAAAAAGGAGAAACAGTGAATGGGAGTGAAAAAATATAGTGGAAATAAAAATTGTTTAATCAAAATGAGACAAAAGAAAAGTAAAGTAGAAATAAAAAAATTAAAATTAAAATGAAATGGTTTCTTCATATACAGAGTTTATTTAAATAAGTGTTTCCATAAATGACAATAAGAAAGAATAATAAAGATAAAAATGAAAGAATTTCTCTATGAGTTAAGTTCAGTCCATGTATAGGAATTTAAAAATTTTTATGAGAAAACTTCGATCAAATAACTTATGTATAAAGTAATTTTAATTTATGATAAAAACTCATTAATTTTCTTAGTTTATTTATCTGGAAACACTTAAAAAAATTATCTGAATATACTTTTAAATGATGATAATTTTACATATCAATTTTAAATTTGTTTAAAGGTTAAATACCATTTCTAGTTATAAAACTATCAATATTTAACAATTTTTGGCGATTAAAAATTTTAAAAAATTGAACTACCATAATTGATATGCAACCTCTCCCCTCTATTGTGTTCATGTCAATGAATAAATTATTTTAGTGCGTTTTACATGTTATTTCTTTATAACTTTTTATTTTTCTTAATTAAATGCATCATTTCCTCTTTCTTTTATTCCTCTCTGATACCAAATAGGTCGCTCTAAAGAGTGTGGCAATTATTATTTATGTTTGTGTTAAGTAATGACGAAAACATGTAATATATTTTGTTTAGATAATTATTCTAAGAAATTAACTTTAGATTCTTATCATTCACTTTGAAATTTCTTAACCATTAGATTTCAAGAAAAATAAATGGTTGACATGAAAATTAGCTATTCTAAAAATACACAGGGAATGATTTCATGTTTTATTTTATTTGTATGATAATAAACAAATAAAATAAAATAATGTGGTTGTTGAGTGGTTGGATCAATGGTGGTGAAGATTTTTTTTTTTTTGTTTGATTATTGGAAAACAATGTTTGTGACTTTCGTGGAAATAGGTTGAGCTCATGTATTGGAGGGTAATCTTTTTGTTCTTTTTTGTTTGCCTAAGGGTTTAGCTTTCATGGAAATAGGTTGGGTATGTTAGTACCCAGTAACAATTGATGAGGAAAAAGTAAGAATAATAATATTTTAAGAATATTATAAATAAAAAATACTGATATTAATAAAAAAAATAAGTTTTTAATAAAAAATAGAATAATTAAGTTAATTTTCATTTTATTTTCTCCAATTAAATAATTTTAAAATTCATTTTGTATCTAACAACCTCTCTTTGTTTTTTCTCATCTACTAATTTTTTTCTTCTTTTATTTGTTCCCTCTTTTTCAAACTGATCTTCAACATAATTTAAAATCATAAGACACATAAAAGAATTAAAAGAAAAACTCACATTTCTGAAATCACCTCCAAGCTATTTTCATTCAATGAGTTCCAATTCCACATGGTGGGATTATTGGATTACTAGTAGGACCCAGCACGAACTTACCACTAACTGATTATTGGACTTCTGGCAATCACTTAGGCCCATTAACTAAGATCATAGGAAATTGAATAAGGGTGATGCATTTTCTACCGTCATGTTTTTAAATTTACACCCCCCATGAGGGGATAAAAAGACAAAATTGTCCCTTAAAAAATGTATTCCTGGTATATATTTTTGGATTTAGAAAATACTTGATAGAATGTGTATTTTTTTCTATAATTAAAAATATTTTTGAAAATATACAAAAATATTTTGTTGGTGAGTTTCATCCCCGTAAACTTTCTTTAAAAAATTCCTGGCTTTTAGAAGTTTTCTTTTGGAAAATTCTAACCATATTTAAGTAACTCATATAATAAAAAATTATTATAATTAATTAATTTCTAAATCTTTTGATAAAATACATGAACAATAAGATTATTTTTATGTTATTCTTCTGGCAGATATTCACTAAGATTATGGTATTCCATTACACGCGTTAAAATTAATTTAGTTCACATGGATAGACAAAATTATAGTAGTGTAGAACAATCATATATCATGAACATAACGTGCAAATCACAACCATGAGACCGAACTACAACATTGTGAACACAGTGTAAATCACAATCACGTTGCGCCTCTTCCTTTTCTTCTTTGTATCTTCTGTCATTACCGATCACACCAACATCCCTGTGAACAATCAAACGTCATCGTCTTGCTTCTTCTCCTATATTACCCAAACGTCAAGTGCAAGCAAAAAAGTATCTTATAATAAAATAAATGGTTTTGTTTTTTTGTTTTTATTTATAAATTACATGTGTGTAGTTAAGTTGGATAATCCATGTTAGTTGATTCATATTTTAGTGGTGAGAAGTAAATATTTCAGTAGAAGGAAAACAAATAATTTTATATGTATTATTTTGCATGGTCCATGTAAGATTCCTTTACATATTTTTCCTTACATTCAGAATATTATGATTCCAGTCTCTTAAGTTGTTTTATTTTTACTACTTTTTATTTTTTCTTACCTTTCAATTGCATTGCACTACTTTTTTTACTAACACCTAAATCCTTAAAATCATTAACTTTTATTCAGGTATTTGAAATTTTACGAATAAACTTTAGACATATAATAATTTTCAAAATGTCAAGTAAAATGTTTTGTAGTTGTAAAAAAATTTTAGCACTTAACTTTAGGATTTAGAAAGAAATGTTTTGACATATAGAGAAGAATTTTTATAATTTAGTTAGTGAATTTGAATACATTTTTAAAAAGGTTGTTTATTTTAATTTGTGAATATATTACATAAAATAAAAATGAAAAATAAAATTATAAACAAATGAAATCATTGAAAAAGTCCATTTTATGTAATATTAAAAATTAAAAGTCTTATTAATTAATTTGAAAAATTAAAGAAGAAAATGAGATATATAGTGTTAATTCAAACGAATTAAGGAAATGTAATTAACCCTTCCAATACAAGCCGAAAATTATTATTAAAACAAAAACAGGGATTCCACATCCCATCAAACTGCTAATTAATCTTACACGACACGCTATCCATAAATGCATTAGAGTAAAGATTCTATACAGCACACCAGTCCCTACAGCACACATATTAACCTTTCATACATATTTATATGATCAAATTTTTATACTTTTACTTTGAATGACCATCGGATATAAAACCAATGATTGAGATGAGTGATGCAGATGTAGCAGCGGAGCAGAGGATAAAAATGCATTAGAATCCGTTTGTAACAAAAAAAAAATAACGTTAAATTTCAAAGTCATCGAGTCCATATGGTTTCACGTTTCAGACACGACCCGGTTCAGACCGTGTAATCACGAAGAAGAGAAGCAGTTGCAGAAGCTGGTTCAATGGGAAACTGTAACAGCGAAGCCTCTTCCCAAACGCAGCCACATTCCGACCATCACCATCGTCAGCCCCAACCTTCCAACGGCATCAGCGTCCTCCCTCCCAATTCGAAGCCCGCCGTGGGCCGGGTCCTGGGCCGGCCCATGGAGGACGTCCGCTCCACCTACATCTTCGGGCGCGAACTGGGCCGCGGGCAATTCGGCGTCACCTACTCATTGACCCACAGACACACTAACGAACAGTTGGCGTGCAAATCCATTGCCACGCGCAAACTCGTCAACCGCGACGACTTGGATGACGTCCGTCGCGAGGTGCAGATCATGCACCACCTCACCGGCCACCGAAACATCGTCGAGCTTAAGGGAGCCTACGAGGACCGACATTCAGTCAATCTCGTCATGGAGCTCTGCGCCGGCGGCGAGCTCTTCGACCGGATCATCGCCAAGGGCCATTACTCCGAGCGCGCCGCCGCCGACCTCTGCCGCCAGATCGCCACGGTGGTGCACGATTGCCACACCATGGGAGTGATGCACAGGGATCTGAAGCCTGAGAACTTCTTGTTCCTCGGCAAGGAGGAAAACTCGCCGCTTAAGGCCACGGACTTCGGTCTCTCCGTGTTCTTCAAGCCCGGTTAGTTCCGTTCGTTAATTCGCGTTGTTAGTTGGTGGTAGTGTGTGGTGTGGGTTCTGAACCGTTTTGAGAACAGGCGATGTGTTTAAGGATCTTGTTGGGAGTGCGTATTATGTTGCTCCTGAAGTGCTGCGTAGAAGTTATGGACCCGAAGCTGATATTTGGAGTGCTGGGGTTATATTGTTCATTCTGCTCTCCGGTGTCCCTCCCTTCTGGGCAGGTAAAACTCCTCTTCTTTTTAAGTGTAACCAATTTCATATTTTATTAGGATTTTCATTTGGTAATTCAGATTAACCTGCATCACAATTATAGTTTGCTTTTCGTTATAATTGAACGAACACTATGCATATTTTATGTCTGGGGTAGATTTTGGATGTTAAATGGTTGTTCATTTCTTTTTTGGTTCGGATTTCTGAGCTTTGATTTTAGCTCATGTGTGCTTTTAGTATGGAAGTTTCCTTTCCTTGTCCATTATTTGCTGCTTTCTTATGACACAATAGTGTGTGTGCCTTTCCTATCTTTCTCACACTATCTTCCTGTCCTTTGTTTCAAGAAAATGAACAGGGTATCTTTGATGCTATTCTTCGTGGACGTATTGATTTTGCATCAGATCCTTGGCCTTCCATTTCAAGTAGTGCCAAAGATTTGGTCAAGAACATGTTACGAGCTGATCCCAAAAAAAGGCTCATGGCAGTTGAAGTTCTTAGTAAGTTCAACTTTCTTATAGTCGCAGATTGGTTTTTTATTTTGCGTGTCTCGAAAGTGGTTGTTGGCTCCAAGGACCAGCTAAGCATTTTTTTTACGAAATAGATCTCTAACCATAGCTTGAGAGCTCTAATCTGTGAGATTTAAGATGGATAACTAATTGACAGCGAGGCTGAGAGCAGTGGTAGAGAATAGGGTATTAATTTTGAAAGAAGCCGTCACTAGCCACTACTCATTTGATAGATGCATGATATTGTTAATGATATGAAACTTAGACATTGTAGGTTAGAACATACCAATGTCTGCCATTTTTTCTTCATTATAGAAGTCACGGGAGATATGCAAGAGTTTCCTGAACAAAAGCATTGTTCCTACAAGTGGTCAAAATCATATCTTCTTCTCTGCCTCATTTTTATCTCTCATGGCAATTCTGTGACAGGATATCTTTTCACCTTTGCATTGCCAATTTGATCTGAAAAATAGTCTAGATGATTTTGTTCTGTGGTTAACTTCTTACTTTGAAAGTGATTGCCACCTCGTCTCTCATTAAAAGAGGGTGACCCAGTACATGAGGATCTTTCACGGGGGGTATGGATAATATAAATAAATGCAACCATAGTCCCCAACTAATTGAGGCAGTTGCCTCAAGCTCTCCATTAAATATTTTTCATACTACATATAATCAGGCGATAAAATTTACATATTTATACAATTTGATTAATTATTATATACAGAATTTATCCAAAATTTGTTTACTAAATTTTATGAAATGAATATTAATCATGATTATTTCAAAGAATAATAATTTTATCTTTTAATTTATTTTATAAAATTCACTCCAAAGATTAATTAATTATAATTTTTTGGAGCGGATAAAAAATATATATGGAGGTCAGACCATAATAAACAAAGAAGATGGTTCAAAGAATAATAAGTATTTTAAAATTGATTAATGGTAATTTTTTGGAGCAGATAAAAATTATATATGGAGGTGAGACCATAATAGACAGAAGAGAGATGGTTCAGAGAATAATAACTATGTTTAAATTGATTAACGGTGGGTAATTAATGAGGCTTAACATGTGCAAGTTTGCATAGGATAGGTAAATTGATCATATATTATTTGTTATATTATTTTCATTAGTAAGATTATGCAGTTTTAAAAGATACTTAATTATTTAAGTGCTATTTAATTATTTATTTAAAAATTAAGAAAAATAATTTTGCATCTATTTTGGATTTTAGCTTCTCATCTAATGAGAAAGAGAGTATTCAATTTAGTGTAGAAATTAGATTTCATAATTATATGTATGATCTATAAAAAGATATTTTAACAAAAAATTTAGCTGTAAGATCGTACATTTAAATAAAGATTCTTTTCATATTGGTTATTTTGTACATATTAGATTAATTTATTTATATTCAAAGTACCTTAAAAATTGAAAACTTTGGATGAGAATGAATTGGAAACAATATTTCGTTAATTTTTAGAAGATTTAAAGTTTCAGTTAGTTATAATATTGTATATATATTTTCAAAAATTATTATAAGTGAAAACAGAAGAAGATCGTACCCAATTGAAAGTGTTAACTTATATCAGAAGATTTTTTTTTCAAATACATGCATTGGTTTAAAAATATTATTATTTGGCACCACCTATAACATTTGATTGTCAGTTTCTTTCCCTTTGCTGATCATTTTTTTTTTTCAAAATTTTAATTCACATGATTGTGTTTTGCTACTTCTTGGTTAGTTGACTAGCTCAAGCAGCATGAAAAATTGATGCTTTCTCTTGTTCTGTTATGGAGCATTTGAGCCTTAACTTTCTTGGCAATTTGCTTTTTGAGTCAACCAGTCGTGATAAAATATTATATATATGTACTCCAGATCATCCTTGGATGAGAGAAGATGGAGCATCTGATAAACCTCTAGATATAACTGTTTTAACCAGAATGAAACAGTTCAGGGCAATGAACAAGCTTAAGAAAGTAGCTCTGAAGGTAAATAATCTTTTATTTTATCATTATTTTTCTTGTACATCAATATTTTCTTAATCAAACTTTTAGTAAAATATCTAAAGTTACCATTACATCAAAAGCCTCAAGGACTGAAAACGGTATGTATCAATCAAAATGTAATATATAATAAATAGGGGAGAAAGAATTTATCACTGAATTTGATCAAAAGATTATATTTGAAAGTTTCTATTTTATTACAGGTTATTGCTGAAAATCTTTCTGAAGAAGAAATCATTGGCTTGAAGGAAATGTTTAAATCCATGGACACAGATAACAATGGAACAATCACTTTTGAAGAGTTGAAAGCTGGACTGCCAAAACTGGGTACTAAGATTTCTGAGTCTGAAGTAAGGCAGTTAATGGAAGCGGTAAGATTTTTTTGTTTGAGTGTACCCTAGCTTGCTGAAGTAAATGTTTGTTTACTTCTGTAATATCTACTCCCTTGCAGTTAACTTTCTTCATCTTGTAACTTTTTCTTAATTTTAATTTTAAAAGAAAGTTAAATCTGGAAAAAAAATTGCCACACTATATTGCTATTTTAGGGGAAAGAGTGGGAGTAAAGAATAAATGAAAAACAATGAATTAATGAATCTTGCAATTCATATTTGTGATATACCATATGTACTAATTCATCCATGTATCATAAGGTTCATAGTTATCTATTATTCATCACATGATATGAATCATTGACTAGTCATATTGTATCAAATCTAATTCATCGCGTGATCCGAATTGTTGACTGGTAAAATTGTGTCAAATAACGTGATTCAAATCTCAAATTGTATGATGCTAATACCCATGGTTGGCAATGGTGTTTGATGGGTAAATAAGATTTCATATTATATCTAAAATTTGTCCTGAAATAATAAAATGGGATTATTAGACTTTGTCCGGAGTTCCATATTAAGTAGGATAAACTTCTTGTTATGACTATGTGTGGTGTAATAACGCTGGGCAAATGCTTGGATTTTAAGATTAGATCTTTTGAATTGCATAATATTGTGATAGTAAGTATATCATTTTCTTGATTTCATTGATGACTTTTCTTCCACTATAATGATGACATAAATTAATTGTTTGGTTCTCAGGCTGATGTAGACGGAAATGGGACCATTGATTACATTGAATTTATAACAGCTACCATGCACATGAATAGAATGGAAAGAGAGGACCACCTATATAAAGCTTTTGAATATTTTGACAAGGATGGAAGCGGGTAATCTCTTCTTTTGTTCAAAATCATATCATATTATTTACAAACTTGACAGGGTCATGTTGAAATTAAAATTAACGAGTCACACAAAAATCAAAATGTCTAACTTGTTGTGTGTCCCTCGTTCGATGAACATGACCTTCGCATGTTTGTAACATGAGATAAGACGATCCTGAACTTGTTTCTTTTTCATTCATAAATTTTACTATACCAATCTTACCATGTTAATTTGTTGTTGAATCGTATGTTGATTTCATGTATTTGCCTCTGTTTTCTTAGGTACATCACTATGGAAGAGTTGGAATCTGCCCTTAAAAAATATAATATGGGTGATGAGAAAACAATAAAGGAAATCATTGCCGAAGTCGATACAGACAATGTGCGCAGCTATTTTCTTCATCCTTCTTGTCATTGGTGTGCTTATCCTAGGGTGAAATTTTAGATTTTTGTATACTATCTTTTTAGTTATTTTAATCATCGATTCCCTAATTTCTTGCAGGATGGAAGAATTAACTATGACGAGTTTGTAGCCATGATGAGGAAAGGCAATCCAGATTTAGGAACCAAACGTCGCAAATAATTAAGTTTGATCACAAATTCCCTGTTTTTACTGGATTACACAGAGGCTCAGGCTACTGTCTAGACGTTTTGCTGATACGGACTACGTTGCATTCAACACTCTTCACTCATCCATTGTTTTTCCGAGCTGTTGCTATAACAATGTATTTATGCCTCTTTACCCTCTTGTCTGTGGGTTGCATGGGACAATCTGTTTGTACTTACGTGGTGGGACAATCTCTCATTTCCACTACTCATTACAAACACAACCTTAAAGTAATGTTTGTGTTTGAGACTCCAGCTTTAGCATATACTACTGAAGTATAGTAATCTGAACAAGCATAGAATCTGACTTTCATAAGCAATTGCTAGCTTATGAATGTTGGATTATCAACAGTTAATTTTCTTATTAATCTGAGATTTTTTTATTATTCTCATTTAGTTTAGAGGAGGTTTAGATAAATTCATTAAAATAACATATTCTAATGAAGCACTACCATCTGCTGTTAATAAAAAACTTCCAAGACCCTTAGTTGTCCTCTGATAGTAGTTGTAGATATTTGTCTCCTCAGGTTTCGATACACTGAGAAAAGTTTTTGAAAGTATATTTAAATCACGTCTGGTAATAATATTCAAAGCGAACCGCTGTTTGATTTTGCACTGAAATAACGGCAAAGGTAACTAGAATTGAGTCCATGGTGATGCATTTTCATTTCCCTTAGCATATTTCTTGTTGCTGGAGTGAACTATGGGGGAAGGGAAGAAAAATAAAATAAAGAAGTTACAATTTTTCTTTTTCTTTACTTTGTGCTTCATCTATATCGGTATGGGGGATGTAGAAGGAAGAAATAATGACTTAAAATTTTGTGCCGGTAAGGAAAAGGCCAAGTGATGTCTTTAGCAGCACACTTTCATGTGGATTTTAATATAATCTAAATTTAAAATGTTCTACTTATTCATTTTCTTTTTCATTTTTTAACTTCCTATTTATCTTTGTAATATAAATATTAAATTAAAATTAATATATGCATCAATATATAATAAGATAATTTGGAACAATATATCAATTTCAACAATAACAATGTAAAATTGTAGACGTAATTTGTATATGTTGTAGCACTTTATTACGAAATATAGGAGTGAGTAAAAAGGAAAAGAAAATAAAAGACAAATAAAGTTTTAACAATTCTATTAATCATTTAACAACTTAAAAATTAATAGTCATTATCAAAATAAATTTTTATATTTGTAGAAAAAAATAGACAATATAAGATAAAATAATAATTGTCTAAGCGGGTATAATTTTTTTTTATTACAGAAATTAGGAAGAAAAGTGTGAGAAACCGTTAAAACAGTTACACTGAAAGAAAAAAAAGGCAAACTTTCCCTCTCTTTCCCAATCCGTTCATTTCGCAGCCTACAGAAATACCGTCGCATTCACAAACGCACACTCTTTCCCTTAAAAAACAAATTTCCCCGTTTCTCTTTCTTCTTCATCCTTAATCTTTCTCCCCATGTTGGGGTCCAACGCATTGAGTTTTGCGGTTACATTTTTGAAAACAGATTGACAAAAAAAAAAAAAAAAACATAAACATTGTTGCTTGATTCCATTGTACAATAGAAATAGAAGATTTTGTATATTAGTAATTGATGGTAATAACTGTGTAGAAGGAAAGAAAGGGAGATGGAACAGAAAAGCATTTTGTTATCGGCGCTGAGTGTTGGGGTGGGCGTAGGAGTGGGGATTGGATTGTCCTCTGGACAAAGCCTTGCCAAATGGGGATTCAACGGTAATTCATCCCCAAAAGGCGTTACTCCGGAGGACCTCGAACACGAAATGCTGCGACTAGTCGTGGATGGCAGAGAAAGCAATGTCACTTTTGATCAATTCCCCTTTTATCTTAGGTATTCCTTCGTCTTCAAATTGTAAATGTACTCTTGTATTCTTATTTACATTCCAATTCTGTATTTGATCACAGGGAGCACACAAGGGTGATGCTAACAAGTGCTGCTTATGTCCATTTGAAGCATGCGGAAGTTTCTAGATACACACGGAATCTTGCTCCTGCAAGCCGGACTATCATGCTTGCAGGGCCAGCAGGTTAGTTGGAATATGTTGTTTCTTCATGATGGATTCATAAGTTTAATGTTTATAATTCAAATTTCCATCAAGTGAATTCAAATTTGAAGGACTTGATGTCTTGCAGAGCTTTATCAACAAGTGCTTGCCAAGGCTTTAGCCCACTACTTTGAGGCGAAATTGCTTCTGTTAGATCTCAATGACTTTTCATTGAAGGTGAAGATGAGAACTTTTTCTGTAATTTAATACTTTCGCAAGTTAATTATGTTCGTAATGGTTAGTTTGTCACCTGTGCAGATTCAGAATAAATATGGCTCTGCCAACAAACAATCTGTAAGATCTTGGTTTATATTTTATTGCTTTTACTTCTTTCTAACTATTATAGATGATGCCATGCTTTTTTGAATTGGCATTGGGCTTTAATTCATTTTCCTTTGTTTCTGATTGAAGTCTTTCAAAAGGTCTACCTCAGAGACAACTTTGGAGCGGATATCCGACCTATTCGAATCGTTTTCAATCTTTCCACAAAAGGAAGAGGCTACAGGTATAGATTGATGGAAATATTTTGATCTAGTCTAACTTCTTGTTGCTTCTGGTCGATGTAGAGACAAAGAGAGTAGAGAGGTGTGTTGCAATTTGGTTTCAAAGACGCACAACATAGTAGCCAAATGCTTTATTAGTCTTTGGTGCACGATTTTTCAGCCTTGTTCGGGTTTCAAGAATAAGTTTTTAACGTTTTATCAGGAGAAAAGTAAACTTTGATACCTTCTTATTGATGAAGACGCTACAGAGATTCAGGCTTTAGATGAGTTAGAAGGGGTACAAGTAGCTTTAGTTGAGGTTGTTTCTTGTGTTGTCATGTTTTGAGAGCTACTCGTTACTTTAGATATCAGCATTCCATCTGATGCACATTTTTTAAAAACTAAGAAAAAATATATCTCTAACCAAGAGGTTTTATTTGAAGGGAAAATCCACAGGCAACCCAGTGGAGTAGACCTTCAGTCAATGTAAGAAGAATTTATGTTTATCAATTGACCATGGGAAGATATATATAATTCCCTGCTAGTTTATTTATCCTATATCTGAATTGTCACCATTTTTTTTGCAGGGAATCTGAAGGATTTTATAATCCTCCTAAGATTCGTAGAAATGCGTCTTCCTCTTCAAATATCAGTAACCTTTCTTTGCAAAGCAATCCTACAAATTCAGGTTGATTCAAGAACACCTTTAAAATACATTAGTTATAACTATTTGTTTACATGATTACTTGTTACCATCCGCTGGAGTTTATATTTGTATAGAGAACCTGATTTACGAATGCCAGCAGAATGAATGTGAGGAAAAAAAAAAAGAAGGATACGAATGTTATCATGAATTAACTACAAATACATATATACATCAAAGTGATATTTTCTAATGTAGTGCCACGATTTATTTATAGGACTGGCTTAGTACAATAGTTAGATCCATCTTTATAGTGAAAACTTGAGCCAGTTTTTTTGATACACTTTTCAACAAATGTTTGTAGAAAAAAAAAAATGAGGATGAATTAAGAAGGTAAAATAAAGTAAACTTCTTTCGTAATTGAGAAATTTAAATATGTAAACTTCTAAACATATTAAATTATATAAGCTGATTTTAATTTACATAAAAAGTTTGACACATTCATTATTTTTTTTCTCCTATAAGTACTTTATGAAGAAGTTTATTTAAACTTAGTCATAATACAATGAAAAGTTAAGTCATACTTCTTAATCACACTGTTATTTTCTCTTGGTCATGTTCTCTACTGATTCCTTCTATCTTTCAATCTACCTTTAGCCCCTCAGAAGAACTTAACCAACTGGCCCTTTGATGAAAAGCTTCTTGTGCAAACTCTTTACAAGGTAATGTACTTTTATTGATAGATTATATTCCAGCCCGTGTATTCTATTACTTTTTTATACAATTAAAAGAGGGATAAGAAGAGAAGAGAGACGAAGCCTGAAATAAGAGTGACGTGATGGAGAGAGGAAGAGAGAGAAAAAAAATGAGTTGTAAGAAAATATTATACAAAAATGTTGTAAGACTAAAATATTTAGTTTTCTTATACATAGGTGTACATACATACATACGTGCGTATATATATATAAGCTTTAACGTTAACTTATGGATTTGAATGAGGCTTTCTACGAGCATTGATTTGATAGGTGAAAATTTCGCTTGCAGGTTCTAGTTTATGTATCAAAAACCTATCCCATTGTTCTATATTTGCGGGATGTTGACAAGTTGTTGTATAGATCACAACGGATATATAAATTATTCCAGATAATGTTGAATAAACTACATGGACGAATTTTGATTCTTGGTTCACGAGTTTTGGATTCTGGTAGTGACTTCAAAGAAGTGGATGAGAGACTTTCTTCCGTCTTCCCCTACAACATTGAAATCAGCCCCCCAGAAGATGAATCTTATTTTGTCAGCTGGAAGTCTCAATTTGAAGAGGACATGAAGACGATACAGACCCAGGATAATAGGAACCATATCATGGAAGTGCTTGCAGCCAATGATCTTTATTGTGATGACCTGGGTTCCATCTGTGTGGCAGATACAATGGCTTTCAGTAACCATATAGAAGAGATCGTAGTGTCAGCAATTTCTTATCATTTAATGAATAACAAAGATCCTGAATACAGAAATGGCAAACTAGTTATTCCTTGCAGCAGGTCAGACTAGCAACTTCAATTACATGTACTATCTAATTTTAATGTACTTACTTATTGTTTGTGAAACAGTTTGTCCCATGCATTGGATATATTCCAGGAGGGGAAATTCAGTACAAGAGATACATTAAAATTAGAAGCCCAGGCAGTTACGACTGAGGTTTGCTCTGCATGACACGAATGTGCATTAAATTGTGAACAATACTTAACAAGTACTAATATGAGTATATTATTTTCCCTCTCTTTCTGTGTCATTTGCATAAAGCCGATAGAAGAAGGAGCTGTTGTGAAGCCAGAAACAACGTCAGAAAATCCTGCTCCTGAAATAAAGGCTGACGGTGAAAATACAGTTCCTGCATCAAAAGTTGTAAGATTCCACCTTTGTTTTGATCAAAATATAGTAGTTATGAATCACGGCTACAAGTAGTACATACAATCATAGCAACCTCTCCCTTTATAACATAATTCCAAATGTTAAAATGGAAGGGAATAATTGCAATTAGGTTATGAATCCTTTCTATTCTGTTGTGTTGACTCTCCGTTTTTATTGTTTCTGTAAATTATATAATTTTAAACATCCATTGACATATTCACATGCAGGAAGTTGCCCCAGACAATGAGTTTGAGAAGCGAATAAGGCCTGAGGTAATACCAGCAGACAAGATTGGTGTAAAATTCTCTGATGTTGGTGCCTTAGATGAGACCAAAGAATCGCTTCAAGAACTAGTTATGCTTCCTCTTCGAAGGCCAGACCTTTTCCGCGGAGGCCTTTTAAAGCCTTGTAAAGGAATACTGCTTTTTGGACCTCCTGGCACAGGGAAGACAATGCTGGCAAAGGCCATTGCAAACGAAGCTGGAGCAAGTTTCATTAATGTATCCATGTCTACCGTCACCTCTAAGTGGTTTGGTGAAGATGAGAAGAATGTTCGAGCTTTGTTCACACTGGCAGCCAAGGTCTCCCCAACTATTATATTTGTTGACGAGGTCGATAGTATGCTGGGACAACGTACCAGAGTTGGAGAGCATGAAGCCATGCGGAAAATAAAGAATGAGTTTATGACACTTTGGGATGGACTAATGACAAATCCAGGGGAGCGCATCCTTGTTCTTGCAGCCACCAATAGGCCGTTTGACCTAGATGAAGCAATAATTAGGAGATTTGAAAGGAGGTATGTCTAATAGTTCTTGACTTACTTTTTGTTGGCATATACATGTTTGTGACAATCTGAATACATTCGGTAATACTTCATCATTTGTACTTACTATAATGCTCATCTTTTGTTAACAGAATAATGGTGGGGATGCCATGTGTGGAGAACAGGGAAAAAATTTTGAGGACTCTTTTGGCAAGAGAAAAGGTGGACGAGAAACTTGATTTTAAGGAACTCGCAACTATGACGGAAGGATACAGCGGAAGTGATCTCAAGGTTTATGCCATTTTCTAATTTCACTACATATGTGACTATCGTGTTACAACCTGAAAATGCATTTTATTATTTTGAGCTTTCGATGCTCAAAAGCCTGACACATTTTTCACTCTCACTGTTAAATGTAGAACTTGTGCGCAACCGCTGCTTACAGACCTGTTAGAGAGTTAATTCAACAAGAGAGACTAAAAATGCTGGTAACTTGGCAATATCTTTGAAAGGTATATGCATAATCGTGCCTTTATATGATTATCATGCCGATTTCACATTTGTTTCCTGCAGGAGAAAAGGCAGAAAGGTGTTGAAGAACAGAATAGCAATGTCCAAGAAGTACAGGGAAATCAACCTACAGTAGTAAAAACCCAAGATGCTTTGGAAGCAAAAGAGGAAGTTCAACAGGAAAGAGTAATTGCCCTTAGACCTTTGAACATGAAAGACTTCAAAGAGGCTAAGAGTCAGGTAAGCCTCCTGTATCACCATTTAGGATTCTTTTGCTTATTCAATCCACTTTTATCATCATATACCTTGAATTTCGTCGTCACATATATGCCTGGCTCGTTGCTTATTTGAATTAATATAGCGACATGATAAGATTGCTTCATTTGACCATCATCTTGGAACACAGGTTTCCGCAAGCTACGCAGCTGAGGGGGCTGGAATGAGCGAGTTAAAGCAGTGGAATGAAATGTACGGGGAAGGAGGTTCAAGGAAGCGAGAACAATTATCTTACTTCCTGTGAAAGTTTTCTGAGGGAAGAAAGACATCGTAGTTGCATCCCTTCTGGTTGATCTTGTAAGTCTCTTGTTCTATGAATTGAAGTACGAGGAGAACATTTTTTTATCAAGGACATATCCATCAGGCAATCAGGAGTTTGCCAATGATAACCCTCCACTTGTGTATAATTTCCAGTAGTATCTAGTAACTGTAAAAGTATTGCCCACGTTTTGTATTTTGCCCGTACAATGTGAATATTGTTGTAGTTGATTGTGAAGCTCGTGTTAGATTCATAGAATAGTGCTCTTACATTTTATTGTGGCTCAATGAAAGAAAAGAGGCATTGTTTAGTGGCATTATTATCATAACGATGGTTGAAGTTGCTTTTATGTACAATAGATAAATAAAAAACAGTTCAGTTATTGAATATTTTAGTGCTTTGATAGTGAATTTCATTTTGAGATTTTCTATTAACTTGAACTGTATCGGTTTCTATTCAAAGTCTCACTGCAATATTCTTCACCTTTTGGGGACTTAGATCGAAATTTTCTGAAGGGTTAGCATTAAGGGCATCAACTAGCAACCGATAACTAATTTCAATTTGGTTAGTGTGGGGACTCATGATTTTGAACAATAAATATTTGTAAAAGCATCTATTTGATTTATTGTATAGGTAGTAATTTATCAATCTAATCATATCAATGAAAGCAAATGGAAAAAAAATGTAATGGTAAAGTCAAAAGAAACTGCAACAATCTAAAGAATTCAAAATGTAAGTACAGAAACTTAAAAAGTTCAAAAGAAAAGGAACAAAGATCAAATGGATTGAAAGAAAAGAAGGATTGTGAATTGAATTGCAATAACTCAATTGGGTGAAACTGTAAAAGGTGCAAAGAAAAATGGATTTATTGGATAGTCAATAACTTGTTGTCATTAAGGAGAATTTAAGGAAGAAAGAAACAGAAACAAATGGAGGAAAGAAATGCATCTTAATGAAAGAACTTGAAAGCTTTGTAAAAGTATTTTGGAAAAATAAATTGGAATAAGCATAAGATGGAGATCACAGTCTTATGAGCAGATGGACTTCCCTTTGGGTCTAGTCTCATGGGTGAAAGGCTGAACTCCTGACTCACAAATCGTTAATTATTCCCCTCGTTATTCAATATCTGTCTTAGCTTAGCTACTTCAGATTAGAAAATTTCTCACTCAACTAGCAAGGTTTTGTTTTGTTTTTATCCCTCATGGTATACTGTGCAGAATATTTACACAGATAGCACAGCCTCTGTGGAAGGTCAGAATTTGATTCCACCGATATTTAAATGGAAATTGAATTAGGTTTATACAGTGACCAAGGAAAATTAGTTATCTTCCATGCTATACCAGTAGAAAATTTTTATAATCTTTCATTAATCTTACTCTTTCCTGAATATAATTCCAAAGTACTTTTGGCTTCTTGGACGTAAAATTCCGAAGTTAAAAGTTAAATTTTGACAAACATCGAATAGGTTGGATATATACACAACGAAATATAAAAAATATACAATTATATACAGGTCATTGATATTAAAAAGTAATTAATGATAATATGATCATTTAAAAAGTCAGGTATTTTTCAAATTTTGATATTAAAAAATATCAAGTTTTATATTTATAACTATTATTTTCCACAATAGCGTGCATCTCCATGACGGAAAACGAAAGACAATAGCGAAGATTGAGGAAGAGGAAAGGAAAAATATGATGATGCAGAAAACTTTATATAAGAAAGAAACTTAGTGCACAAAAAAGATGCCAAATTAAAGATTGTGATTACCCTCATCATTTTCTCATGAGTTGACCATGAAACTCTTTGAAATGGGAATTGGGTCAAGAAAATAAAAGCTCTACATATAAATCTGCAACTAATTTATACGTATAAATTCAACACATTTACTTTACTCGTAATCAACAAATTATAACTTATACTACTTCCATCCTAAATCTAAGGGACTTTCTTGAGATTTGTTTGACCCTAATTTATTATCTTCTCTAAATTAACGTGTGGGAGCTTTTCCTTGTAAAAAACAATAATCTTTTGGTGAGCGATTTCAACGTCAACATCTTCCTAACATTCATAATTTCTCTTCTTACAAATTAATCTTACTAATTCAAAAAAGATTAATGCAATCCCGAGACTGAAACTGATCCCCATGCAATAACTCCAGTTAATAATTGTAATTATTTGAGTCAGGGTCAAGTTGCATTGAACCTTTTCTTAGTTTTGGTATTATACACACCCCTTTATGGGATTGATATGATTAACTGGCAAATAAGATAGAAAGATAAATAAGGAAAACAAGGTCCTTTATAACATACACTTCAATCCTATATTTTTTAATTTCATAATTAAAAAAAAAAATAGGACTTGGGCTTGGTTCCTCATACCCATGAGTGAGCGAGGCACGTGACTTATCAATCTGTTTTTCATAATGTGGAAGGCCCACCTTTAATCCAATTTTAAATTTCACTTTCTTCATTCAACACCCACTACCCTTTTTTGATAAACCACTATCATAAATAACATTCACACCCACTACCATTTTTGGAAAACCATTATAGTAAATAATATTCACAGGGAGCGTAGAGATCTCAATTTCAGTTATTTTCATGTTCTCTTCAAACATTCTTCTTACGTCCTCATATATATAAATATGTCTTACGTTCAAGAGCTTTACAAAATATTACTATACAGCATTAACTACATATGAAGATCACTACCAGTGAGTTTGGATGCATGAAAAGGTAAAAGAAAGAAAAAAAAAAGCAAGGGGAATGGGTTTGAATGACAAAAAAATAGTTGTAAAAAGAAAATAGGGCATACGTATAAATTATTTTCCCGCAACCACAATCAGTTTTTTGTTTCAATTTAAGTTTTATTATTAAAAAATAAAATAAAAATCACAATAATATGTAACTAATAAAAAATTAATTAATTAATATTACAGTAAAATTATTTTTTATTTAAGTAATCTTTGTTTCAATCGTTTTTTTTCACGTACTTCTCTTACTTTAATTTTTTATTCATTAATTTTCTTCTTGTTTCGTTTCTTTAAAATAAATTGGACAAGAAAAATACGTTTTCCACATGCAACGGTTTGCATTGACTTTTCTGGGCTATCTCATGACTAGTTAATTTTTTTATCATTATTGATAAGCTATGTACGAATAATTTGTTTTTTCATTTATGGGAAGGCAGAAATTAAGTATTTGACATTTTTGCTGAAAAGGTTAAACAAAAATAGCAGGAGTGAAAAGCACAGAAAGACAATGTTTTGGAGGAAAAGGCAGAATCGTACAGTACAATCCCAGTCGAATCAGGACCCTCATTGTGAGGCATGTTCATGGGTCAGCACCATTCACAAAAGAAAGAGAAAAAAAGTTATTAATATTTTCCAGGAAAAGTTCAGATGAGAAATTAAATCTGCAATTATATATAAATAGTTAGTTTGAATTGAATTTGAAACTTGTTATTGGTTTAATTTAATTGATTTTGGGCCACCAGTGGAAACATTAGTAATAAATAATGAAACTGCAGTTTCAGTTTGATTTGATGATACCATAGGCTAGGGAAGATACTTACCAAAGTTGTTACTACTACACTACAAAATTAAATAATTAAATAATGGATAATGAATTGAATGCTTTGGAACACAGCCCCACCCACACACTGAATTCACAAATTTACTCTCACTTCCACCTTCATTTTTATCTGACTCATTCCACATGACTATTCTGCACCATGCACCAACCAAAGGAATCTCAAATATTTAATAAATAATTCAAACCAACCCAACCCTTTCTCTCTCTCTCTCTCTCTGTTTACTCTTTCCCTCACTATTGCAGTATTGCAAACTCCATTAACCAAAAAAAAAAAAACCACTCTTTTTCTCTCCCCTTTTTTCTCCCACTGTCCAAATCTCTCTCTCTTTCTCTGTGCCCACTTGGGTATACTGGCTCTCCCAACCATGGAAGCTTTCACCTTGCTCAAATACTGGAGAGGCGGTGGCGCTCTCGGACTTCCACCTTCCTCCGACACTCCCTCTTCACGCGCCGCCCCCACCACCGCCACTATCCTCACCGCCGTCGAAAACGATAATGCCACCGAAAGCGACGAAGACAACGACGACGACGGCCCCTTCTTCGACCTAGAGTTTACCGTTCCCGATGAAGAGGCTAACGAAAATTCAAACGGCAACAACACCCTAGAAGACGACGACGATGAGGAAGAAGAAGAAGAAGAAGATATCAACATCGAAGAATCAGACGGCGAGAGAGAGTTCAAGTTCACTCTCTCCCCTTCGAGCAACGATCGTAGTGATCCGAACCTCTCGCTGTCTCCTTCGGAGGATCTGTTCTTCAAGGGAAAGCTGGTGCAAGTGGACCCTTCCTCCTTCTCCTCCGAACCTAACTCCAAGCCTCAGTTCACCGCCTCTCTGCTAAAATCCGCCACCAAATTCCGCGTCTTCATGCTGGGCCTCAAAAAGCTCAAGCCCAATACTGACAAAGACAAAGACAGAGACTCCAACAACGCTTCCGATTCCGCAAATCCAGAGGCCCACAAGGACAAGAAGCACTTCACCGTCAAATTCAAAGTGGAAGAGGTCCCCATTGTCTCTCTCTTCACCTCCAGAGGAAACAACAAAACCCAAAAACACACTTCCAACGAACAACAACAACAACCCTCCGAAGAAAAACGTTTCTCCAAAGATGTCATGCAAAAATATTTCAAAATGGTTAAGCCTCTCTACGTCAGAGTCTCCCGCCGCTACGCCGACATGCTCACCTTAAACTCCGCCGCCAAATCACCGCTTCCACAGCCCGCGCCCGAACCCGAAGCTGTTTCCGCCGCCGAAACCAACCTCAAGACCACTCAAACTCAAAAACTATCTTCAGGGCTTAGCGTTGTGTGCAAACATTTAGGGAAAAGCCGTTCGGCGTCCTCGGCGGTGGCGGCGGCTCCGCCGCCGTTTGTGTCTTCGAAGCGGCGCGATGATTCGCTGTTGCAGCAACAGGATGGAATTCAAGGTGCCATTTTACACTGCAAGAGATCCTTCAATGCCTCCAGAGCTGGTAATATATTTGTAATAGTAAATTAGTAATTCATTTTCTATGGATTTTTTTTGCGGCATTTAATGAATATAGTGAAATAATTATTTCTAAACAGTGTTTGTTTGTACTTTGTTGAAACAGAGTGCGAGTCTTCTCAGCTTCCGCGTTCAGTGAGCCATCCATCGCACGAGATATCGATGAATGAGGGCAGTGAGAAGCGGCATTCGACATGATACAAGAAATATTGGTTCCTTTGGAATGTGACCCCCCGGCGGTGTCAGTGTAAAAAGGAGAATGTTATTACTTAGATTAGATTTTACACTACAAGGGAGTGAAAAAAGAAAAGAAAAGAAAAGGTAAAAGTAGAGTGGTGGGGCTGAATGACTTGTTCAGATGAATGAAGCTCGTCACCCATTAGCTTAGTGACTCTTTTTCTTCCTTGGTAGTGTAAACTGTAAAGCTCTTTCCGATAAAGCGAAAGAAGAAACAGAGCTTTTCCGTGTATGTTTCTCTTTGACGTATATCTATGTATCTATGTAATGTAGCTCTAGCCAGGCCACATCAAATACCACCCTCCTGTACAAATTCTTTTGCTTTACTTTGTGGCTACCATTGACTTCATTCGTTATTTATTTTCCTTTGTTGTTTTTCTAAGGTCTGGGTAATGGATGCTTTAAAAGGTGATTGGTGAATCTAATGTCTGTGTGGACACAATTGGGTATTTTAAACCTGGTCTAGCGGTCAAGGTGCGGGTAGAAAGAATGGGTTCGGCAATAATAATTATTGCTGTTGATTTCATAAAGTTTGAAACTTTTAATAATATGAAGCATCATAGTTACTCGAGAGGAGGGAAAATGCGGTCAGAGAAGTGGGAAAGAGAGCGACATGAGCAGTGAAAGTTAGATTTTCTTTTGGGGAACTTAGAAAAAAGAGTATTTGAAGGACGAAAGAGAGTTAGGAGGGTGAAAATGGAATTTTATATCGGATAAGGTAAGGGTGTGTGTGTGTGCTCTGTGGTGAACTTGTTTGCAAAAAAAAAAATGGTTTGTTTGGGTCTTTGGCTCTGCAATGAATCACGTGTCCGGGGCTCGGCTAGCAGGTATCGAAATTGGTGAAGCTGTGTGTTTTATTAAATTTGGTGCACCGATTCGTGGGTGTCGGGATATAGTGTCGTATATTCAATTTGTCTCTTTGTGTCTCATTTGGACCCAAAGATACCCTTACCAAGGGCTTCTCGGCCACGTCATCCTAAAAGTGGGATGGGAACCCGCATCCACCATCCTCAGCCCAATGGGCCCTACTTAGGTTCATCATGGTGGTTTGTAGGGCCCATAATTTGGGCCCAGTTGAAAAGCCAGTTCCTTAAATCTTTCCCACCGCTTGCATATGTCATGAAATAAAACTTTGTCGTCATTTTGGTTTTAGAAGGCGACAACTTAATAATATAATCCATGAGGTAGATTTTGAAAAATGAGAGAAATGAGTATAATTTGTGTTTGACAGTTGAATTACTTCTGTCTTCCGTTTCTAGGACCTGCTCTTGTATTTTCCTCCATCACCCGCGCCTACGCTTCAAACTTGCTATCAAATGTTTCCTTATTGTCAGCAAAAACGTTTTCCATTTGGGATTCCTCCATTAATTCTTTATCAATGATTAAATAATAGGCACTGTTGGGCCTGTTCTACTTATTGGGCCTCCTTAACTATTCCTTCTATTACGTATTTCACCACTGCAATTACTAATCATATAATTTATTTCCTGTCGAATACCAAAGTTAATTCATATCAACCACAACATCTTTTTCCCTTTCAAGTTACATATTTGGATCAAGATAGAATCGGTCTTCAGTTTAACAACTGGAAAATAAGTCCCACAAAAGATAAATATAATATTCTCTTTCTCTTATCTCCTTATTATATTCTAAAAACAATCTCATCACAAAGAACGTTAATTCACTGATTATACAAATAATTAGGTCTAACAAATCTTTAGGCACTGTTCACTCAAGACGATCTCATTTTCTTCGTAATTCTGTTATACGTAGTCGCTCATGTAAAAAAAAAAAAAAAAAAATCAAATCCTGTATATTTTGAATACACCAACTCAATTCTACGCCTGTTGATTTTTAATGATTCTTGTCATAAACTGCTTCTAATTCTAAGTCATTATTTTCCCCATTACTAGTGTTATCCTTCATGCGAAAATTTATCCAGTAATTCTTGATTTTAAAATTAAAAGTGAATATGTAAGAATTTTGGGTTTTAGAAATATAAGTTGAAAATATAAGCAATATATTATATGAAAAAGTTAGTGATTAATTTTATTCATGTATTTTATATATAGAAAAAATATAATAGAATATTAAATATTAACCATGGTAACTTTCTAAATATAAATAATAATTAAATATACTTTTACTTTTATGTAAAAAAGTTGAAAATCTTTCTAACAACTAATTTAAATAAAATATCAAATAAATATTTCCAAGAGAATACTTGTATGGAAAATAGATGAGTGCATGTTAATATATATTTCTACTATAAATAAGAGTATGAAAGAAATGTAGTAATTTGTACATCTGAGAATGAATTTATATTTCTCATAATTACGTTAAATAAATATTTACTATATGTTTTATGAAAAAACAAGAAAATAATATACAAGAAATAACAGAAAATTTGATCACCATGTAGTAGATCGTAGTTTTCTTGTTAATTACTTTAGTCGGTCTTCTTCCCATACATCTACCCAAGTTAGATTCAGAGACCTTCTCTATATTTTACAACCTCATGGCGTGCTTCTGGAATCTTTTTCTTATATTACATACACATAAATTTTCAATTATCGATTTTTACATATATTTTTTTAATGATATTTTGAATGAATATTTCAGGTATTGGATTCAATTGGACCAAAATAATGAATAAGAAATTAAAAAAAAAAAAAACAATACCTCGATTAAGAACAGTAATAAAGAGGTCTCTTATATAAAAAAAAAAAAAAAAAAAAAAAAAAAAAAAAAAAATAAAATATGAA
>Ga0123340_1000571_pt1 | contig 25557 bp, 26 predicted proteins | sample SirMexnodulemix_FD_89961 | JGI IMG/M metagenome (GOLD analysis project Ga0123340, IMG submission 89961) | Root nodule microbial communities of legume samples collected from Mexico - Siratro Mexico nodule mix | ecosystem: Host-associated > Plants > Roots > Nodule | place: Mexico: Nepantla...
GGCTAAGAACCACGCATCGGACAGGCGATTCAAACGCCTCAGGCATGCACCCGTAGCTCAGCTGGATAGAGTGTTGGATTCCGATTCCAAAGGTCACAGGTTCGAATCCTGTCGGGTGCGCCAAAAAATGTAACTCTGCGTCGTCACATAAGCGCGCACTGAACTACGCTAATCGTGGACTCTGGAACGCATAAGTGTGGATTCCCGCTGCATCGTGAACACTCCAACGTGTGAACTGGACACCCGTGTCTGTGAACTGAAGGTCTTCGCCAACGTCGAAAAGCTAATCGGCGGCCAGATTCGCGTCTCGGGCTTGTGCATTCGAAGGTGCACCCCTGTTTCTTCTTCCTGTTCTCCGACGCCATCAGGAGTGTCGCAGGTTGACCTTGTCCAAGGCGGATCTCAGGCCTTGCGCAAGCTTGCCTACGTCGTCATTGGCCCAGAAGTGCATGAAGAATAGCCGGGGCTCGTCGTCGAGCATATGATTGTGCACGGCGGTGACTTCGATCCCAGCGGCCCGCATTGCCCGAAGCACCGGGTTGACTTCGGAGGCAATCAGCACGAAGTCGCCGGTGATCGCTGCCTTACCTTTGCCGGTCGGCTGGAAGTTGATGGCGATTGCCGAGCCCATCGCCTCCGGCACGTCCATCCCGTCGTCCTTGATCGTCTCAGCACGGGGGATGCTGACCTGGTAGACGCCGCCATTCACCTTGCCTTTGTGGTCAAGCACCCGATCGATGGCCGCCGTGTCGAGATCGACGGCAGCCGAGGGCGCGTTCGCCGGTGTGTCCGAAAGTGGCGTCCCGCTCTCCTGCAATGCGGCGTGCAAGGCTGTTGCGAGCTTGACCGGATCGCCGTGGCCGAGGACATGCATATACATGGTGGCCGGCTCGGATCGCAGCAGATGATTGTGGAGGGCGGTCACTTCGATTCCGCTGTCGAGCAGCTTCGTCAGCACGGGATTGACCTCCGGCTGGGTCAGAACGAGATCGCCCATCACCATGGCGTCGCGATCACCCATCGGCCTGAATGCCAGCCACGAGCCCAAGGCCAGGGCCGGCTTGAGCTGCACGCCGTCGAGAGTGACCTTCAGATCCGAGCGCGGCAGCCCCACGCGGTAGACACCGCCGGCTGCTTGTGCTCCGGATCGACCGAGCGCTTTGCCGACCGCCGACCAGTCGGTGTCGGCATGCGCAGGTGCTATGAGGGCCAACAACAGGATGGCCCCGATGGCTAGTCTTGCTCGCATTGTCTTGCTCCTTCTCGATTGTCCCCCGTGAATAAACCCCACTCACCGTCTTGCCATCTGGCAAGATTCGATCAGCTTTGTAGCTGTCAGCAGGCGATCCTCGCTGATGCGTCCCGATGGAATTTCGCGCCGCTGGAGCGTGTTCGATGATGCGATGACTGCGCAGCGGGGAACGCGCTCGAGATCGTACTGGTGGGCTAGGCCGCGGTGGGCTTCATGGCCGGCGGCCAGCTATGTGTCTCCGTCTTGCGCCGCGAGGCCCAGGCATAAAGGGCGTCGTAGATGACAAAGCCATGCTTCAGCACCTCGTGGTCATCGGGCGTCACATCCCGAAGTCCCATGGAGATCGCAAGTAGCCCCGCCGACTGCGGCGTCAAGTCGTGCCTGTCGGTGTCGGCGCCACGAACGACGGCGGCGATGGTTACGATTGCTGGATCTCTGTCGAGACCATGCTTGGCGACGAAGGCGTCGAAGCTGCATCCCTCGCCCACATGGGTGTATTCGACATTGGGCACATCGTAGGGAATGGCTCCGGTCTCCTCGGCGACCTTGATCACCTGGTCCGGCGGCACGAACAGAAACTCCGGCTCCTTGTCGATGAACCGCGCGATCAGCCATGGACAGGCGATACGGTCGATGACCGGACGTTCGCGAGTTATCCATTTCATGGCAGTGTTCTCCCTTCAAGTGTGCGTCAGCGGGACGGTCTGCCCACCGATCGCGTGCCAGGCGGCGATGCCACCCGATAGCGGACGGGCATCCAAGCCGCGGCGACGTAGTTCTGCGGTAGCCTCGCCGCTCACCTGGAAACCGTAGACGCAATAGACGACGATCGGCTTGTCTCTGGGCAGTTCATCGGCCCAATCGGCAATCGCCTCGGGCGGACAAAGCAGCGCACCCGGAAGCATGTCGTTCCGTTTGGCCAGATCCTCAGCAAGACACACGTCGAGCAGGACGATGTCCTCCTTGCGTTCGAGGCGGCTGCGCAGGTCTTCCGCTGCGACCGCGCCGTCATCCGTTGCGGCCGCGGGAGCCTTGGCAAATGCGCCCTCCATCCGCATCACGCCGTTGTATCGCTGGAAGACGCGTTCCCAATGGATGTTCTTCATGAAGGCGTCGACATAGGCGCCGACTTTGGCGCCGAAGTCGAGATGGTAGGCGTGTTCGTACATGTCGAGCGCCATGATCGGCACGCTTCCGGCCAAACAGTTCGTATGGTCTGCTCCCCATTGAATGGTCAGTCGGCTGTGGCGAGGCGACCACATAAGCAGCGTCCAGCCCGAGCCGCCGGCCTGGGCCTTAGCGCAGCCCGAGAACTGCGATCGCCAGGCCGCAACGCTGCCGAAATCGCGCTCGAGCGCAACGGCAAGCTCGCCGGCTGCATCTCCTGAACCGCCGAGCCCGTCGAAATAGATCTCGTGCAGGATTGCCGAGTTGGCCGCGATCAGCTCCTCGCGCTTCAGGCCGTTGATGTCGAAGACCGGAGCCGAGCCCCAGTCGAGTTCGTCCAGGCGGCGCTCGATCGCATTCAAACGCCGAACGGCGCCGCCGTAATTGTTCTCGTAATGGCTGGCCAGCAGCTTCTCAGAAAGACCGTCGAGACGCGGCGGCTTGAAGGGTAGCGGCATGATCCGGTGCTGCATGGCGTCCTCACTGACAGGGATTGCAACGACGGCGACGATACGCTCGAATCGGAAATGATACAAGTGTTGCAAACGCTCGTCTGAATGATACAGTCTGTCGATGACCAAGGAATCGACGACCGAGCAGCGCTGGCTGCTGCTGATCCATCAGTTGCCGAGCAAGCCGGCCTATTTCCGCGTGAAGATCTGGCGGCGCCTCCAAGGCATCGGCGCAGTCGCCGTCAAGAGCACGGTCTATGCGCTGCCGGCCAACGCCGAGACGCAGGAGGACTTCGAGTGGCTCCTGAAGGAAATCGCAGAAGGCGGCGGCGAGGCGATGGTCTGCGAGGCCCGGTTGATCGATGGCCTTTCAGACGCGCAGGCGCGCGCGCTGTTTGATGCGGCACGCGACGAGGACTACGAGACGATCGTCAAGGAGGCCCGCACTCTTGAAGCAAAGCTCGAGGCGGCATCAAGCGCGGACGAGATGGCGGAGATGCGCCCGCAGCTCGCTCGCCTGCGCAAGAGGCTCGCTGAGATCGTCGCGATCGATTTTTTCGGAGCCACGGGCCGCCTTTCGGCCGAGGGACTGATCGCCGGACTCGAGGTTCGGCTCGCGGAGGACATTGAGATGACCAACGATCAGCAGAAGGCAGCATCGCAGACGGCCGAAGACCTGAAGGGGCGGACATGGGTTACCCGTCAGGGGGTCTATGTCGACCGGATCGCCTGCGCCTGGCTCATTCGCCGTTTTATCGATCCTGACGCCATCATCCGCTTCGTGCCGGGCAAGGGCTATGTCCCGAACCCAGGCGAGCTGCGGTTCGACATGTTCGAAGGCGAGATCACCCATGAAGGCGATCGCTGCAGCTTCGAGGTCTTGTTGGCGCGCGCCGGTCTCAACGATCCGGCTCTGCAGGCAATCGCCGAGATCGTTCATGACATCGACCTGAAGGACGCTAAGTTCGGGCGCGAAGAGGCGACCGGTATCGCCAGCCTGCTCTCCGGCGTCACCGCGGCCAATCCCGAGGACGAGCAGAGGATCGCACAGGGCGCCCCCCTCTTCGACAATCTCTACGAATATTTCCGCGCCAAGCGCGACTGACGCACAGGAAGCCAGCATGAGCAAGATAGAACATCTCGACTCCACGCCGATCCGGCGCAACGATGTCCCGGCCCACGGCATTTCCTTCGGTGAGGCGGTACGCGTCTGGGCCCGCGTCGCGGCCCTGAGCTTCGGTGGTCCTGCCGGCCAGATCGCCGTCATGCATCGGATCATCGTCGAAGAGAAGCGCTGGATCGGCGAGAACCGGTTCCTGCATGCGTTGAACTATTGTACGCTGCTGCCGGGACCGGAAGCCCAGCAGCTTGCCATCTACATCGGCTGGCTCCTGCACAAGTCGAAGGGCGGGCTGGTGGCGGGCATCCTGTTCGTGCTCCCCGGCGTGGTCGCCATCATGGCACTGAGCTGGATCTACGCCATATTCGGCAATGTCGGCGCCGTCCAGGCGCTGTTCTTCGGACTGAAGGCAGCGGTTCTGGCGATCGTGCTCGAGGCCGTACTCCGGATTGGTCGGCGGGCTCTGAAGAACAATGTTATGATCGGTCTGGCCGCCGCGGCGTTCATTGCGCTCTTCCTGTTCCACGCTCCGTTCCCGCTCGTCGTCCTGGCGGCTGGCGTCGTCGGCTATGTCGGCGGCCGAGCCGGCTGGGCGGCGTTTCAGGGAGGCAACGGCCACGGCAAGGTGGGAGGCAAACAGGTCGCCGACGCCGATAGTCTCCTTGGCGAGGAAGTCCCCGCCCACGCCCGTCCGCCGGTAAGCTGGTCACTGAAGGTCGCCGCGGTCGGGCTGCTGCTGTGGGGCGGGCCGGTGCTGGCGCTGCTGGTATTTCTTGGACAGGGCGACGTCTTCACGGACATCTCGATCTTCTTCTCAAAAATGGCCCTGGTCACGTTCGGGGGCGCGTATGCCGTCCTGTCCTATGTCGCCCAGCAGGCCGTGGAGCACTATCACTGGCTGAAGCCCGGCGAGATGCTGGATGGGCTCGGCATGGCGGAGACGACGCCGGGGCCGTTGATCATGGTCACCCAGTTCGTCGGCTTCATGGGCGCCTATCGCGCACCGGGTCTCTTGAATCCTTTGCTCGCCGGGACGCTGGGCGGGCTGCTGACGACATGGGTGACATTCGTGCCCTGCTTCCTCTGGATCTTCCTAGGCGCGCCGTTCATGGAGACGATGCGCAACAACAAGGCGCTTTCCGCAGCGCTGGCCGCGATCACGGCCGCCGTCGTGGGTGTCATCCTGAACCTCGCCATATGGTTCGCTCTGCATGTGCTGTTCCACGACCTCCATGAAGCGCGTAGATTCGGCATGGTGGTCGATCTTCCCATGGTGAGTTCTATCAACGTCCCGTCGCTGATCCTGACTCTCGGCGCCGTGGTCGCGGTGTTCCGCTTCAAGGTCGGCATGCTGACGGTATTGGTCGCCTGCTCAGTCCTCGGTCTTGCCTACGGCCTTGTCATGGGATGGGTCTGACGTTTGCGCGCGCCTCCCGACGAGCAAAATCGCGCGCGGTCCGAAATAGGAGCACCCGTCCAACGCGGCCATCCATCCACATATCTGTTTGCGGCCCGTGCCATGCGCGACTTCGGCGATGGTTTCGTGGCCATCCTGCTGCCGGTCTATCTGCTCGCCTTGGGCTTCTCGCCGCTGCAGGTCGGCGTACTTGCGACGGCATCCCTTTTAGGTTCGGCGCTGTTGACGATCGCCGTTGGAATCCTCGGCGCACGCCATGATCTGCGACGCCTGTTGCTGGCTGCGGCCTGCCTCATGGTCGCCACGGGTGCTGCCATGTCCTTCGTCACCGACTACGCGCTGCTGCTGGTCGTCGCCTGCGCCGGAACGGTCAATCCCTCGGCCGGCAGCGTCAGCGTCTTCGTGCCGCTCGAGCATGCAGTGCTCGCTCGTGACGTCGGCGACGCCGATCGGACGACGATGTTTGCGCGCTACAGCCTTGTCGGCGCACTCGCAAGCGCGGTCGGCGCCCTTGCGGCTGCCCTGCCCGATGCCAGGGCCATCGTCGGGCTTGGCGAACTGACCGCGATCAAGCTGATGTTCGTGCTTTACGCGATCATGGGCGTCGCGGGCGCCCTGCTTTATTTCCGCATCCCCGCACGTCCGTCAAACCAAGGGGCTGTCGAAGCCGGCGCCGGGCTCGGTCCATCGCGCGCCATCGTCCTGAAGCTCGCAGCCCTCTTCAGCCTCGATGCCTTCGCTGGCGGTTTCGTCGTTCAGTCGCTGCTCGCTCTCTGGCTGTTCGCGCGGTTCAATCTGTCGCTTTCCGAGGCCGGGGCATTCTTCTTCTGGACGGGCGTGTTGTCGGCCTTCTCGTTCCCTGTGGCCGCGTGGCTGTCGCGGCGGATCGGGCTCATCAACACAATGGTGTTCACGCACATACCGTCGAGCATCGCGCTGATGCTGGCGGCATTTGCGCCCACATTACCGTTGGTTCTGATATTGTTGACGATCCGCGCCGCGCTGTCGCAAATGGACGTGCCGACACGTTCTTCCTATGTGATGGCGGTGGTGACGGAGGCGGAGCGGGCAGCGGCCGCAAGTTTCACCTCTGTCCCGCGCAGCCTTGCCGCAGCCGCGAGCCCCGCGCTCGCCGGTGCGCTGTTCGCGGCATCCTATCGCGCCTGGCCGCTCGTCATCTGCGCCACGCTGAAGATCACCTACGACCTGCTATTGCTGTTACAGTTCCGGCACCACAAACCTCCGGAGGAGCGCTGAGGGAACACCTGAGTCGGGCAGGCGCACCGCCTCGCCCGAGCTGCGCATGCGCCGCCTAGGTCCGCACCCTAAGGGCTCGCTCCGTCCTATCGGCGATCTGGGTTACGGCATAGGCGATCATCATGTAGATCACGACTGCGACGAGGAAGGCCTCGAGGTAGTAGAAGTTCAACGCGGCGGTCAGTTGCGACTGGGCGAAAATATCGACCACCTCGATCGCAAACCCGAGCGAAAGCGCCTTCATGATCACCATGAACGAGTTCGCGAGATCTGGAATGGCTGCGACGATGACCTGGGGAAGCATGACCCGTCGAAAAAGCTGGCTCTTCTTGTAGCCAAGGGAGTACGCGGCGTCGGCCTGGCCGGTGTCGAAGGAATTTAGAGCGCCCTTGACGACTTCGGCCTGAAAGGCTGCGACGCAGGCCGTCAGCGCGACGATGAGCGTCACCCAGTTCGGTGTCGAGTGACCGTTATACTCCACGCCCACCAGTGACGTCAGGAACTGCAGAGTCGATGGAAGACCGTAGTAGGCGAGGAAGATCACCACCACCATCGGCACGCCCTTGAAGGCGACCTTGTAGGCTACGACAAGCTGACGGAGCACCGGGATTCGACGGTATTCGACCATGGCGAACAGGCTGCCGATGATTGTCGAAAGCACGAAGATGACGAAAGCCATCGCGAGCGTTAGCGGGACTGCGCCGAGGATGTCCCAGAGATCGGGAAGAAGGACTTCAATATCGAACATGATGTATTTCTTCTCTCTCGATCAGACGCTTGCCATCAGCGCGGTTCTTGCAGGCGTGGCCCTCGGAGCGAACCTCGCGGACCGAAGCTCGAAGAAGTGGACGATCAGCCACGCGACCAGGCACAGAACCGAGTAGAGCACGGCCAGCACAAGGTAGGTCTCGAATTGGTACTGGTTGTAGTCCCGCTCCATGACGAGGTGGGCCGTCGCCATCACGTCGGCCGCGCCGATATACATGACGAGCGCCACGTTGTGGATGAGGTAGATGATCGAGTTTCCGTAGCCCGGCAGCGCGATGTGTACCGCCTGCGGAGCGAGGACGCGGACCAGTTTCTGCCGGAACGTATAGCCGAGGCTGTCCGCGGCGTCGTGCTGCCCGCGCTCGACGGCAAGATAGGCGGGGCGCATGACTTCCGACAGATAGCCGCCGTGGTAGAGGCTCAAGCCCAGCATTGCGGCGATCGTGGGCGACACGAAGTCCTCGACGCCGAACACGCCGACAAGAACGGGAAGCCCATAGAAGGCGACGAACAACTGGAGCACGACGGGCACGCTCCGGGCGTAGGAAACGTAGAGATCCGCCAACTGGCTGATCACCGGGATCCTGCGCACCCGGAACGTCGTCGCAATCAATGCCAGCACGAAGCCGGCGACCATGGCCGTGAACGTGATCGCAAGCGTCAGCGGCAATGCCGAGAGCAGCTCGGGAATCATTATGGATAGGTCCACTTCGGAACACTCCTTGTCTCAGTCTCAGGCCTGGTCGTCGGGGTCGCGGTCCGGCGCTATTTCATGTACGCAGTGATGTCCTCGCCGAACCATTTCTGCGAGAGCTTGGCGAGCGTGCCGTCGGCCTTGAGCTCCTTCAGAGCCTTGTCGATATCGTCCGCAAGCGCCTTGTTTTCCTCGGAGAGGTGGATGAGCACGAAGGTGTTGTTGATCGCAACCGGCTCGCTCGCCTGGACATTCAGCTTCTGCTGGTCGATCACTGTCTGCTCGCCGAGATTCGACGGCAGAACCAGCGCGTCGTACTTGCCGTTCTCGACTTCCTTCAGGCGATCCGGATACGGGATGCCTGCGCTCGAGGCAGTGATCTCGATCTTGTAGTCGGGGTTCTGTTCCTGCCACGCGGTGGCGAACTTGTAGATGCCGCCACCTGCCGTCACGGGTACGATCTTCTTGCCGACCAGATCCTTCATCTCCTTGATGCCGCTGTCCTTGCGGCTGTAGATCTTGATCAGGCTGGCGCCGATCGGGGCCTCCGGAATGAGGAACTGCTTTTCACGAGCGGGCGCACGGTAGTAGCCGCCCGTGGCAATGTCGTACTTTCCGGTGGCAAGCCCCGTTTCCTGAGCGATATCGGCAGCACCTTCCATCACGAACTTGTACTGGGGCAGCTTGGCGTTGATCGCCTTCAGGACATCGGGCTCGTAGCCCTGCGGCTCGACGCCGATAGCGCCCCAGGAAAGCGGTTTCGATTCCGCCGCTGTGGCGATCTTGATCGTACGGACATCCTGCGCGAACGAGGCAGTTGCAAAGGTGATCGCGACGCCAGCTACGGCGAGACCGAGACCACGGCGCGAGATTGAACTCTTGGAAGTCATTTCAGGCATCCTTTCTTACTGGATCGCTCGCTCGGAACTCAAGAACTGAGCAAGGCGCGGGTTGGAGGGAGTGTCGAAGATTTCAGTCGGGGTGCCGTCGGCAGCGACGACGCCCCGGTCCATGAAGACGATGCGGTTTGAGATGTTCTTCGCGAACTGCATCTCGTGGGTCACGAGCAGCGAGGTGATGCCCGAGGACGTCACGTCCTTGATCACCTTCAGGACTTCGTTGACGAGCTCGGGATCAAGCGACGACGTCGGCTCGTCGAACAGCATCACATCCGGCTTGACCGCCAGTGCGCGGGCGATTCCCGTTCTCTGGAGCTGGCCGCCGGAGAGTTGGGAAGGATAGTTGTCGAGCTTGTCGGAAAGGCCGACCCGCTCGAGTTCTTGAAGCGCAATCTTGCGCGCCTCCTCCTTGGACTTGCGCTGGACGACCACGAGAGGATCCATGACGTTGTGGATGACCGTCATGTTCTTGAAGACGTTGAACTGCTGGAACACCATCGCCGTCCGGAGACGGATCGCCTGCACCGCGTTCCTGTCGGGGCGGGCGAAGTCCATCCTGATGTCGTCGAAGGCGATCGTTCCCGACGACGGCTTCACCAGATGGTTGATGCACTTCAGCAAAGTCGTCTTGCCGGTACCGCTCGGACCGATGATCGACACCACGTCGCCGCGCTTCACCGAGAGATCGACGCCGTTCAGGATCTGCGTGCTTCCGTAGGAGAGCTTTAGGTTCTTGATCTCGAGCATTTCGGTCTCAGGTCCTTTCGGAGGAGAGTTTGGGACGCGTTTCGGTTTCGCCGTCCGCCCATTCGTCGCCGAGCAGTTCCGGCGTGTCGAAGGCCTGGAGATTTTCGAAGTGCGTCTCCCGATCTTCAACGAACAGCGATCTGACGATGCCGCGCGCAAGGCGGTCCGCGCCCTCGCTGATCGCCGGGATGTCGCCCGTGAGCTTGCCGTGGCTGAGCGTCGCCGGGAAATTGAAGCAGTGAATCCTTCCGAGCGTCGGGCATGAACCCGGCTCCCTTTCAAGGAACTCGAATGCATCCCCCAGATCGGGCGATCCCTCGAGTTCTGCGTTCGCCATTCCGGCCGGCGTCGGGAAGCGGTCGCGCCAGAGGCGGATGTGCGGTTCGAAGGCGGCGAGTTCCGGCCGGTTGCTCAGGTCGATCTTGAAACCGGTGCCGAAGATCAAAAAGTCGATGGAATAGCTGGCCTTCGACGTCGTCACGACGAGCTGGTCGCCGTCCTGCTGCAGGCCGGTGATCGGGCTTTGGAGGTGAAGATGGGCCTGTTCGAAGGAACTGACGCGCAGCACGCTCGGGCGCGGCGGCGGTGTCTGCTGGCCCATCGCATAGTCGAGGAAGCGCCACTTCCATTCGTCCGGCAGTCCGGCGAAGCCGTGGACGACGCCTTGGCTGCCGATGCCGGTGAACTTGTTGATGCGCGGCAATTCCTTGCGGCGCACGAACATGTCGAGGCGTCCGGCTCCTGCTTCGAGAGCGGTCGCAGCATTGTCCATGGCCGACGCGCCTGCGCCGATCACCCCCACCCGTTTGCCGACGAGTGCCGAAAAATCGATCGCGTCGGCGGTGTGCGCCCAGAACTTTCGGTCGATGCTGTCAGCGAGACCAGGCACGAAGGGACCGCCGAGGCCGTCGCGACCGGTCGCCAAAACAACGTGGCGGGCGATGATCGTTTCCTTGCGACCGTCCTCGCTGCAGAAAATGTCGAGCATACCATCATCGCGCGGAATGACCGCATCGACGGAGATTCCGTTGCGTACCGGAAGCTCCAGGACCCGGCGGTACCAGATCAGGTAGTCCATCCAGGTCTCGCGCGGGGCACGGTCGAGCGCGACCCATGCCTCGCGGCCATGCAGCGCTTCGTAGTAGGCGCGGAAGGTGAGAGCGGGCAGCCCCATGGCCGGACCGGTAAGCTGTTTGGGCGAACGAAGGGTTCGCATGCGGGCGAAGGTGACCCATGGCCCTTCCTGCCCGGCGGAAGCCCTGTCGAGGACGACATGGTTGGCGACACCGAGACGCTTCAGCATTCCCGAAGCGACGAGGCCGGCCATTCCGCCGCCGATGACGACGACGTCGACGACTTCCTTGCCCTCCACCGTGCGGGCAGGCACCCATGGCTTGGCAGGCAGCTCTAGCCAGGCAAGATCCTGATGTAGCCGTGCTTCGAGAGCGTCGAGGCCGTCCGGAAATGCGGAAAGATTGCTCATGCAGGCGCTCCTTCGACGATTGCAGCTTGGCCGTAGACGGTGTCCGCGAGCGTCTCCGAGCCGTTCGTTTCAAGCAGACGGCACCCCGGTATCGACAAAGCCTCCGCGCGTGCTGCGTCGATGAGGGCCGAGACTGTCGACGTAAGCGGCAATGCCGCAGCGGAGATCGCCCCGAACAGGAAGGGAATGGTCTGATCGACCGCACGCACGACGATGCCCTCCAGTGGCACGCCGTAGACTGTCGCCGGTTCGACGATGGCGACGCCCAGGCCTGCACGGACGAGCGAAAGCGCCGTCAGCGAAGCGTTCACGTCGATGATGCGTTCCGGCCCGACCCCTGCCCTTTCAAAAGCCTCGTCGATGCGATGGCGGAGACGGTATGGATTTGCGAGCGTAATGATCCGTCGATCGGCGAGATCGACCAAGCTGACGACATCGTTCCCGGCCAGAGGATCGTCCAGGCCGATGGCGACGACACAGGGCGCCTCAGCAATCCAATGGATGTCGAGACCCGGATGTTCGAGCGGAAGGCTCGAGATCCCCAGATCAGCCGATCGCGCGAGCACCGCCTGCACGACGTTTTCGGCCGCGAGCGCCTGAACGTGCAGATGACGCGGGATCAGATCCGGAGTAATGGCCGCCAGCGCCTGCGGCAGAATTCCCGCGGCGAGCGACGGAGTCGCGGCGACCGTCAACGTCAACGGTTCCTCACGACCGATCGCCTCCGCCCTCTCGCGGATATGGCCGAGGCTGGCGAGGTGCCGCTCGACTTCGGCGTGGAAGCGAAGGCCTCGTGACGTAGGCTGGATCCGTGGGCCGCTTCTGTGGAGGAGCGCGTAGCCGAGATCGGCTTCCAGATCCTGGATCTGCCGCGTCACGGCGGGCTGAGAGCGGCCGAGCAGGCGGGCAGCTCCCGTCACGCTGCCGGCAGACATCACCGCTGCGAAGGCTTCAAGCTGTCGAATGTCGATCGAGTGACTATGCATGGAGGCCATCAACCATGCTCCTTCATGTTTTCAAAGCATGAGATTTCTATAAAATCAGTGGAGAATAGATAAATATTTCGCATTCTCTTCGCCTCTTCATGCTACTTTGACATAATAGAGAAATTAGGTCTACCTAGGGATTCCAACGAAATGCAAAGGAGCGTGTTTTGACAGTTATCGAAACCCTCGTCCCGGTGAGGCCGGGCTCGGCGCTCGCCGAGGCCCTTCAGAAACGGGCGGAAATCCTGCGCTTGAGCGAGGCCGCGCACAACGCCGTCCTCCTGCCTCAGGATCCAGGCGGCTTGTCCCATGGGCTGAGGGCTGCTCTCGCCGCTCGAATGGCCCGACACAATGACAACGAAGATCTCGCCCGCCACTACGATGGTCTGCTCGAACGCGCCGCCGAAGACACGACTGCATTGCTCGCACGGCCGGGCACGACCGTGGACGACGAGCCCATCGCCGAGATCGTCCGCCATGCCGACCGACTGACCGTCGCGCCGCGCGAGGCTACCCGCGGCCACATCGAGGCCCTGCGCACTGTCGGCTTGAGCGACGCCGACATCGTGCGGCTTTCGGAGCTTGCCGCCTTCGTGAACTACCAGGTGCGCGTCATCGCGGGACTGAAGCTGATCGAAGCAAGACAATGACCGAAGTCGTCCATTCCTTCACCACCACGGTTCCGCGCTGGCAGCCCTACGTCGTCCCCGTCGATCTCGAAACCGCGACCGCCGAACAGCGCGACGCGATGCAGGTCACGCCCTCCAACAAGGGCGTCTCGCCCTATGTGCTGACGCTCGCCCACGACCCGGAGTCGCTTGCCGTCCGCTCGCCCCTGTTCAACCTGATCATGTACGGCAAGGACGGCCTGTCGCCCGGCGAACGCGAACTCGGAGCCACCGCCGCGTCGGTCGTCAACCGCTGCGTCTACTGTGCCGCCGTGCATGCGTCCCGGTTCATCAGCCATACCAAGCGGACTGACGTGATCGACGCGATCTTCGCCGATGAGCTCGACGCCGAACTCGACGAGCACCTTCAAACCATCTTCGATTTCTCGGCACATCTGTCGACGACGCCGCCCGAAGCAACGCAGGCTGACGCGCAGGCGCTGGCGGACGTCGGTCTTTCCGAGCTTGAATCCCTGGACCTCGTGCTGTCGTCCGCCATCTTCGGCTGGGCGAACCGCCTAATGCATACGCTCGGCGAACCGGTAAAGAACTAGGTGCTTCGGGAGGCAGACGTCATCCCCATTCGCATAGATAGAAAAATGCGCTGTCTGGAGGTCGAAGCATTCTGACCGGCTGCCCATCGAATCGAAGTTATCCGGTTCAGGTTTGAATTCCACGCCGGTCGGGATGCAGCACGGGCGTCACCGCGTGCGCATCAGGTCCACCGCGCGGTTGCTTATGATTGCTTCCATCGAAAAATAGCCGGTCACGGTCGCAAGGTCGAAGTTCGTTATCAGCTTTTGGTAGAAAGCGTCATAGCCCGACATCCCTTTGGTGATGACCTTGATCAAGTAGTCCCAGTCGCCGCCTATTCGGTAAAAATCGACGACTTCCGGCATCCGGTCGACATGCTTGCGAAAATCTTCCGACCATTCCTTTGAATGATGACGCGTTCGAATCATGACGATCACCGTGAGATCAAAACCGAGCACCTCAAAATCGATGGAGGCGCGCGATCCTTTGATGATTCCTGTCGCATAAAGGCGCTGAAGCCTGCGCCAGCAAGCATTCTGCGACAGTCCGACCTGCTCGGCCAAGTCACGTTGAGAAAGCGAAGAATCCCGCTGCATGCAGGTCAAAATCTTCAGATCAATTTCGTCAATTTTCAAATCATTATCGATCATATGACCCAAATAGCCTCGGTTTTTCCGAAAAATTGGTGAAGTTTTCGACGGTGATGCAGATTAGAATCGTTGTCAATTCCTTCATGGAGAATGACGATGCACGAACTGGCTGAGCGCTATCCATCAAACGAACTCTCCACCGTTCTCGGCAAGTTCAAGAGCGCCATCAATCAAGGTGATCCCATCGCCAGGTTCAGGGCGGGGCTGATAGGTTCAAAGGCGAGGGTCGACGGCCCGTTCGGCCCCAAGGACCTCGTCTATGCCGACTATGTGGCTTCGGGACGCGCGCTCAGACAGATCGAAGAATTTATCCTCGAAGACGTCCTTCCCTACTACGCGAACAGCCATACCGAGGCGTCCTACTGCGGGGGGATGATGACCCGCCTTCGACGGGAAGCACGCTCAGTCATTGGAGAACTCTGCGGAGCCGATCGACAGCATGCCGTCATCTTTGCCGGATCCGGCGCGACGGCGGGCCTTAACCGGCTGGTGAACCTGCTGGGCGTCACCGATGCGATCGCGGCCGGCAAAACCGTCCGCGTCGTCCTCGGTCCATATGAACACCACTCGAACATCCTGCCGTGGCGCGAAAGCGGAGCGGAGGTCATCGAGATTGCCGAGGGCAACGGTGGTGGTCCCGATCCTCTCATGTTGCAGAAGGCCCTTGCGAACGCCCCTGCAGATCTGACCATTTGCTCGTTCTCTGCCGCATCGAACGTCACCGGCATCCTCACAGACGTCGCGGCGCTCACGAAGATTGCAAAGGCCACAGGCGCCAAGGTCGTCTGGGACTACGCGGGGGCCGGACCATACGTGCCGATGGCGATGACGCCAGAGCCTGATGCCGAAATCGACGCGATCGTCGTATCTCCTCACAAGTTCGTGGGCGGCCCAGGGGCTTCCGGTGTATTGGTCGTGCGGCACGACGCGGTGGTGACGAGCAAGCCATCCTGGCCCGGTGGAGGCACGGTCAAATTCGTTTCACCCATGGGTCACGATTACAGCGACAGCCTGGAGTCTCGGGAGGAAGCCGGGACGCCCAACGTTATCGGCGACATCCGCGCGGCACTCGCCTTCCTCGTCAAGGATGCGATCGGTCTTGATGAAATCAAGCGGCTGAACGACGAGTTCACGCGGCGCGCCCTCGCTGCGTGGAAGGACGTTGCGGAGATCGAACTGCTGGGCTCCACCTCGACCGCGCGCCTGCCGATCTTTTCGTTTCGCGTGCGCGATGGCAAGGGCGGCTACATCCACCAGCAATTGGTCACCCGCATGCTCAGCGACCGGTTCGGCATTCAGGCCCGTGGCGGCTGCGCGTGCGCCGGTCCTTACGTGCACCGACTGCTTTCGATCGACACCCCGACGTCGCAGCGCCTGCGGCAGGCGATCCTGGATGGCAACGAAATCGAGAAACCCGGATTCACGCGGCTCAACCTGAGCGTCCTGGCGTCGGACGAAACGGTTTCCTTTATTCTGGATTCGGTCGCGCAACTCGCGCGGGATGCATCGGCGTATGTCGAGCAATACACCTTCGATCCGGCGCGGGCGATCTTCTCACCGATCGCATCCGTTCGGCAGGAGGCGGTCTGTGCGTAGACCCGACGTCGCCGCCTTCTTCGACCCGCGTACTTTTTCGATTCAATACGTGGTCAGCGATCCACAGACAAAGGCCTGCGCGATCATCGATCCGGTTCTCGATTTCGATGAAAAATCAGGGTCGATGACGACGCACAACGCAGATGTCCTATTGGACCACATTCGGGATCAGGACCTGCGGCTGCACTGGATCCTGGACACTCATCCGCATGCCGATCACCTTTCGGCCGCCGCCTATCTGAGGGAGCGGACCGGCGCGCCAACGGCCATCGGAAGCCGCGTCACGGATGTTCAGAAAATCTGGTCGAAGATCTACAACTGGCCAGATCTTCCCGTCGACGGCAGTCAGTGGGATCGGCTCTTCTTCGACGGAGACACGTTTTCCATTGGAAACATCGAGGTCGGCGTCATGTATTCGCCCGGCCACACCCTTGCCTCGATCACTTACACGGCGGGCGACGCCGTGTTCGTCCACGACACTGTCTTCATGCCGGACAGCGGCACTGCCCGTGCGGATTTTCGCGGCGGAAGCGCCAGGTCTCTCTGGTCGAGTATCCAGGACATCCTGACGTTGCCCGGCGATACGCGCGTCTTCGTGGGGCACGACTATCAGCCCGATGGCCGACCGCCGCTCTGGGAAAGCACGGTGGAACGTCAGAGGGCGGAAAACATACATGTCGCGCATTGTGCTTGCGCCGACGAGTTCGTCGCCCTTCGGGAGGCCCGCGATCGGACGCTGCCGATGCCGAAACTCATACTTCACGCGCTGCAGGTCAACATCAACGGCGGCCGGCTGCCGGAACCCGAAGGGAACGGCCTTCGCTATCTCAAGCTCCCGATAGGCGCCTTTCAAGGTTCCGTCTGGTCCTGAGCACCCGATTGCCGATCCCGGCGATGCGGCACCTCGTCGGCTGGCTGAACATTCTATCCTCAAGCAGGATCCAAAAAATGGCGCTCGATCTTTTTCAATATGGCATGGGAACCCTCAGCGGCGCTTTGGTTGGCTTCACCCTCGCCCTTTTGGGCGGTGGCGGCTCCATCCTTGCAGTCCCGCTTCTTGTTCATGCGGTGGGACTGACAGACGCCCATACCGCCATTGCCACCAGCGCCGTTGCCGTTGCCGCGAATGCGTTGATCAGTCTGGTCATGCACGCGCGCCGCGGAACAGTGATATGGCGGTATGCCGGACTTTACTGCGCGACCGGGATCGTCGGGGCGCTGCTCGGCGCATCGATCGGAAAGATGCTCGATGGGAACCATCTACTTTTGTATTTCTCGGGGCTGATGATCGCCATCGCCATCTTGATGCTGCGTCGAATAGGCGTCGCCAGCGAAAATACCTGCGTCTTCGAACGTCGGAACACCACGAAGGTTCTTGCGATAGGTGGTGGGAGCGGCGTCGTCTCGGGCTTTTTCGGAATAGGCGGTGGCTTCCTGATCGTCCCCGGCCTGGTATTTTCGACCGGAATGCCGACGATCAATGCGGTGTCGACCTCTTTGGTGGCGATCGTGGCGTTCGGTTCGACGACGGCTGCCACCTATTCCATCTCAGGTCTCGTCGACTGGCCGCTGGCTGCGGTCTTCATCGCGGGAGGGGTGTTCGGCGCCGTCCTCGGCTGCAACCTTGTGCACCGGCTCAGGCCCTATCAATCTGCGCTCAACAGTCTTTTTGCGGGCGTCATCCTCGTGTTCGGCATCGCCATGGCGTGGAGCACCCTCCTCGGCTAGCTCGCCGTTGGAAGGCCCGCGTCACGGTCATGGTCTTGAGTTGAATCGCTGTGCCGGACTTGAATCGGCCAGACTTGCAATATCCTATCCAGGGGGATAGGACGGGGCGAGGGCAACATCACGAACGGACGAGAAATGCTTTCGGATATGAAGGAATTATTCGGCTTCGGACAACCTGGCCACGCGCATTCGCATGCCCATGGGGCGCATGGTCACGCGCATAGCGAAGGCGGACACGGTCATACCCACGGCGTCGTCGATCCGAGCATCGCCTCCTCGGAGCGCGGAATCTGGGCGATCAAGTGGTCCTTCGTGATCCTTGCAATTACCGCAGCGCTGCAGCTCGTCGTCGTCTTCTACTCGGGCAGCGTGGCGCTACTTGCCGACACCATCCACAACGTCGGCGACGCCGCGACCGCCATCCCACTCTGGATCGCGTTCTCGCTCGTCCGTCGTGCGGCCACGAAGACCTTCAACTACGGCCTCGGCCGGGTCGAGGACTACGCGGGCCTGCTCATCGTGCTGATCATCCTCTTCAGCGCGCTGGTCGCCGGGTACGAGGCGATCGACCGCCTGATCAACCCGCAGCCGATCACGCAGCTTATGGCCGTCGCCGTCGCGGGCGTCGTCGGATTCATCGGCAACGAGGCCGTCGCGGTGTTCCGCATCCGGGTCGGACGCGAGATGAACAGCGCGGCCCTGATCGCCGACGGCTATCATGCGCGAACCGACGGCCTGACGAGCCTTGCGGTCGTTCTGGGCGCTCTCGGGGTATGGATGGGTTTTCCGCTGGCGGATCCGATCATCGGCCTGCTGATCACGCTGGCGATCTTCGGGATCGTCTGGCAATCGGCGCGTGCCGTCGTCACCCGGAGCCTCGACGGCGTCGAGCCGGGGATCGCGGACGAGATCCATCATGCAGCGGAGCGCGTCCAGGGCATCGACGGCGTAGTCAACGTGAAGGCCCGCTGGCTCGGCCACAAGCTCCATGCGGATGTGGTCGTCGCCGTAGATCCGTCGAAGACGATATCTGAAGCGAACCTGATCGCGGCCGCCTTACGCCGGGAGCTGCAGGGGCACCTGCCCTCGCTCGGAAACGCCACCGTTCAATTCGGCGATCAGGGAGCAGCGGCGACCGCTCCCGCCTCGCTCGATCACGGACATGGTCACCACCACGCCCCCGCGCCGTTCACGGTGAGTTCCCGATTGGCGACCGGATTGCTGGAGATTATCGATACACCCGATGGCGAACGCATGCGGCTTTCGATCTCCAAGCATGCCAAGGGGCTGGAAGCGGTTGTTGAGATCGCCCGGCAGGACTGCGTGGAAAGGCTGCCTCTCCTTCCTTCGCCCACGGATCATCACGCTCTGGTCAGCGCGCTCGCCCCGGCGGAGCCGCACGAGTTCGACGCCGTGCTGAAGCTGATGGCGGGCATCGAAGTGGACGACCTTCCGTTTCGGATGGAAGAACCGGAAGGACATCACCACTGACTTGTCGGGGAGGCGATCGCCGACGTATGGTCGGGCCGCCTCCTCTGGAGGGATATAGAGTATGGACACTATGACCGAACCGCACACCCACGCCACCCACCCGGAGATCGTCAAGCGCCTCAAGCGGGCCGAGGGCCATCTGAAGAGCGTCATCGCGATGATCGAGAGCGGCAAGCCGTGCCTTGACATCGCACAGCAGCTTTCCGCGGTCGAGAAGGCCATCATCAACGCCAAGCGGACGCTGATTCAGGACCATCTCGACCACTGCCTCGAAGAGACGGTCGGCGCGCTTCCCCGCGACAAGCGGCAGTCCATCGACGAGTTCAAGACGATCACGAAGTACCTCTGACGGCATGGCCGACCTGCTGGCCTATCTGGGACTGTTTGCAACGGCCTTGGGCGCGCCGCCACGGTTCTGCCGATGCAGTCCGAAGCGGTCCTTGTCGGGCTTCTCCTCTCCGAAAGATTCTCCGCCGTCACCGTGGCAAGCGTCGGCAACGTTCTGGGTTCTCTTGCGAACTGGCTTCTCGGGCGCGGGATCGAACGCCTCCGGGAGAGACGCTGGTTTCCCGTCGACCCCAAGGCGCTCGCGCGGGCGGAAGGTTGGTACCGTCGCTACGGGCGATGGTCGCTGTTGGCGAGCTGGGTGCCGATCGTCGGCGATCCGATCACGGTCGTCGCCGGCATCCTGCGCGAGCCTCTCCCGACGTTCCTGCTGCTTGTGGCCGTCGCCAAGGCCGGGCGCTATATTGCGCTCGCTGTCGCGACAATCGGTCTGACGTGATGTTCTGGCAATCGATCATCGACTATCAGCGGGAGATCTATCTGGCATTCGCCGGACACATCAAGGCGTTCGCCTCAGGCGGGGGATGGATGGCGTTCCTGGCCTTCCTGCCCATGGGCGTCGCCTTCGGCGCGGTTCACGCCATGACACCGGGCCACAGCAAGTCGGTGCTCGCGACCTATCTGGCCGGTTCGTCGACGAAGGCGCACCGCGCGCTCCTCGTATCGATGGCGCTCTCCTTCGCCCACGTCGGCATGGCAGTCTTGATCGCGCTGCTCGCGCTGCCGCTGGTGTCGCACTCGTTCGGAGACGCCGGGTCCGCCCCGCTCCTCCAGGCGGTGAGCCGCGGTCTGCTGGGCGTGATCGGCGGGTGGATGCTCTGGAACGCGCTGTTCCGTCCAGCGCACACTCATTCGCACCGAGAAGGCGTCGTCGTCGGCTTCATCGCAGGCCTGATCCCATGTCCTCTGACCCTCTTCGTGATGACCTTCGCGATGATCCATCAGGTGGTCGTGACGGGAATCCTCTTCGCAGTCACAATGATGATCGGCGTGGGGGCGACGTTGTCCGTTGTCGCCCTTCTGGCGGTGACATTCCGCGACCAGCTCTCGCACCTGTTGAGGACAAGGCCCAGGCTGCTGGCGACGGCGTCGAAATCGGTCGAGGCCGTGGCAGGTCTGATCCTGCTTGCCGTAGCCGCTCACGAACTCATATTCGCCGGGATTGTCCATATCTAGCCTCGCATGCAGCCTGGACGTCGTGGCTGTCGGCCTGCGGGCGGCAGAGAGCGTCACCTCGCCAAAGGCCTCGGCGTCCTCTTCTCGGGTGATTTCGCCAGTCAGAACCGGGATGGATTCGTCCGGCCTCGTTGCCTGTCCTTTGACGCTGTTTGTGATGACCTTCGCGATGACCTACCAGGGGGTCGTCGCAGGGCACGATGATGATCGGCATCGGCCGTCAACTCGACCGTGGTGTTCTACGATGGCCGGGGCTGATGAGCGTCCATTCGACCCAACGATCAGCGACGGGAGCGTAATTGCAATGATTGGCCGCAGGGTGGCTCAAATCCTTCATCCTTCGGTAACCATGATTTTGGTTACGGCCTGCATTGGCCCTAAATCGCATAGGAAATTGCGGCTGCCAAAACACAACTTCCGCGACCGTTCTCGGCGGGATCGGCTTTTAGGGGTGCCGATTAATACTTGGCGCCGGAGTCGAAAACGGAATGGAAATCCGGAAGTGAATTGGACACATCAGTCCAATGAAGGTTTAGCTGACGTAAATTGAAGACTTATCCTAAGATATACTTTAGATTGAAAGCAACGCCTTAGTATAATACTCATGGTTGCTTTTTTCGAAAGGACTCGTTGGCCTGCCGCGTATCGCAAGCCGCCTTTATTGAACCCCCCTTGGCGAGCGGCACGGGGTCGTCGGATCCGCGCCGGAACTGAAAGGACTCGACGATGTTCGCAGCAGACGATGTCCTCGGCCCTCGAGGATTTGGGCGTCTTCAGTCTTGCGAGAAGCTGCGCTCGATCTTGGTTCTGATTTCGGATGCCGACATCTTGGCGTGCATACCGGCCCACGTCTTGTCGGAATGATTCCACATGCTACCTTGGGAGACGATCAGGAGCTTTCCGGAAAGTAGACGAAGCACGGTCTTAGCGTCCTCCGGTAAGGGAATTTCGTTTCCGTTCTCGTCGTGCTGCCAGACTCCGTGCCCCCTCGACTGCCAACGGGCCGCGGACGCGACGACCAACTCGACGTCGCAGGTATTCGCGAGCGCCTTGGCGAAGATGGTCTTGCCGACGCCGGACGGCCCGGAAAGCAGAAGACCGGTGTCGACATCTCTCCACGGAATGCGGTCCGCCTTCCAGTCGGCGAGATCGTCGGAGAGCTGCATGCCCCAATCCTTCGCCTCGCCGTAGCCGGGCATGGATTCCAGGCTGTACTCGAAGTCGTCATGGCCCGGTTCGACAGCAGGCGGCGGCGGCTGTGGTTCCTGGTCACGCCGACGCATGACGAGCTGGGCCAGCATGCGGCCGACGTTTCGTCCCGGACGAGCGATCGCCCGCTTCATGTCGTCGTCGAGCAGCAGGAAGATTTCCGCCTGCTTGTCGGTGATCGCCACCTTATCCCGCCATTGGTAGACGCCCTTCATAAGCGTCGTGGTAGGCGGCTTAAGTTCGACGAGCAGGTCGACCGACGCTCGGATCTGATGTGGGATGGAGTCGATATCTGCGAACAAGAAGATCGATTTCGAACGGCGCATCGCCTCGAAGGCAAGGGCCACCGCCGCGTTGGCTTTCTCCGCCGTAAAGTCTACGACCCTGCCTTGCTCGAAGCGAAGGGCGCCTGCGATGAATCGGGCTGCCTGCTTGTAGGCCTCGCTGTCGCTGCCTGGCGGCCGGACGACCGCGATGGAGTAGCGATCGGCCCGGAGGAATGGGCGGAGGCCCTGCCGCAGATTTGCGTAGGCGACGTACTCGGGAAGGCCGAAGCCCTCCTTCAAGGATTTAGGATTTCTCATGATCGTGTCCTGGATTGGTTTCTGAAGATGCATGTGCAGTCCTCAGTCCCGTATCCGGCGGACGACCGTCTCTGGCCCGATGAGGGCGTCGTCCATCTCGATCTCGAGGAAACCGCGCAGGATCAGCGCGGCAAGGAACCCAATGGGCCGTCCTTCCCGAAAAGCGGAAAGCGCTTCAGCCACGGTGATCGATCCCATCTCGTCGAGGGCTGCGAGCAGTCGAATCCTGTCGCCGAGCGGGCATCGATAAAACCCATAGCGAAGCAGGTCTTTGGCGTTGCGAAGCCGGAAGCTGTCGGCGAACTCTTTCATGGCGACGGGACGGTAGGCGTGCCCTGCCCGAGCGACCGCCAGCTCGATCCAGTGGGGCGGCCTTGGTGTGTCCTCGGCAACGTCGACCATGAAGGTTCGGTCATCCGTTCCGGTGACGACGAAGTCGACCCGGTATAGTTCGCCACCATAGGGTAGCTCGACGCCTTCGCACGACCATCGTGCGACGTCCGGATCGACGTCGAGCAGACAGGCGAAGTCGCGGGCAGACTGGCTCCGGAAGATGGGAGACCCTGCACATTTGATGGTGGCAAGCGGATAGAAGAAGCCAGGAGACACTCGGCGCGGGTCGACATCGCCCGGCGGCGTCTCAAATGGAATGCTCGTCATGGCACCCTCGGAAAACACAATACGATTTGGCGGACACCGAACTAAATCCGGCGGTCAGTCAGCGTATTCGGACCGAGTAGTGGCGAGCGATGTACAACATGATGGCGGGAACATTTAGAGAACACGACGGCGGGCGTCAAGTGCCGTTTTGCCGGCAAACTCAAAGATCTGCGCCAAGAAGGAGGTTAAGTCCGAACCCGTCCTTCATGGCTCGGCGAAGAAGACCTTTCGTGCCTTGTCGTCGTGAAGGTCGAAATAGGCCATGTGATGATGCTTGGCGGGCGCGACGTCCGAGTAGAGAGTAAACGGGAAATCTTCGAATAGGATTTCCGCGCTTACGGCCGAGAAGTCTTTCGCGTAGCAGGCCTGCAGGATCTTGAGATTGGTGGATGGAAAGCTGTCTTTGAATTCGGCATTGAAGGCCGGAAAGAAATAGCGGATCAGCGCGGCCTCGTAGAGCGCCACGCGCTCCTTCTCGGTAGTGCCGAATAGCTTGTCGAGCCCATGGCTTATGCGCTTGTTGCCTTCGGAGTCGTCATCCGCATGTGGATTGAACATGGTGACCACGGTGTTTCCCGTTTCCAAGGCCAGCATCAGGACTTGGAAACGATACCCCTCGGGGACACCCTTGATGGCAATCTCCTGAAGTTTCTCGTGCTTCATCAGGCGGTCCAATGCATTCCGCGAGCCGTCCTTGCCATATGCCTGCCCGATGTACTTCACCAGGAACTTACCTGTGCCGTGTTCGCGGTTGAGCCGAATGGCGCAGTCGTCGAGCGAGGGCAGGTTTGCCAGCTTGCCTGCCTGTGATAGAAACCGGCCGTCGACCGTCTCGACAGCTTCGACGCCCTCTTCTACGACCCAAGTCAGATCATAGGTCTTCCCGAGCACGCGAAACGACATTCGAAGATCGAATCCATCGACGCTGGCACCCGTGAACTCGGTCTTGGGAACTGGCACTTCTTCGTAAGCTTCTCGAACGCCTTGAGCTGTTTGCGATCATACAGTCCTTCGGCTGGAAGTGTCACATAGCTGAGGGCATACAGGACAAGCGCGGGATTCCTAAGAAACATTCAGCCGGGAGTTGGCGCGGGCTGTAGGGTATATCCGAACGACTTTGCTCTTCGCTCGAGATTGGTGAGGACGCGTCGGCGGTAATTCTCCTCGTAGTGCGAGGCTCCTGGATCGCTGTATTCCATACCGTGCCGCAGGGCATTGTAGAACAAGACGGCGATTTTGCGGGCGGTGGCCGTGACCGCCTTGGCCTTGCCGACGCGTGCCGACAGACGCCGATAAAATGCCCCCAACGCGGTCTGAGTGCGCCCAACCGCAACCGCGGCAAGTCGCAGTAGCGCCGCGGCCCGACTGCCAGATCGTCGGGTCCGTGACGACAACACTTTGCCGCCGGAGATTTTGTTGCTTGGTGACAGGCACAGCCAGGAGGTGAAGTGCTTGGCACTCGGCCAGGCCAAGAGGTTGGTCCCGCACTCTCCGACCAATTTGAGCGTCAGGTAAGGCCCGAGCCCGTGAACCTGAGTGACATCGCAGCCGAGCAAGCCGTACAGGGCGGCGCGAACATCGAAGGCTGGGTCATTGGATTGCTTCTGCGTTGTCCGTGCGGTCGGCGGTTTGCCTACAGGGGTGGACGAGGCCTTGCGCAGCCGTTTCAACACAGCCTCGATGCGCTCGTCGCAGAGCGCCACTTTGGCTTGGTAGACGTCGTACAACTCCAGCGCCTGGGTCAGGGCAAAGATGTGCTCTTCGCGATCATTGCCGACGAGCGCTTGACGGATCGTCTCCGCAGACGCATGGCAGCGTGGGTCGCGATAGGACGCCAGAACCATCGGGTCGCGCTCACCGGCCACAATCGCACGGATGATGGCCATGCCGGTGACACCGGTGATGTCTGCCACCACGTGGTGGAGCTGCAGATTCATTTGCGTCAGAGCTTTTTGCATGTGCTGGATGTGCGAGGCAGCGTAATCCAGCACACGTTCACGCTGGCGTAGATAGGCGCGCATGACCGCAACTTCGCCCTTCAGCCGGAAGCTGGCCCTGAGCAATCCATATTCATGCAAACGCTGCAGCCATTGGGCGTCGCTGATATCGGTCTTGCGGCCTGGCACGTGCTTGGCATCACGGGCGTTGACCACTATGACCTCAAAGCCACGCTGATCGAGTATCTCGAAGACCGGGATCCAGTAGACCCCCGTGGACTCCATCGCGACCGTGCGCACGCCACACTTCGTGAACCAGTCCGCCAACCGATGCAGATCGCCGGTGAAGGTTCCAAAACTGCGCACTGGCTCGCAAGCTTGGTCGGGCCCCACTGCGGCCACGTGCATCGTTGCCCCGATGTCGATTGCAGCAGCATTCAAGTGAGTAGGGGAAATATCCCGCTTGCTGCGAGACTTCTTTGTTCCAGACATGGCAGGCTCTCCTATTCTCATGTCGAATGGAGAGGCTGGGCTGTGCCAAAGAATCAAATTCCTAAACGGGATCGCCGACAACGGCGTCACCACTCTCAAGCGCGCAGCAGCCCATGGACCACGTTAGGTATCGGGGTTAGATACCGCCAAAATGCCGACGGCCTCTCCTCTCCAGCGCCCACTCTAGCACACCGTTTCTATCCGCCGCAGGCGGGACCCCGACCCGCGAATGGTTAGGTAGCAAA
>Ga0123340_1000572_pt1 | contig 25555 bp, 13 predicted proteins | sample SirMexnodulemix_FD_89961 | JGI IMG/M metagenome (GOLD analysis project Ga0123340, IMG submission 89961) | Root nodule microbial communities of legume samples collected from Mexico - Siratro Mexico nodule mix | ecosystem: Host-associated > Plants > Roots > Nodule | place: Mexico: Nepantla...
ATATAATCTTATGCCAAGACTATATTAATTTTTACTCTAGATAAAAAAAATTGTAGTATCTTTCATTTTAAATTTTAATGAAAAAACTTAGCTATATGTAATTACAAGTCTTTTTCCTATTTAGTTCAACAAAATTTTAAGTGAGGAGACAAGCTTCAACTGCTTGCACTGCATATTTTTTGTAAGGTATATCCAAAATGTATAAATAAAAATCTTGTTTTTTTCTCAATACTTTTTGTAAATTATATTTATTTGTAATTGTATATTTTTATATAACAGTTATTAGTGGATGGTAGATCAATGTTAGAACAATGATCCTTCACAATGGTAGTTCAATCTACTAGAATCTGAACTAACGAAATCAATAAAATTGAATTAATTTCACTATATATGTAATATAACCTGATAGAAATATAGACATAGATTTCAACTAATTTATATAAATTTCTTAATAAATTTTATGAAGTCGTGTTTTTTTATGACAACTTAAGAAATTAATACAAATTCCTGCTTTTGAGGACAACTTAAAGTAATATAAAATAAAACAAAAAGCTCAAATGTATTCAAAGACAAAATTGTAATTGAATGTGTGATTTTTAATTTACTTAAAAAAAAAAGACACAAAATGTATGCATAAATGGCTGTTAAATTTTGAATGTTTTATTAATATGTTATTTGATTTTACATTAGTAGTGATCAGATAATAATATCAGATTTAATGATTGTATTTAAAGTATTGTGGATTTGAAATTAGTTGGATCTGTTACAACTTTATTTAAAAAAATGTTTTAATAAATATAAAAAAATGGTGTAAGTAAAATATGTCAACATTAATTCCTAATTAATGTGACACTTCTGGAAATATACAAGTTATTTCCATGAATCTTGTTGTTTGGAAACCACTTCTTTCAATAAATAAATAAATAAAATATTTTAATTGCAATTATAAAAAAAAAATCCTCTACATACATACATGTACAAGTGAAAGGTGGAGATTCTTTTAAAAGAATTTGTAGAATTTAATACCTTGGTAATTACTATTAACATAAATAATTATTTTTTTATTTGGTGAAAAACATTATTGAGAGTAATTTGTATAAGTTTTTTTCTTAGAAATGAAGAGGTAATCTGTTACTTTTACCAAAATGTCTAAAACCACTACTACTTCAAATGATTTAATAAAAGTTAAATATGGTGTTTTTAAAATGTTTTCTTATATTTAATTTGAGACAATTATTTTCTTTCTTCTATGATTTTCTTTTTGTGTTTTAAATTTGTTTAAAAGTCATTTTCCCAAGACTTTGTTTCTTGAAAATATTATTTTTAATAAATAGACCAAATATTCTAATTACAGTTGTTAAGAAATAAAACTATCCTCTAAGTACATACACCTCTAAATTGGAGTTTCTTTTTAGAAGAGTTTGATAGAAATAATATTTTTCATATATGAGAGTGATTTATTCTTTTTAAAGTCGTGAATTCTGATAACTGTGATTAATAGAAATGATTAATCTCTTCTTGATAAAAACTATTGTTGAGAATATTTATAAAGAGTAGAAATAAATAAGTAATGATTTCGTTTTACCAAATTTTTTTAATTCATTAGACTAGGTCAAAGAATCACAATTCGAAATTCTGATCAAACTAATCTATAATATTTTAACTTCAAGAAAAAAGAAAAAAAAAAGACTATTTAGTATGATATTTGTTTATTATAAATAGTCAATTACACCTTTTATTTTTTTAAGGTGCATGGCAGTTATCCATTTCATAAAAAAGTATTTTATAAAAACTAAAGGTACCAACAAGGGGTTTTATATTTTATTTTAGTATTATTATTTGATGAGGCCAAATGACTACAGTTTCAATGAGAATAAAAGTTCCATGTCTGAAAAAAAATAATATTTAATTCCTATACACTTTATAAGTTTTTCTTGAAGGGGTAAACTTCTTTGTATGTAAGTAAAACAAAGTTAAATTATTAAAATTTAGTGAATTACTTGTATAGAGACACTATTTTTGTTTGGAATGCTTTCTCTCGATCATTGTAATTAATGCTTAACTAATTACAACACTGGAAATTTCTCTAATTTATTGCAATTATGTGATTAACTACAATAAAGTTAAAAAAGGTACAATAAATTTACATAAATTTGTAATGGATTCATAATAATGATGTCATTATTATCGGGTTAGTTTGAAAAGGGTCTGAATTCACAGGTGTCACGCATTTATTGGCTGTTAACAAAGTGGTAACCTAGAATTGTCTCGCTGGCACTTGGAAGCCAACATCATTAGACACAACACTTGTCTTCGCGAAAAGGAAAAAGAAACACTAAATATGTGCAAACCACACATAAAAGAAAAGACAATAAGAGGAGAAAAATAGTAAAAAGAAAAATAAAAAATGAAAGAAGATTAAAAAAGAAGTGTGTGAGAAAGAGAATGCGAGACAGTGAGATGCGAAATGCAAAGAAAAGAAAGAAGCAAAGCAAACAATACAAAAAAAAAAAAACCGGGTTCGGCGGGTCAAACCATATTCTTTCTGTCATATAAGCTACGAGGAGTGTTGTAGTTCATTCCTCTTCTTCACTCTCTTTCTCTCTTTCACATTCACTGTCTCAGCACATGCTTTGCTTAGATCCGGGTATGTACAATGTTGTTTCTTCTCTATCTATTTTTTTAAGCAAGTTTGTGCTTGTTGGTCTCCATTAAGGTTGAAGCTTTTGTGGGGTTTTGTTGGTTGGTCGGTTTACCTTAGCAGTAAGTGAGGAGGCTTCCTTATTTTTTCTTACCTTCTTTGGTTTTTTGGGTTTTTGTGCTTAGTGTGTTATGTGAAGTTTGTTTTTTTGCTGTGCTAAATGGTAAATGAATAATGTGAAAAGAAGTGTCTATGTTGGGAGGAGGGGTTGTCTTAAAGGGAAATACAGGGTAAAAGGTTTGATTTTGAGGGTTCTTGTCTCAATTTTCGTGGAAAACAGATGTGGGTTTTGTGTCTATGGAGAGGAGGATTAGGGCATGCTTGCATTCTTTGCATCCCCCAATGGCCTTTTTACTTGCTCTGGTTGTGTCATTTTTTCTGTTAAGATTTTTTTAATCTCATTTTTTCCTATTTCCCCCTACTATTAATCATTATAATTATCCTATTTTTTCCTTTTCTGTTTCCCTATTGCTTCGTTTTGTTTTGCATTATTCATCATTATAGCGAGTTTCTATTCCATGAAAATAGCCAGACACTTTAGTTCATTGCATTATCCAGGCTGTCATTGTGGTGGTGTCTGCTTTTTTGTTCCATATATGAGATTAGACAAGAACTGTGAATTGCCCTCAAATTTTGTCCATTTTTTTGTTCTCGATTTAATTTTTATTTGTGATTTGCAAGGCAATGCAGGTAGACAGTGTTCCGTGTCTGTAGACAATGTTGTGTATGAGAGTTGTGTATTGCTAACAGATTGAATGCACAGTTGAATGAGTATGATATGACACTAAGAGAATTCTGCTGCTTTGTGAATTATGCTTAAAGATTGATGTAAGGTAAAAGTAACTGCAAATTATGGAAGAAATACAGTCTCAATCTGATAATTATAGATCTTCATCGTCATCGGCAAGTAGCCCGGCGAGTAGGGTGCCATCAAGCAACTTCTTCTACCTGCGAAAGCCTGGTTCACTCAGGCAGCCCATCTCTTTTGAGGATTCACCCGAGTGGGATGATACTGATATTGATGTTAGAGTTGAGGAAGGAGGGGACTCTATTAATGTTGCAACAACACCAGCTTCTCCTTCTCTTTCAAAGCTCAACAGTGGTTCCCTGCCATCGCCACGTCTACCGGAGGGAGCCGTAATTCCTCGGAAAATTGCTGGCGCTTCTGTTGCATGGAAAGATTTGACCATTACAATAAAGGGTAAACGGAAGTACTCTGATAAGGTTATTAAGAGTTCAACTGGTTATGCATTGCCTGGGACTATGACTGTGATTATGGGGCCTGCTAAATCAGGGAAATCTACCTTATTGCGAGCCATTGCAGGTCTTGAAGCATGCTTCCTTTGTCCTCCTTTCTGAAGCATTTCATGATTGTACAATGTATTCTGAATTGTCCAAGCTAAAATGGATTTTCTCTTTACTTCAGGAAGATTGAACTCTTCTTCCAGGATGTATGGTGAAGTGTTCGTGAATGGAGCAAAATCACAAATGCCCTACGGGTCTTATGTGAGTTCAGCATCTCATTGACCGTTTAATATTGAATCTGCCTTGTGTTTATAGTAGTCAATCTGATTGAACTTATCTGCCTATCCACCTTACTTTCAGGGTTATGTGGAGAGAGAAACTACTCTTATTGGATCCCTCACTGTACGGGAGTTTCTGTATTATTCAGCCCTTCTTCAGCTTCCTGGTTTCTTTTGTCAGAAAAAAAGTGTGGTAGAGGATGCTATACATGCAATGTCTTTAGGTGATCATGCAAATAAACTTATAGGTGGACATTGCTATATGAAAGGACTTCCTAGCGGGGAAAGAAGGCTTGTTAGCATTGCCAGGGAGCTTGTGATGAGACCGCGTATTTTATTTATAGATGAACCCCTTTATCATTTGGACAGGTGTCTATTTTAATTCCTGTTATTGTAATAATTCTCAGTTGCTTGATTGTGTTCTATATTTTAAAGCCATTTTCATTAACTTTTGCTGTTTGTCAAGTGTCTCGGCACTTTTAATGATGGTTACATTGAAGAGACTAGCAAGCACTGGTTACACTCTCATCTTGACCATATATCAGAGCAGTACAGAAGTATTTGGCCTTTTTGACCGTATATGTCTACTTTCAAATGGAAACACACTCTTCTTTGGAGAAACGCTAGCTTGCTTGCAGGTAATTTCTGTACATTCTCAAATCTTGCACATGTAATTTGATTAATTATGAGTTAGTAATCCTTTTTGTACAAAAATAATATTTAAGGGGCTTTATTTTTAATTTTTATGTTTTTTATAGATACTAATTGATTAATGAAATTTGATCAAATATGAGTTTTGCAAGATTGCAAAATCTTTGTTTTTTTTTTCTTAATCTTTTGTCTTTACATGGAATGCATATATTTTATTGACTTTTATAATTTTATGTTGATGAAGCACTTCTCAAATGCCGGATTTCCTTGCCCAATCATGCAAAGTCCTTCTGATCACTTTCTACGTGCAATTAATACAGATTTTGACAGGATAATCGCAATGTGTAAAAACTGGCAGGTGAGTGTTTCTGGTGAATAGATGATTGATGTGCCCATGGCATTTTGGATGTCTGATATTAGACTTTTTATGATACTTTATTAACATTATCACATCATATAATAGGATGACAATGGGGATTTTTCTTCTGTAAACATGGACACTGCTGTTGCTATACGCACACTTGAAGCAACTTATAAGTCATCAGCGGATGCAGCTGCTGTTGAAACTATGATTCTGAAACTCACTGAGAAGGTACGTTGTAACTGCTGAAACAGAAACATTATACAAGTTAGATCTTCTGTTAATTTGGCTGGGAGCTTCGCCATAGGCCCGTTCCTTTATACATATCATAGTACAAATTGCCAATTTATAGATTTTAACACATTATTTATACTTATAATTTGAACAATCGAGGTTAGCGATGGGTTGAAAGTTTCAGTTGCAATTAGTTACAATAAGCCAATAGATTAACAGAGTGAAAGATTTATAGTTTAGGCAAATATCGTCAGTTTGGAACTAATAGAGAACACTGAGCTTCCATAGAGGGGCATTATTACAACAAATACTTAAGGTCCTGGGAATATGTAATCTCAGGCTTTCTGCATATGGTAACGGATAATTGGAGACTGTGTTTCATAGAAGACCATTTAAAAAGGCTTGTTGTGACAGATGCTTTTGTTGAAGTATGGAACTTGCATTTCTTATGATAGCCTATGTTAGTTTATTGTGAACTGCCAGCATACTTTAAATGTTGTTTCAGTCTTTATTCTGCTCTGCTGCATTTAAAGAGCAGTTGTCGATGTTGAGTTCTGGAGTCATTTTAAAGCTTGCTTGATTTTGCAGGAAGGTCCAGTTCTCAAAAGCAAGGGTAAAGCTAGCAATGCTACTCGGATAGCAGTTTTGACATGGAGATCTTTATTAGTTGTGTCAAGGGAGTGGAAATATTACTGGCTCCATCTTATTCTTTACATGCTTCTCACACTGTGTATTGGCACTGTATTTTCTGGTCTTGGGCATTCTCTGTCTTCTGTTGGGGTGAGGCTTGACTTGACTACGGAATTTTAGTTTTCATTGTGTATCTCTTTTATATCTGCATTTATATATGCCAGAAGTTCTAGACGAAGTTATGATTCATTGGAACTAAATTTTAACATCTCTCAAATTGCAGACAAGAGTTGCGGCAATTTTTGTATTTGTATCATTCTGTTCCCTTCTAAGCATTGCCAGGGTGCCTGCACTAATGAAAGAAATAAAGGTAATTTTGTGCTTGTTTCACTCTACCACAATTTATTAGTTTGCCTTGATGTGCTCAAATTTAATATGCATACAATAATGATGGTATTGTTCTATACAAACATTAACTATACAACATAATGCCTTAATTTGATTGATGATTCTAACTAACTCGTGAGAAGCTTATATATAAAATTACAGGCTTTGGTTAACTTAGTTTTAATAACAATGCAGCAGCACTCACAAAGGTCGTATAATGTCATGGTATAAACCATATAGTAATGTATTTGCATGACTGAGAATATTGTACTGACCAATTGTATTATAGTAAGTTGTGCATTTTCCTAGTAGTACAGCTAATTGCTAGTATTTGTAGTATCTCTTATATGTTTAGTAAATCAAGCACTTCATACTCCCATAACTTCAACTTTAACTAAGTAAAATCAAGGAACACATTGTAAGCAATGCGAACATGTCTGGGATAGCTTATATTCTTGATTTCAGCTACTTTTGTTGGAAAAGAAAAATTACCCTCAAATTTCCCAACAACCTTTTTCTCTTTCAGCTTCATAAAAACTCATTTTGTAGTTTACTATGTAAAAGCTGATTTTTGTGTTGTATCTAAATGATATTAATTATCTTAAAATGCTTTTCAGGAAATTTATTCAAACAAAAACTAATTCTGATTACAAGGATTATTGAAATTATCCAACTTTTGCAGTTATCTCAAAGCACATCCTAAGTAGTAAGAATTGGAACAAATCTTTGAAGTAGAAGAATTAGGTGCTAGTATTTGCGTTGTCCCTTCAGTCTGTTTGGCAGAACTAACTCTTCGCAGTTGACTCCAAAGAGAAAAAGTGAAAAAGACGATACATTTACATGATTATTTTGTTGGTCTACAAGACATGTCTGATTTAATGTTTGAAATATGGATTCTCTACAGTTTCACTCAGTAATTTTTTTTTGCAGATATATTCCTGTGAAGAATCAAACCAACACTCCAGTACATTGGTTTTTTTACTTGCGCAGCTCTTGTCCAGCATTCCGTTTCTTTTTCTCATCTCCATTTCATCAAGTCTAGTCTTCTACTTCCTCGTTGGGCTGGAAGATCAATTTAGCCTTTTAATGTACTTTGTGCTCAATTTTTTCATGACTTTGCTGCTGAATGAAGGAATTATGTTAGTTGTGGCTACTTTATGGCAAGATGTATTTTGGAGTGTCTTGACACTGTTGTGCATTCATGTAAGTTCCATTGTCTTTTATTATGCAAAGCAAAAGTTACATGCTACTCAACTACCAGTCTACTGGTCTATATTTCCACCAAAGGGCATGATTACACAAAAACTTTAGCTGTTTCCTGAACTAGCTACTGATGCAAATGTATGCCATTTCAGGTGGTCATGATGCTTTCAGCAGGCTATTTCAGAATTCGAAATGCTTTGCCTGGACCAGTGTGGATGTATCCAATGTCATATATATCCTTTCACACGTACTCTATTCAGGTAAATACTTTTTGCGATTCAACTTCTAAAACTAGGAGGGTAAACCAGAATATAATAGGTTCAAAAGATCCAATCTTTTTGGCCCATATGGGTATTTATTGAATTACTTATGACTATTTGGTAGGGGCTATTGGAGAACGAGTACTTAGGCACCTCCTTTGCAGTGGGGCAGGTAAGGACCATATCTGGGTTTCAAGCTCTCCAAAGTGTGTACAATATCTCCCCCGACAGTAATTCGAAGTGGAAAAATTTGTTGGTTTTGTTTCTCATGGCAATTGGTTATCGTATATTTGTGTTCATTTTATTATGTTTCTTCGTTGGGAGAAAAATATCCCTGCGTAAATGTTTCAAGTGTAATAGGGATACAACAGATCATACAAGTTGATGGGAACGGAACGATGTTCAGCCATTTACATTGTATAATTCCTTTTGATCGAGTTCTGCTTGTTAACTCTAGTTTTGTGAATTTACCTTTGACTAATGAAGAGAAAATGTAATATTTTCGTAATTTTTGTTTCTTTATTTTTCTCTATTTATCTTCAATACCGAGTAGTCCGACATTACCGTATACGATGTTATTATTGATTTCAGTCACTCTGACAGCGGAGACCACTGATTCAAACATGTTTGTTTTGTTCGATAAATAATTTGGTTTTTGACGTAGCCAATTCGACATGCATAGAAATTTGAGTTGCAGGAGCGAAGCTGATAACGTGATAATGTTTTGTTTTATTATTCATTTGAACTTTTTTAAAAATAGGAATAAAATTCTCAAGTTTAAAGTAATACTATTTGTCTAATTATATGAATGATGATAGGTGGCTAGGTGATTTTGGGCCTCCAAAAGCCCACATGACTGATCGATCCAAAGCCGAATAATCCACAAGCCCAATTCAGAAGAAAGTTGCTGCATATTCTCAATTCGAAGTTCCTAAATGATAATCTAATAATCTATGGGACCAACAGAAAAATTGCAACCTAAGATTTGAAAATTAGAAAGTTGGTTGGTTTAACGGACGATTAATGAATTACGAATATGGATTATAATAGTTGAAACCGCGTAAATTGACCGTGACGATTGCGTTTTGGAGAGAGGAGAAGAGAAAAGGAATAGGAATCAGAATTGGGAATTTTTCTTGTGCGTGGGTTGCGTTGTGTTTCATTCTTCTTCTGTATGCGTGATCTCATTCTCTTCCCGCGTAAAACCCGATTCTGGTGGCGTCCTTCCATGACGACGTCGTTTCTGAACGGCGAGAGGGCGGTGGTGGTGTTCTTCATCGGCATAATCCTCTATTCCCTCCCTCTCTCTCTCCTCTTCCATGGCGCCGCTCTCTCTCTCCTCACCCTCGCCTCCTTCTCCCTCGAAATCTCTTTCGACTCTTCCAATTCCCCTTCTCTTTTCCGCACCAGGTACCGTTCTATCCCTAATTCCTCTCTCTCTCTCTCGCTCTCTCTTCATTCACCGGTTAATTATTCCCTTTCAGGCCAGGTGCTTCTTCTGGAATTTTGCTTGGCGCGGTTTCTCTCCCTTCTCTTCTTCTCTCTAAGTTGGTACAGCTATCGCGGGGACTCTCACTTGATCAACTTCAACTTCAAGGTTTTCATTCTAATTTCTTTATGATCTTGCTCATTTTTGTCACTACTAGGCAGGAGTTGCAATTCGCAATTTCGTGATGTGTAAATTTTAATTTATAGAGATTCAATATCTGACATTGCAATACTGGGCCACCTCTGCCAGCGCCTGTAGCGTCGTTTTGTTCCTCGCCTTCGCACTACGCCGTTCTTCACAGTCCCCTTCACACTGGGGTGCGAGGTTTAGTTTATGCTCAATTTTCCTCGGAGTTCTCATTTCTGTTGCTGCCCTTGCTACCACCTCTCAAATTGGTATGTTACTGTTTGGAGCTTTCGTGAACTTTGACATCAATATTTTTGTTATATTTAATAGAAATATTGATTACTACTTTGAAGTTAGCAACTTGCGTAGGAGAGTAAAATAATTTTAGTTGTTGTCGAGGAAATTAACGGTTAATATTGCATGCACTTGTTAAACAAATGAGAATATTTTTTTTTTACTTAAGAGTAGCCAGTTCATTATAGATTACGAATGCGCCTTCTGCTTAAACTTTTTACTTTTCAGGGATGCATCCGGCACTAAAGCTGGCCTGGGTCTTTTGTCATGGATTGGCGTCTGTGAAGCTAATTCAGCATTTCCTCAAAACTTTTCCCTCGTGTGCTTCCATTGGTATTGTTATTCTACACTCACGGTCTTATTCACCTTTTCTTCTGGGTGTTTGGGATTCTACTTTTGTCACAACAGAACTAATATGGGATTTATAGCTCCATCGAAAAATGAAGAAGAGAAAGCTAGACTAGCAATTGATCTCTTGGTTAATTGATTCTTTCGTGTGACTATGGAAATATTTTGCCAAATATGATCCATGAAATTGGAAATAATTATTAGAAATAAACAGGTTAATGCAAATGTTAGTCTGATCTTTGCTTCGTTTGTCCTTTGTTCAATAGCTGGGCTCATTTGTCTCCCTTATGTGGGATATGTATAAACGTTTCATTACTGTGACTAGGTGTTCACATCTCAACGAAATTGCATAGTTGATTAGAAAGTGTACATTTAATTTGTCTGCTCTTTTAATAATCATATTTTCCCTTAATACCAGGGGAAGCATTTTTGGTGACTTCGGGTATTGTTCTCTATTTTTCTGACATGTTGTTTCTTACTGCTAAAAAGGTTAGTGCTTCTTAGCGTTATATGTTCCTAGACCACTGTGCATGTATATATGTATGTGCATAATTTATTGATGATTAAATTGTTTGAACAGCTACATGGACTATTGGTCTCATCAGAGTCGGTTACTGCAGAATATGAATCAAGTAGAAGTGAGATAAGCATTATAATTCAGGTATTCTGTTATAAATTATAAATGTATTACTAATAGTATAACACGATCTGTTAAAGTTGTCTATTTTCTTGTAGGGGCTTGTGCTTGGTCTTCTGCTATATCCAATAGCTTTGAAATATTTTCTCCAAATATGGGAGTGGTCTATAAATACATCTTCTGCTGTAGCAAGACGATACCATGAGATTGGGAGAACTGTTATTTTTCTTGCTTCCCTTGGATTTGTCCTGATTGTGATTGTACCGTCATGGATGCAGTTCGTGCAGGGGTTTCATGTACATCCTTTTTTCTGGTATCACTTCAATATCTGATACAAGTGGATTATTTTGTTAGCTTAGCTGCCTGTTACTGATGTTTATAGATGTCATCTGATATAACGTGGAAGTGATAGTAATAGGACTCTTGGAAAGTAGTTTTATAAATGCTACAAATTGAGAATGATTAGGATATAGTTAATGTCACGCTGGCAGCTCTGGTGCATACTTATATGTAGGTGATAAGTAAATGTAAGCTGCTAATTCCGCCAGAAACTGTGGAATGATGAATATTGTCATATTATTTGGTTCCAATGCATCCACACTCTGTTAAGTACACACATTTCCACCTTTTATCTACTACGTTTTTTATATGAAAGTATGTTAAAAATCAGATTGCAATTCTCTGAAAATACGGTTTGCTGTAAAAGTAGCCTAAATTTTATGCTTCGTATATCATATCCACATCAGATTGTTTAGAGAAAAGTTAATGATAGAAGAAACTGAATCTAACTGAACTAGATTTAAAGTTCCAGACGGTTTAAAAGTAGAAGCTTATGCAGGCTTGTTAAAATTCAATTATGACTTTGATGGTAGTTTCATGTTCAAATTATTTTGTATGAAACAACTGATCTTCACTTTTTTATAATACCAGTTACTTTGTTAGAGTACTCTATTTTCACTTTTGAAACATGTCATTGCAGGGTGATTTCCTTTGTTTTCTCGGAGCCATCCAAAAGACTGTCTATGTGTATTTATTGGATGTGTATAATTTGTGTTTCTGTTTTGCGATTCTATAACATCTCCAAGAACAGTAAGATTGAGAGGATTCTTTTGAGGAAATACTACCATTTGATGGCTGTCTTGATGTTTTTGCCCGCGCTTGTCTTCCAGGTGATTTGGGACTAGAAAAAAAAGGGATTTTTCACTTAGTATCCATTCCATTTTCTTTGTAAACTTCACTTGAAAGTACTGGGAAAATGTATTACTACAAACACTCCCCAGACTTTTTGCCTTTTTTCAAATAGTCACCCATAACCTTCAAATCTGGACGAAAGGCCTTTCTCTCTGAAGCTTGTAATAGATCCTTCCATATCTTACACAAAAGCTGTTCATTATGACTTTTTCTTATTGATTAATACATATGATGGTCTTTAATTTGTCCATAGTATTTAAAAAAGAATCCCCATTTTAGTCTTTTTTTAAATTATTACAGTTTTTGTTTTTAGCATGTCATAAATAGATAAAAAGGAGTCACTTTTCTATATCTTTCATTAAATAATATGGACAAATTAGAGATTGTAGTAAGTATTAGAAGACAAAAGGATCTGTTAGTAAGTTTTAGAACGCTCAAGAGCCTCTCACCTTATGTTAAGTTTAAGGTGACTCCCTCAAAATAAGTGCAGGTGGTATCAATGTATTTTCTCACTTGAAATATCTATTATTCTCACATTTATCATACAGGTCCTCCTCTTTTTCTTCTTCCAAGGCTTTTCTTAAATAATTCTCTTACATGTAATATTAGTGTAGTTTTCATTTTACAGTTGAGAATATGACTGCAAATAATTAATCCTACAATGTAATTAAAAAAGTTTATATATTTTTATCATTACACCTGCATTATGGGGCCACCACTAGTTTGGGTATATATATTTTGTCTTGGTCATTGGTACTACTGTTTTTGATGAGTTCATTGGTACTAATGTTTGTCTGTTCTATTTCTTTCAGCCAAAATTTCTTGATCTAGCTTTTGGTGCGGCTTTGGCAATTTTCCTAATGTTAGAAATTATTCGAGTAAGTAACTTGATATGCACACAACTTAGCACATGGAGTTGAAATTTAATATTTTGAAAAGAATGATGTGTGTTCATTGTTTATTGTTGATAATGTGAATAATGGAGTAAAAAACTGAATTCAAATACTTCAAATTTGAAAACTACTATGAAAGAGCACCACTGTTTAAGTAGTAGCTTTTATGTGGCAAAGGGTTTATTCTGGTGGGTCCTGTGAGAGGTATGAGCAGTAATCCTTGTTTTCATGACAGAAAAGAAAGGGTGAAATATGTAGTTACTAATTAGGAGACATTCTGCAAGAACAAATTTTCCAAAAAATGTTGTGAACACTTGAGCTTGGAGCTCCGGATTTCATGAAAACTTACTGCACATTTTTATATTATGATTAATCAATGTGATTATTTGAAGTCAAGAATAAGATTGTGTCATGTTGGCAAAGAATTGCAACAATTGGAGGCTGTGGTACATATAGCACGTATTATTTCTTGCTCTGTTCTGACTTATGGCAATATTATGTAGTTCATAGTTAGAATATAGGAAAGTATCGTATCATATCTCAGGATTAGTTATCATATTTCCTTGTCTTATCATGATTTATTTATCTAATTAGTTAGGATTATGAGTTGATATAAATAAGTATTAGTGTTCTAAGTTTTTGTGATCATGTCAACATATAAATTTTGTATTTCCTTCTCTCTTTCTCTTTCATCCTCCAGACCTGAAACCTGTAATTTTGACCACGTATCATCAGAGCAACTCCATTCTCCATGATTTATCCCATGAATGTCTCCCAAAAAAATGAAGTTCTAGTTTATATCAAAACTTTTTCCTTTGAGGTAGTTGTCTCTCAAGTGCCATATCCTCTTTTCAGCAGCCCTTTGTTTCACAGTCAATATAGCTATCGTTTTGCATCTTCTCTGACCAGCTTCTATCACCTGCTTATGATTAGTGTTGAATAAGTAAAAGTTAGTACTCTAGTTTTTATGAATATATCAATGCATTCTAATATATTTAAGTTAATATCAATTTGTTGCATTCTCTTTTATCTTCCTTTATACCTAAAATCGTTTAATTTCAACAATGGTTGAAGGAAAAATTTTAAATGTCTGAAATTTGAAAGCTGATCCCTTTGCTTCTTAGTGTCTTTGTTTTCTCAAGTGTTTCAAGGCAGTGTGATTGGTATAAAACTTTTATTTAGATAGATAGAAATAGAAATTTCTTGGTTGCTTTTATATTAACAGTGTTTGACCTAGGTATGGAGAATATGGCCTTTGGGACAACCAATAAATCAATTTATGAATGCATTCACTGATCACCGTGACTCTGATCTTCTCATTGTCAGGTATCATCCCCTTTTTCATCGTAACTCAAACTGTAGAGGATACTGTTTATGATGCGCAAGAGCTACATTTAATTTCGTTTTCAAGATTATATCTTCTGTTCTTTGTGCAGCCATTTCTCACTCTTACTAGGATGTGCGCTTCCTATTTGGATGTCTACTGGGTACAATGACCGACCTCTAGCGCCTTTTGCTGGAATATTAAGTCTGGGAATTGGAGACACGATGGTAAGTTTGAACTTCTGAGTCTTTTGCAAGTAACCATCACGAACTTCCAAATTAAAATGTTCTAGAAAGGTGAATTGTTTTTTCCATTAAGGGGAAAAGTTGAATTTGTATCACAGTGCATATGGTCAAATGTGGTACATACATGCAATTTTTTTGGACCACTCGACAATGTTTCAAGTAACCATAAACGCATGAACCTGAATCAGTCTGGAAATTGATTCTGTTAGTCTACTGATAAATTTATGGACAAGGAAGTTACTCACATTTTCAGGAGTCGTGATGATTTTTCATAAATGACTAATTATGAATACTTGAAAACTAATTGTATAAAAAGCTTTTCAGCTGTCTGAGGGTTGATGATTGTGTGGATACCTTTTTATGTGATGGAAGACTGAGAAAAGCATTACAAAATATGTTTTCTTCCTATACATTTTATTTACAGAAACACAAAAAGGGTGTTATTCTTAGTGGTTAATTTTCTCTGTAGTTTGTTGGTTATTTTAATCTCTCATATGTATTAAATTTATACTCAATTTTGAATCTCAAAGAGTCACATCACATCTTTTTTATTGTAATGCCACATGTCTTCCTTATATTATAATCATTTTTGTCCTTTTTATAAGAAACAAATGGAAATGTTAAAAGCACTGTCATTTGTTTCCTGTAAAAAGGATTAGAGGTAGCAACACATTTTCTCAGCTTTGATAAAAGTTTAAATTGATTTCTCTGTAAGAAAATAAGTTTATGCATAAACTAATTTGTAGAAGTTCTCCCATAGTTTTTTCAAAATTCTCCAAATTTTTTTTGTTACATTATGCGTAAGTTAATTTTAACTTATGGAGTCTTTTTTGGAGAAACTCATTTAAAAATACTTTTACTAGTTTATAATCGATTCTCTGATTTGTTTAGGCATCAATGGTTGGTCACAAGTATGGTGTTTTGAGATGGAGTAAAACTGGAAGTAAGTATCTTCGTTGTTAATTATTTTTATCAGTCTTCCATAACGAGATGTGAATGTGTAGCTTTCTCACTTGACAGAGAAAACAGTTGAAGGTACTGCAGCTGGTATAACTTCTGTACTAGCTGCTTGCTCTTTGCTCCTTCCACTCTTAGCATCAACTGGATATATTCTCACTCAGGTGACTCTCTCTCTCTCTCTCTCTCACTGATATTTTGGGGGCAGGTTGGGTTTGGTTAAGTTTGGATATGTAAGTAAACTCCTTAGGAGTAAAGTTCCTTTAACTGTTATATAAAAAACTCGATTTGCTAAACATATTTTTTCCTTGATAACATATGAGGTATCTCAGTTAGGTACTGCCGGTCTATGTCACTGAGTTAGATGAGGTACCACATCATTCTTATTTCACATGGCCCTTGTACTTATAAGCCCCAAAAGTCTACTTAGTACGTTTTGTTACCACTGGTTGACAATTTCTTGCATCAATTAGTTAGGAACCTAGTGGCCGAGCATTATTCACGCATATAATCCAACTGCTGTATGTGGAGGTTAGGTCGGAAATCGGGTACCACGTATAGAATGCCTTAAGGGAGTACTTGCTCTCCTTGCCTAACCCTATTTTCTCACTCCGGACAACAACCCCACATATAAAGGGAGGGAAAGTAATCGAAACCTAACGCTATACTAGAGGCCCCCATTTAATACGGAAAATGTAGACGAAATTGTTATTTATCGGGCAGAAAATGAAATGAATAAAACTAAGTACTTTTCTAGAATAATATTTTAGTTATTTTGGACTATTGAGTTTATCTCTGACGTATTTTTTTTACTAACTTTTTGCAGCATTGGTTCTCTCTTCTTCTAGCTGTGACTGTAAGTGGTTTGTTAGAGGCCTACACAGCACAACTCGACAACGCATTTATACCACTTTTTTTCTATAGTCTTCTCTGTTTGTAGGCATGAGCAACGGCCGGGTTCTGCACATATATGTTGTGTCCGGGCACATTGTTTTGGCGGAGGTCAGATAACTATCAACCAATGTAATTGTACTTGATAGTTTAGGGTTGTGGATACATAGTTAGGATTGTATCTCTCAACAGAAGGAATAGGTATACGTGTTCATTTAAAGGGTTTATGCCCAACACACAACAAAATGTATGCAGGATAATTGCAGATAAAAAGAAATGTATGCAGGAGGCACTTCCACATTTTTGATAAAATCATTGGGAGTTTCCACGTCGAGAGGAGTTATTGAATGTTCATACATGTTCTAATAAATAAAATCTTAAGACTACTCTAACATATCAGACCTTACTTTTTACGGTCATGTTGCACGCTCGGCTTGATCCACGCACATGCCTTTCATTTACAAGAGTAACAGAAGGAAACTGTTGAAGCTCTAAATTGTGGCATGACGCCGCTCCCTGTCTACTTTATTCATTTTTTATTCTTACTTTTTGTAAGTATTTTTAGAGAAAAAAAATTTAAACATGTTCCTAGTACGTTATACCTCTGATCTCCTTGCGATGATAATAAATTGTTTTGTTGTATAATCCACTTTACAAAAATACCATAAATATGTTGCGTTTTTCTTGTGATCGATATACACTTATCATTACCATTACACATTTGTTCTAAATACTTTGACTGATTTGTTACTGGTGTAAGGATATATGATTGTGATGTCGAAGTAAAAATCAAATGTAATTATTGCAAAATTATAGAATTCATTTGTGACATCATTTTTTTACTACATCTATCATAGAAATACACTACACAATCATTTACGTGTAAATATTAAATTTTATTTTTCTACATTTGAAATTACATTATAAATATCAATTACAATAAACGACACAAATTAAATCATACAAAATAATAAACTAAATTGGATAATTTTTAACATCAGATTGAAAACTATAATTAACATTAAAATCAAGGATTTTTTTTACCAATTGTAATCAATGCTACATATATTAAGAATTTGTTTTACTTAAGGAAGTTTTATATGTATCATGTAATTAAACTTTTACACCGTTGAACTCTAAACGACTAACATGCAGATTATTAATTACTCTTTACATACTACTACGAATAGTGAAGAATACAAATTCATAAATTAAAAAAAATATTGTTCTACTACACATGATTGAAAAATGTAGATTGTTACAAAATATAATCTAAATTTATTTGAAGGGGTACATATATAATTAGAACTAATTGATCATTCATTATTATTCCTATAAAATAATTTGGCTGATGACGGTGGTTAAAACTTAAACCTAAACACCATTTTAAGATTTTAGATCTTGTTTCAACATTTTGAACTTATCTTTTAAAATAAACATATCACTTCCATGTCTAAAAATTCTTTCACTGTTTCCTTAAAACCTACTTTTGTCATATATTTAAAGTTCTAAAGAGTTGTGAGCCCAATCTACGAATAAGTTCTTCCAGATAATTGCACAAAGGTCTCACATTGTTCTATTCATCACTTATATATTACAATCTAACCATATATCTAATCACTCATACGAAACTAACATTCTATCTAGCCTAACTAAAATTCACTCATACGAAACTATCATTCTATCTAGCCTACTTTTAGTTGTTATGTTTGTTTTATACTATATATATTTTCTCCTAATCTTTGATAAGTCAAGTAATTCTGGATTTTTTTTATGAAGGAATTGAATTCTTACGTGTCTCTCTTATAGTTATCATCTTGGCTATGTCCTTTCGTTTATCTAGTACTCCTAATTAAATTAAAATCTCATGTACTATATATTATTTCCATCTTCCCTTCTTATCCTAATTAGATTTTTCCACACTTTCCTCTTTTCGTGCACAAGGTGCATATACGTTTACTATTATTATCTTGTGTTTATTCTACCCCATTTCCCCTCTAAAGCTAGAATCCCCTTACGTATGTTCCAATTTTCGAAATTGAATTGGCTTTTGCTCCAAATACGTAGTATGCTTCTAGCTACATTCTCTACTTCTATATGTGCCTACTCTATGATATTATTTCCTAAATGATATTTTCTTTTCCCAAATAGCAATGCATTTCTCTTCATTTATTACTAGTGTTTTTGTTTCTTAAATGTTTATCATATGCACCCCCTCCTTTAATATAAGCTTTCTAAGATATCTCCATTTAAATATCCCTTTAAAGCTTATGATCCTAATATATGTCAATATCTCTTTTCCTTTCTTCCATTTCCTTCCGTTTTTTAAAGATGATTTCTTCGTCTCTTAAATGTGTGATTCCTATTTATTTACCTAAGTTCCACAATCTAAGAGCTTCTATTGGTCTATTCCTTATTCCGAATATTCTATTACAATTTATTATGGCTTCGTCAGAAACTTAGAAATCTCGAACAACTAACCTTAACACCTCTGTTTCGTCTTCAATCAAAACCTGATATATTGTGCCATTGATTCTCATCTTTTTCGTAGTTTTCACATAGATCTTATCATTAGACACCAATTTTCATTTGCTTTATCAATTGATGCCAAGGTACACCCACTACCGCTTTCTCAAAACACTCACATCCCATAGGAACACCAAAATCTCTCTGCGCCTACCCATATAATTTTATTCACTATGATCACGTTCTTAGACCAATGGGTGATTAATTCAAAATTTCAAATACACTTAGAAAGCCATTTACAATGCTTCTCTATTGCATTACAATTACTGTGCAGTCATAGCTTCTTTCAAGCCACATTTTTTCCTCTTAGTTCCTACATTGCCTGTATTATCCAAGAAAGCTTAAGCCTATGTTCTGTCATTCATCACCTTTCCTATAATTTACTTCACTTCTCATTTCTAGTTTAAAAACACAACATAAATATTTTGTCATCTCCATGTTAAATATTTTCCAATTTTTAACATTAATATTTGTCAAGCATATATAGGAGATAACGAGGAATATTAATATGTAAAAACACATCTTTAAAGGTTTTTACTTTTCAAATTGCTACAATGGCGAGTCGCTTTCTCCTAATAAATAAGAAATCATAGAAAATAGTTGCGAAAGTGACATGACTTTTACCATAGCAACTACTGTCGAAAAGGTTACATAATCTAATTTTTGAGAGAGAAAATAAATCATTTCATAGAAAGAAAGCAAATACATAAGATTGATGAAACTATAATTTTTTCTTAAGAATTATTTTTTATACATAGTAAATCAAGTGGTTATCTTCAAGTAAATTTTAGTGTAGGAGAATACTTTGTATAAAGAAATTAAAGTCATTAGTATCGAGAGAAAATTTAAAAGAAAATGATTTCAACCGTGAAAATTCTTTATAACACGATAACAGATCAGATATTAATAAATTATATTTTTTAAATGAAAATTTTTCCATAAACTGTACAGATAAAAAAAATTAACACACGCAATCATATAAGAAAGTTTGATTAGCTTTTAAAATTCATATATATATATTATTCATAAAATAATATCAATAGTCAAAAACAACTTAAAAGTAAAATTAGTAAAGATTCGTTAAGATATTTGAAAAGTTTTTGAATAGATTATAGTTATATATTATCGTTTTTCATAACGTTTAAAAAAGAAAATGATTTTATTAATTTAAAAAAAAAATAGAGTTGGTGATAAAACTATCTTGAGTTCAGATAAAGGTTATCAGGGAAATAATAGATTGGCATGGAGTTATTTTGATGGAACAGTGAAGAACGTGAATAACATGATATAGCCAGCTAAATCCATTGACGTGTAGCAATGCAATAAAATATCTGTGACACAGCTATAGTTGTGTTGATCCAATCCTAGTTAATGGTTGTTTCACCATAGATAGCATCAAAGCATTCAGAAGCTCACTTATTTTGATGAGTGGTGTTTGAAGATGAGTGAGGGAGACTCTTTAGGTCTGAATTGGAACGTAGTAGGGTAGAGAAGTACGTGAATGTGGGCATGCAACGTATTAAACAAACCAAAATATATCAATGTCTGTGTCTGGGGCATGTCCACGCCATAACATGCATGCATCGCAATCTCCATAATTATTGTCATATTCATAATTTTAACTTTTATATGACACAAACACTAATTAACTCATCTTATTTAACTAAAGTGGTGTACTTTTATGTTTTTAAAGACTAATAATGTATTAAAAGTTGAGAAAAATATGAACATCTAAGTTATCCGTTTTAGTAATCCTACGAGAATATTTGGAATTTTTTTTTGGGAACGATTTTTTTAATGTTTGTGAAGGATCAAGATTGTATTCTAAGCATTTATTGAGAGAAGGATGACTCACTTAGTGCAAAATCTATCTACAAGCCATTTATAAGAGTGAGAGAAGTTAGTCCACTTTCAAATGAATGATTTATTTGTTCAGAATACTCTAACACTTTAAACTTACAACCTTTTTCTTGTAAGTAACAATTTTATAGTAAAACGATTTTATTAAAATTATAATTAATATATATTCCATTGCAATTATAAACATATTTTAGTGAAAATATATTTTTTAACTAATATATTTATTGATTTACAAATCTTACAATGAAGAGATATGGATGTGAATGTTTAGATATAAAAGATATAAAATTGTAATATTAATTTATTAGTCAAATAGAAGTGGATTAAACTTCATAATCTTTGGAAGAAATATTAGAATCTAAATATAGCGATTGAAAATATGTGAAATATAAACAATATGACTCTGGGTGGTAGTGGGATGTGAATAATCTATATCAAATAAGATCACAAATAAGTTTGTTTGACAAACATATATCCTAAAAAGTGGGATCGAGTAAAAATATTAAATTTTGAATAAATAGATGGTTGAAAACAATACATTATATCAAATATACCCTAGACTCTATAGTAACTTAATGAACAAAAAGACTTTCATTATTGACATGAACAAATGAAAAAAAATCTCAAATGTATATAATTCAAACAACATACAAGATATTATAAGAAAATATAAAGCATCATTCAAATATTTCTTTAAGAATTTGTGGAAATCAAATCATTTTGCTCTTCATTTGATATGGAGAATAGTGTTGAATAGGATAACAAACAAGAAATAATTTAAGTCATAATTCTTACTAGGAATAATTTGTGTGTTATGAGTGACCAATACAACAACCAATTATTTTTTCTTTACATATATCATTGTCTTATAAATATAGAACTTATATAGCAAATAAATAAGAATGAGTTTTGTATTATAATCAAACTATTTATAATTTTTAATATTGTGAATAAATGTGGTAAAGGTATTTGGCAACAACCAAATGACATCATATTTAGAAATAAGAAGGTAGATGTATTTCTTGACTGCACAAGCTTGAAATTGAATCATAAAAATAATTCAGAGAACTAACTTCTCTTACTCGTATTTTTGTCCTAAATCTTACACATTTTACCTTTTCAAGAATAATGTATTTCTATGAGGATGAATACAAGAGTATATATACAAACTTTAAATGTAAAATCACATATGTTACATATTATCTATCAGTTAGTTAAAGAGGTTTTATATTTGACTCAATTAGGATGTTAGGAGCTTGTAGCCCTTTTGTTAGCATAAGGTAAATACAATTAAAGTTAAGGGAAAGTAAAGTCTCTTCTAATCTTAAGCTTGTATATAAAGATAGTATAAGATTCAACATCTTCATTATTTTCCTATAGCCTAAAAATCTTAGTTGTTTAGTGCAGTATAAATGCTTCTTGAAGATTTATAGTTTTGTATTAGTTTGCAAACGAGATTTGCAAGGGTTTATTTGATACTTGAATTATAAGTGTCTTGAATCATCACCCTCTAATAAGGTTCTACCAATAAAATAATTTTGATTGATTTCCTATAGGATTCACGTGTGTTTTTATTAGCTGTTGAAGTTAATTTATAGAGGAGGAACCTTGCCCTACAAGTTTGTTTGAATATTTACAGGTAATTTGTGTTATTCCATTTAGGAACCACAGCAAGATTATTCCTAGTTGCTGTGCTCTGCTCAGTGCTTCAGTCATCATAGATACAAGCTTAATTATATCATAGAAGATTACAATGGAGAGCTTTTGAAACTTGAAGAGAAATTCAAGGTAAGGGTGATTTTGGGTTTCAGAATTAATAAAATAATTCCCAACAAATATGAATCAAACTAGCACAACTGAAATAATTTTTGAGTTTTTTTTGACACAAATATATGTGTTCACTATTAAATCTTTTAGTGGTTATTAGAGGTTAGCAGGGATACACGCTAAGTTTAAATAAGGAAAGTTTTTAATATCGACATGGTATTTATTTTCGGTCATTGGAGTAGGACATGGTACATCTTCCTTCTTCTTTATAAATATACTAAGACTATGGACACGGGTTAGAATACCCTTATGTTATACGTATTTTTTCTTCTTGATAAAAAAATCAAATTCCTATAACAATGTGTTACTTATAGAGAGTATATTGTTTTTAAATGATAAAAGGGCATATTCTTTTTAACATATTATATAAAAATAATCAACATTCTATTTGTTAGAACAAAAAAAAGCAAAGAAAAGAAGAGCGTGAAGGAGAAATGTACAAACTTCTATTTTTTGGTACGCGAGAAATACAAGTAAAAAAGGTAAAAATAAATAATTATATTGTCTAGTTTAATTGACTTTTAAATTTAATTTTTTTTCTCTTATTTCTCTTAATTTTAAAAATAATTTTTTTATTCTATTATTTTATTTTTCTTCTCTTCTTATGATGTCATGTTTTTTTATACTAGTATACAGTCTTAATATAAATAAGAGAGTTAGGTAATCATAACATATATTTAGACGAACTTTTTTTATATACACCCTGATAAAAAATATAAAATTAGTTTTTCCATAAATTAAAATTGGTTTAAACATAAATAAATTTACAAAAACTTTTCTATATAATTTTAATAATTTTTAAATTTTTTTTGTATAAGTTCGTTTTAATATATAAAAAATATTTTTTTATTTACTTTTACTTTTTTTTTCTGTATAGGTTTACGGACAAACTCTTCCAAATATATACATATTCAAATCTGATAAATTTAAAGATTGAAAATGGTAATATTTTAGTGGTTTTATGAATAATTAATTGGTCCTAACCTTAATATTTGTTGGTAATATGTTCTTACACATTCTAGCCATAATAATAATGAGGAGTGTATCTACAGCCACAAGATTTCAAATTGTACCATTCAACTTCTGCATTTTTTATCCACGAATCAAAATTTTGCCCTCTACCATACGACAATAGTTTTATAAATAAATAAAATTTAAATATAACTCAACATTACAAATTAACTTTTGTATTTATATATATATATATATATATTATAATTTTATCATATTTTTAATTAATATAATATTTTTAATAACATATATTTTATTTTTTCTTTAAAAAACTATGATTAGTTTTTTCAAACACAACATTTAGATCACCAAATATTCAAAATATATTAAAATTTGAAGCTTATATAAAAAAAATCACTAATATATTCCATTATGATTTTAATATCTTAATTTTCATAATTAATTAATTAATTAGCACCTTCATCTACCAAATATGATTAATTAAATATGTAAATAAGGTTAATTTTGTTTACATGTGTTTAATTATCATTAAACATTTCAATAACTTTATAACATTATTAGCCACTAGTGAGATAAAGTTAATCGTTATTAGACATTTCAACAATTTCATCTCATTGCTAATCACATATCAATATCAAATCACATTCATGTACTATTAATTATTTGGGAAATAAAATTAATCATATATATATATATATACAATTAATAATTTATAACATTATTAATCATTTATGAATTATTAATCATTTATGATACCAGATTAATCATTTTATAGTATATATATATTCAGTAGTTGTGGCATCATTAAGTATTTGTAAAACAAAATTAGCTAAACATTTTAATAAGGTGGTATCTTATATATAAGTTAATCACATTCAATTTTAGTCATTTGTAAAATAAAATTAATCATATTTACATATAATTAGTCATGTTATTAGGAAGACAATGGATCTACAAATTCTATATATACAATGATCTTTTTCTTACCTTAAAATATATTTAAAGTTAAACAATTTGTAGCCAAAAGATTTAAAATTGTACCTATATCAGTATCAGACTTTTAAAAATCGTACCCCGTGCGATTCTTTTTTATGGTCCGCAAATATCGCAGTACCAAAATTTTGCCCTCCTTCTACATTTTTAGTGTACCACCAACGAGACAAATAAGTAATAGTATACACAAATTTTTAGTTATTATGATTTTATTTATTTATAGATGGCTGTAACTATGAGTTAGAATTACTAATATTTATTTTAATCATTGTTATTTTTTTTTTCATCTCTTGAATAGTGTAAATTATCATTTTTGTATTATTAGAAGTGAAGATGAGTCATGAATCACAGCTGGATGAAGGTCTTCTGATTTGGCAAAACAGTTCCTTAAGAATGAATATGGATGAAAAGGTTTGTGTGATTTCTCTGGAAGCTTCCTAGTCATTGCTTCACACATTCCATGCACATATATGCCCTATAGAAATAAAAACTCTCATTTTATGGATGGAGTTAAATTCTCAGTACAAAAACAGAACTACAATTGTAACATGAGCACATGGAATTCGTACGTTAATGGATCACATATGACCACAAGCATCTGAGGAAGAAGAAGGTCAGTCAAAATAGGGCAGATGAAGAGAATCAATTGCAACTCAGCTCAATCATTCTCGCATGCCCAGCATTCACAGATAGATACACAGCAGCCTTATTAAAAGACAAATATCTAAGAACTGTCCTTTGGAAAATTGCCAAGCTAATAAAGATAAAAAAAGATATAGAAGAAGATACTACTCTTCAAGGTTCTGCATAAGATTACGATAAAACTTAATGCTTTCACTCTAAGAAAAAGTGAATATAGCTTTCAAAATTTATCAAAATTTAATGTCTCTCAACATGCAACATTATATAAGTTAACTATTATAATTTTTTAAATAATATATAATACATAAAATTATTATAATTTTAACGTTATATTATGAAAATTATATAAATAAATTTCATCGTATAAAAAATATTTAAATTGACTTAGCC
>Ga0123340_1000577_pt1 | contig 25498 bp, 27 predicted proteins | sample SirMexnodulemix_FD_89961 | JGI IMG/M metagenome (GOLD analysis project Ga0123340, IMG submission 89961) | Root nodule microbial communities of legume samples collected from Mexico - Siratro Mexico nodule mix | ecosystem: Host-associated > Plants > Roots > Nodule | place: Mexico: Nepantla...
AATTTATATTTATTTTTTAAATTAAATCAAGAATATTTTATATTACGTAATTAACTTTTTTAATCACATCAATATGAATATTAACCCTCAATTCCATAATCCAAACAAAAGAATTAATATAAACTAAAAAAACACACGACATTGGAAACCAATACCAGCACGTGTTTCCTTCATTCATACTTTAAATTGGCTCAACTTCTCTCTCTTCGCACCAAACTAACTTATCCTCCTTTCTTCTCTCGTTCCCGACACTTAACAACGTTTCAAATTCCCGACATGGCAGAATCCGAGGAGAGAGCCACGCTGACGTGGCGCAAAATCCCTGTCCTCAAATCCTCCCCCAACGACGTCGTTCCTCCGCTCCGAGACGGCGTCGTCGTCCTCCACTTCGCACCCGGCAGTGGCAAACGCTGTAATTTCGCAAGCGTGTCGGTGGCAGAAAGGAAATTCGACAGGGAATTCTCGCCGACGGCGGCTCAGCTTCTTCAGCATCCACTCGCGGTGGGGGCATTGGTGCCTAAAGACGCCGCTCTGTTCCTCGCTGGCGCCATCGCCGGCGCCGCCGCGAAATCCGTCACCGCTCCCCTCGACCGCATCAAGCTTCTCATGCAGGTGCGCATTCGTTTCGTTTCTTTCTATCGCCGTTTTCGCCGATAAGTTAGTGTCTGAAAGTTCGGTCAAAATAACATTCCGTATTTTGCAGACTCACGGCGTGCGAGTTGGACAAGAAAGTGCCAAGAGGGCGATTGGTTTCATTGAGGTATCGAGTAATCGCAACTTCTTTTCCTGTGCTTGGTTCTGTTTATATATATGTATGTATATATATACTGATATACACATATTAATATTAATATTAATTTATGTCACTAGTGTTGAATTTTATGACGTGCATGAATTTGTGATATAATTTAAAATTATAGTTTTTGTCCATGAATCCATGTTTTAATTTTATATTGGTGCTTCTCTTGTTAATGAGTTTCGGTAACATGTCTCCCTTGGAGAATGGGGCCACGTCTCCTTAGGGAAATTTTTTATTACTAAAAACACAAAACCATGAAACGATTTTCTAAATCGAATTTGAAAACGGGAAGTAAAGTTATGAAAAGATTATTCTGAAAACCACAAAATGTGGAGTAGCTGGCTTATTCTTTGGCCACTGTTGACAGAAAACTGTATGTGTTGTTATCAACTTGTGAAGTCCATTATTGAAAAGTGGGATAGTGTGATTTTGTGATAGTTGTGTTTTGTAAGTGCTTAAGAAGATCTTTTTGTTTTTTTTTTTTGGTTAAATGTTTGTAATTTGTGGTGTTTGTTTAGGTTGTTTCCTCTTGAAAGCATGATGATTGTTTGTAGATGTTGGAATATTTTAGGATTCTTATTGTTTTACAAATCCTACTGAATAGGCTTGTGGTTTTGATGCTACAACACTTCTTGAGCTCAATTAAATATGAGCAGAATGGTATAATCAGATTTCAAATTATTAAGTTTCTTCTGTCCTTTTCCATTGAAACTCTATAATTTCAAATGTAGCTGTTTTATTGGAAAGGAAATGTTCAAATTATGTCTGTGTGATGACTTCCAACTAATGGATAGAAGGACTTAAGTTTCTAATTAATTACCTTCCTGTTTAGTGCTCAGTTCAGTTGCTAAATTTTGCATAGCTGGTCCCAAGCTTGGATATAATCCTGCGGGTTGTGTTATGCAGTTGCAGTCATTGTATAGCTTTGTTGAATCCATATGATTAATTACCTTTTCTGATTAAGGATATATATATCACTTACTAAATGCATATTTTAGCAGTCCTTCCCTATTTCTTTCCTTGATAATCATGTTCTTGTCCTTATCAGATGCATGGCACTCTCTCATGAATGATTTGAATAATGCCAGTGAAATTTTTGTTGGAGCTTACATTGTCATGATTTACAGGCTATAACTGTTATAGCGAAGGAAGAAGGCATTAAAGGTTATTGGAAGGGCAATCTCCCCCAGGTCTCTATAATTAGGAACGAATTTATTGGTAATTAGTATTTCTGTATGTATATCTTCTTATTCTGTTGACTAGTCTTTTTATTTGTTTTAGTGTCTCTACTTTTAATGTTCCAGGTGATTCGAGTTATACCTTACAGTGCTGTCCAACTTTTTGCTTATGAAATTTACAAGGTTAACTGTCAATTATGTTTCATGAATTTCTTATACCCCCAATATGCATTTTGGTGTCTAAGTTATACTTTTGAACTTACAGAAAATATTCAAGGGAAAGGATGGTGAGCTCTCTGTTGTGGGAAGACTTGCAGCAGGTGCTTTTGCTGGCATGACATCAACTTTTGTAAGTAATTCATTATGATGCCCGACCTTGTATGATATGCAGCTGCTTTCGTAATGTTATTTTGTTTCATCCAAGGGATTAAGCCTTGTGTTTAAACACTTATGAGCAAGTTCTTATTTTTAAAAATTAATATGTTTATATCTTTTTTACCTCTTAATATCAATGTATGTATCTAACGTTGTATATGTTTATTTGTAGATCACTTACCCGTTAGATGTTCTAAGATTACGATTAGCTGTTGAACCTGGTTATCGAACAATGTCAGAGGTATATCAACTTGTCTGCCTAGTTATTTTGACAAAATCTTCCTCTGTAAAAGAAACATATAGTGTTTTTTCTAGGTCGCCTTGAGCATGCTAAGAGAGGAAGGATTTGCATCATTTTACTATGGCCTTGGGCCTTCTCTCATTGGAATTGCTCCATATATTGCAGTGAACTTCTGTGTTTTTGATTTGTGAGTTCATCAGTAATCTTTTGTCTTTTAAGAACATTGGATATTGGAAACACATTGACATTGAATTATTCTGACCTGCTATGGACAATAGATTAAAGAAGTCACTGCCAGAGAAATATCAGAAGAGAACTGAAACATCTTTAGTCACTGCTGTTATTTCAGCATCTCTTGCCACACTTACATGCTATCCTCTGGACACAGTGCGAAGACAAATGCAATTGAAGGGTACACCTTATAAGACAGTATTAGATGCCATTTCAGGTTAGTACTCACATTTACCTTTTAGCATCAACATGCTATAGTCACCCACGTTGTGCACACATTAACGACAAATATACAACTATAATAACCATATTAATGAGTTTTTCTTATCAGCTTCAAAATAATCGCCAGTATTATGCATGTCATAAGTCTTCTTCAGTATTATCATTACCTCATCCGTGGATTACATGCTATCTTTAGTTAGGCAAATTCATTCTACCAACATAGCAGGATCAGGCATGTTACAAATAAAGTTGCTGTAAGATAACCAGGGATGTACATTTTTTTTTGGAATCAACCACGGGCCCTAAGGCCAAACAAAAAGCTTACCTCCTAAACAGCAAAGCTGAGGCATCAACTAGAATATGTAGCAGCAGAAAATCTGGTACAACATCCAGAATCCTAATCCCCGTATTAGTTTCCTAAGACATTCCCCATTTAGCCAAGGCATCAGTAGATGCATTTGCCTCCTTATATGTCTATACTGAAAACCCCTTTTCTGATGGATGGCTGGTCAATGGTGTGGGAAAAAAGAAAGATAAAAAATTCAAATTTTATAATCCAAGGTGGTTTGGTTTGTGGGGATTTATTTAAATGATGGGGACTTTTGAAGTTTTAATGTTTTAGTAGTTTTATACTATTATCAAATTAATTATTTCATTGATGCAGGTATTGTGGCAAGGGATGGTGTTATTGGCTTGTATCGGGGATTTGTGCCAAATGCTTTGAAAACCCTACCAAATAGCAGGTACTTGTGATCTTTCTATTTCTGATAAGTTTTCAATCTTCACACTGAACTGCGTGAAATTCCAATTCTGCTGATTCCTAATTCCATTCTTGTAACACTAAGCACGTTGTTATGATTAATTATCTGATCCAGTCCATGTTTATATCTACAGCATCAGGCTTACTACATATGACATTGTCAAACGCCTAATTGCAGCTAGTGAGAAAGAGTTTCAAACAATTATCGAGGAAAACCGCAACAATCAAAAGAAACCCCAATAGTCAATGACAATGATTCATATTGTTGTACCTATTCTTTTCCTGCTGAAATTTTCAGGACCAATGCTTCAGTAATTAGAATTTGCAGGAATTGCTTTTTTGTTTTGATAGCCAAATTTTCAACATTTATGAGTGTATACCAGCAACCGTTATCTTTGTATCTCAGGGTTGTAAATTTTGCACGACACATAATGCTATACTTTTTTTTCTGCTAAAAGTAGTATTTTAGCTGTGTTTTTGGGAGGGATTTTGCTAAACTATATTATGATATACTTTTCCAAACACACCATTGTGTGATGAATTTTGTTAGTGCCAATAAATAACTTGGATTTGTCTTTTATTTAGTGTCCCTGCATCAAATTCATCGTAGAATAGTATGTTGAAAATTATGTATTGATGACACTACCCAGGAAGATGAACAATTCTGGGAATCATAATGCGAAATTAATTTAATGTTGACTTTTTGGTGGGGCTAAATATGCATTTAAAGTGGTTATCCTAATCACATCTGTACTACAGGGGAAACTGACTACCTAAACAACTGACTACCTAAACCAAGACATAGTTGTACAATTTGACATGGTAGCTAGGGAAACTGACTACCTAAACCAAGACATAGTTGTACAATTTGACATGGTAGCCGACCGAATAGTAGTCGGCTAATATTGGGCCGACCGAACACCAAGTGGCACAACTTGTTTCACTCACACATGTTATCAAATCTAATAAAGGTAAGCACTAGGACACGTGTCGATTACCCATTGGAAGGTTACAATGGGCCATAGGCCCATTCACTTTGGGCCCATCTAAGCACTCTAAAAGGCGAAGTGGTCCCATGAAATGAGGTACTATTATTCTACTCAATTTTATCCTGCTTTACTCAGACCCATACTAAGTCGAGCGTTGGAGTTCCTGCAGGACCCCCATCCGGGATTGTGTCAAACTGAAAACCTGGAGGACTACAAAAGCTAGTGAGACCATCAAGGGGAAAAGCTTGGAGATATTGGTTCTTGGACGAGGATGCCATCATCCCATTGAATGAACAAAATAGTGGGATTCTCTGGAGAAGGAGTAGATACCAGGGGGTATATTGATCTACACACCAGGTTCGGTAAGGCCGACCGAAGTAACCAAACGATACTAGTGAGGTATTTAAGAGTGGACGTCAACATGCCGTACAACACACTTTTGGGTCAACTATCCTTGAACAAGTTCGAAGCCATTGTCTCCACGCCACACCTCGCCATGAAGTTTCTGACCAAACGGGGAGGTGTGGCTAATATCCATGCAGACCAGCGAACTGCCCGAGAATGTTATACGGTTAGTTTAAGGTTGACACCTACAACAACATCAACCAAGAGGGATGTAAGCCAAAGGATGATTGCAGTGACGAATCTTGATCCTCGGGTCAACGACGAGGTTAGAATGGAGTCGAGAGACGCTGTGAAAGAGTGGCAAGTAAGAACTGAAGGCCAGAACACGTACTTGGGCGGAGCCCTGACAACGGAAGAAAGTGAAACACTCAAGAAGAAGTTAGCCGACAACAAGGACTTGTTTGCCTGAACGGCCGACGACATGCCGGGAATTTACCCCCAGATAATGTCGCACAAGCTCTCGGTGTGCAAGAAGTGAGACCAGTCACCCAGAAGAAAAGGAGGCTAGGAGAAGAGAAGAGACAGGCGGCCGTGGAGGAAGTGTAGAAATTGCTTCATCAAGGAAATTCAGCATACTACATGGTTGGCCAACATAGTCCTCGTGAAAAAGAGCAATGGGAAATGGAGAATGTGCACAGACTATACAGACCTGAACAAAGCTTGTCCCAAAGATGCATATCCTCTTCCCAGCATCGATCGACTGGTTGACGAAGCAGCAGGACATAAAATACTCAGCTTCCTCGATGCTTTCTCAAGATATAACCAGATACCAATGTACGACCGAGATGTTGACAAAACAACTTTCATCACGGAGTCAGCCAATTATTGTTATCAGGTAATGCCCTTCGACCTAAAAAATGCAGGTGCCACCTATCAGAGGTTGATGGATAGAAGTTTTAAAGGTCAAATAGGCAAGAACATGGAAGTATATGTGGACGACATGGTGGTCAAATTTGAAACATTTGATCAACACTTGGAAGAAATGGCGAAATTTCGCACAACTACGCCTCTACAACATGAGGCTTAATCCGACAAAGTGCATTTTCGGAGTTGAGGGAGGAAAGTTCTTGGGATTCATGCTTACACACCAAGGAATTGAGGCCAACCCCGACAAGTGCGAAGTAATATCATCCATGAGAAGCCCAACCAATTTAAAAGAGGTGCAAAGGTTAGTAGGAAGGTTGACGTCCTTGTCTTGGTTTTTACCCAGGATGGCCGAGAAGAGTTGCCCATCCTGTGGGTTCTCAGAAAGGCAGACAAATTCAAGTGGGATGACAAGTGTGAGGAAGCATTCAATGAGATAAAAAAAGTCGTATCTTCAATACCAATCCTTGAAAAAACCAAGACAGGAGGCAAGTTATTGTTATATTTATCTGTCTCAAAAGATGCTATCAGTTCGGCCCTAATACAAGAGGAAGAATACAAGCCAATCTACTTTATCGGTCGAACACTACACGACGCAAATACTAGATACCAAATAATTGAAAAAGCAGCCTTGGCACTAGTTTACACAGCAAGAAGATTAAGACCTTACTTTCAAGGCCACCCTATAATTGTGAAGACGGATTACCTGGTGGGAAAGGTTCTCTTGAGACCCGACTTGGCCGGACGAATGATCTCATGGTCAATAGAGCTGTCAGAATTTGACCTATCCTTTGAGCCGAGAGGGCTGATAAGGGCACAATGCTTAGCTAATTTTGTGTCAGAATTGCAGGAGTCGACCGATGAGTTATCAGTGGAAAAGCAAAGCTTGTGGAAGCTATATGTAGATGGATCTCCAAACAGGAAAGGATGTGGAGTGAGGGTAGTATTAGAAAGCCCCGATGGAGTGCGACTTGAACAGTCCTTACGTTTTGCTTTCAAAGCCTCCAACAACCAAGTAGAGTATGAAACCCTTATTGTCGGCTTATCCTTGGCTAAAGACATGAGCGTAAAATACCTACTTTGCCTAAGTGACTCATAGCTAACTATCGGTCAAGTCAATGGCAATTTCCAAGTAAAAGACCCCCTATTGACGACCTATTACCAGAAAATACTAACCATGATATGTCGCTTCAAAACCGTTAAGTTAGAACACATCCTCAGGAATAGCAACTCGAGGGCTGATACGTTATCAAAGTTGGCATCACAAAAGGGAAGGGGTCGATATGACTTAGTAATACAACTTACCCTAAGTCAACCCTCAGTCTCTATTGGTGAATGCATCAATGTAGAAATCAAGGAGGCCGAGGAGATTCGGGATATAGCCCAGGACGATAAGAAGACGGTAATGACGATAGAAACACAACCACATTAGGATGATTGGCGGGCACCTATTCGAGTGACAATCAGAAGTCTGGCAAATGGAGAGCATGTGCAAGATAAGGCGTTGGCTAAGAGGGTCACCCAATATGTAATCATAGTTGAGGATTTGTGCAAAAGGGGATTCTCGACGCCTTTGCTGACATGTCTCAATGGTGAACAAGTCAGATACGTTATGAACGAGCTCCATAATGGCGTATGTGGAATGCAATGTGGACAAGGAACTTTGACCGCCAGGGTGATAAGAGCAGGCTACTATTGGTCGATCGTCCGACAAGACTATTCAGAGTATGTGAAAAGTGCAAAGGATGTAAAGAGAATGGTCCTCTTGTTCATCGACCGAGATGCATATTATTAGGTCACCCTGGCCTTTCGCGAAATGGAGAATGGACATAGTCGGACCATTCCCACCAGCATCCGACCAAAGAAAGTTTCCGATCATGGCCATAGATTATTTCATCAAGTGGATTGAAGCTGAACCTTTGGCCAAAATTACGGCCGCCAATATGCAAAATTTCGTGTGGAAGGTTATCTGCAGGTATGGAATCCCTCACACAATCATAACTGATAATGGACGGTAGTTTGTTGATCGAAAGCTCAAGGCTTTCCTGAAGGAGTTAGGTATCAAGCACGTTACCAACTCAATAGAGCATCCCCAGACAAACGGCCAAGCTGAAGCCGCCAACAAGGTCATACTCGGTCAGTTCAAAAGAAGGCTTGGAGCAGCAAAAGGAAAGTGGGCAGATGAGTTACTTGAGGTGCTATGAGCTTACAGGTGCACTCCCCACTCTTCAACAGGCGAAACCCCATACAACATAAGCTACGGAACTGACGCCATGTTACCGGTTGAAGTAGGTGAAACCACTCTACACCGACAACTAGACGACTTGAAGATCAATGAAGAATGTATGAAGACTGAGCTAGACTTGTTGGAAGAATTGCGGGAGAAGGCCCGGATACAGGAGGAAGCTTGCAAGCAGCAAACCTCCCGGAGATACAACTCCAAGGTTAAGCCGCCCACTTTTCAAACTGGAGACTTGGTGTGGCATATGACAGGCGACGCTCGAAAAGATCCCATCCACGACAAGTTCGCTCCAAACTAGGAAGGCCCTTACCGAGTGGTTGAAATGTTGAAGAATGGAGCCTTTCAGTTGGAACACCTGAACGGAGACCCTATTCCTCGAACCTGGAGCATCGATCACTTGAAGTTTGATTATAATGAAGTCATTTTATACGATGCACTCTTTCCTACCTAAGGTATTTTTTTCCCTAAGGAGGGTTTTGGCTGAGGAGGTTTCAATGAGGCGTCCTTTCTAAAATTAATAAAGTTTTTACTCTCGTACTCACTCTCCTAACAAATAAACAAATCGTCCCATCCGCAAAACCGATCGCATACTCATGTAACCGACCATGTAGTTGAACAACTTGACCAAAGTCACGTCAAACCATAGAACCGACAGTGCAGTTGAACAACTTGACCAACTCAAGTCAAATCGCGGAACCGACCGTATAGTTGAACAACTTGACCAAAGTCAAGTCAAACTGCGAAACCGACCGCGTACTCATGGAACCGACCATGTAGTAGAACAACTTGACCAAGGTCAAGTGAAACCACATAGCCGACCGTGTAGCAAAACAACTTGACCAAAGTCAAGTCAAACCATGGAATCGCCCGATCGCGTATTTGTCCCACGCACAAAACCAACGGAGCAGTGCGTCAAACAACTTGACTAAAATCAAGTCAAACACCTTGCAAAACCGACCGCCCACTCGCTCACTCACTTGACTGACCGCGTTGTAAGTTGACAATAACTTGACCAATGATCGAGCATGTCTTGTGAAATCAACCATGTACTAACCCCACCTAGCGAACTTATGATTCCCAAGATCGATCGTTCGGCAAAAGGCGTTGATAAGAAAGTACTTTGGTTGGATAATTTTAGTAACAGCGAATCAGGCAATGATAAATTAACAACGAGTTATTTTTCGCAGTATAAGGATGAAGTTAGTTATTAGAAGGCTAAAATGAACAAAAAAATAAATGGAAAATTGTATTCATATGACAAAGGGCCGACCGATTATAGGTCGCCGTATACAAGTTGGACATGGCCACCAAAGCATAAAACCTAAGAACTAATCACAAACATTTACAATATTGGGAGTAGCCACCCGATCCCGCCTAACCGTCCCCTCGCCGACCGCCTCTTCCTCAGCATATACTTCCTCTTCCTCGTCCTCTTCATTGCTCTCATCGGGGATATCCGCCAAAGGAAGCAACTCCCCATTGTAGAAATCCATCTGGTTATTGAACTGCCCTTCATCAGTATGGAACTTGTAGAAGAAGGCCGCCTGTTGAACGGCCAGGTCGAACCCATTGTCGTGTTGCTCAATGAATGGTCTTGCAGTTCGCCCATCTTCTTTTCCAAATTTTCCACGCAATGGCAATCTCTTCCCGGCTTGACCTCAAGGAAGTTGCTTCCTCTTCTAGCTCCCTCACTTCCTGGCGAAGGTCGGTTGCTCTTTTTTTTGCTTAGTGACCGAACACCTCTCCCAGAGCATCCCAATCTCCCTACTCGCTTGCTTAAGCTTTTCCTCTAAGTTCTTATTGTCGCCGACCAAGTTGATGTTGGCCGACAATGCAGACTTGAGCGAGGCGACAGAACTCTCCAATTCTGCCTTAAGCTTCTCGACATCTTCACTCTCCCTTCTCATGAGTTCGTAGCCCATGATGCGACCAACAAGTAGTCCGCAGGAGATGAGCTCCAAGAAAGCGGTATGGAGGTCCGAAGCAGAAGCTCTAGCCGAATAGGGACTGGCCTCATAGTTGTCAAGCTAAACACTGACACGGTTAGACACCATCAAGTCATACTTGAGGAAGTCCATAGCCACGACAAGATCCCTCAAAGTGGTTGGCGGTCGAAGTTTAGTGGTAGAGCGACGAGATTTATCCTTCTTATGCTCCTTGTCCTTTCTTTTCTTATAACGAGGAGTTTCCGAGACATGAGCGATTTTTTGTTGAGAAGGAGGGAGGACAACCGTGATCGGCTCTACATTTTCGAGACTTGCTCAGCCCTCGGAGGCGGCTCAGTTTGGGGCCGCTTACCCTTGTCGGTGCAGCCAGTAGGTTGGCGTTGGACTACCTACCCCTTCAACAATGGATTGCCACCAGGAGGAGCCATTGATAGTATGATATCTGCAAAACACAAGTAAAGTCAGATGACAGGACATAAGGAGATCGGTTAGAAAAAGAATGATCTATCGACAACCGCCCTAGTCGGGTCACTAGCTGTGTAAGACCCGATGAGTTTTAAAGTGGATATCTTGCGGGGCAGTTGCTCTAGAGTCCCGATGGCTAGGAAGTCGTCAGTTGTAAAGGTAGATCGTGGCCACAACGTATATTTGGTGGGAGTTCTCGTCCAATACAGGAGATAATTAGGGACGCCACCCTCATTAACATATTGACAACGCTCCCCCTTAACTATCAGTTTGAAAAATGTCCCCTTAAAGTTTTTATAGGAGGACAAGAAAGGGCTGAGGAGACGGTTCTTATTTTGACTAACAAGGGACAACCAACCTACCTTCTTATCCGGCTAAGTACAATAATGACGGAGAAAAAGGGTTAGAGTGGTGTTCAAACCCAACCCCAAACATAACATCTGGAAGCCCCGGATATAGGCCCAACTGTTAGGATGGAGCTGGGTCGGAGCGACATTCAGTGCCCTCAATACCCCTATGCTGAACTTGTCCAGGGGAAGCTGAAGGCGAGAATCCTTAACCACTTTGTCATATAAAAAGAAAAACTCGACTGATGAAGATCCCCGACGGTGGAATACTCGGTCGAAAGAAAGACACCGACGCACACTAAAAAGATTATCAGAAAAAGAGACATCAAGTATATCTACACTATCTACGAATGACTGGACGGAAGAAGAGGTATTATAAACAGAGACAACTTTTACTACCTCGGAGTCTAGCCAATCGACCTCGAAAGGAGACAACTCAGAACCTCCCTCGAAATCCTCCCGACCAGTAGGATTGCTATTGCCTATGTCATCAGGAAACCGACCAGTTCTCTACTTTTTTCTACCCATAACCCTCACTAACTGAGCACTTGAAGCACCGGATGCACTCGTCCCTGAAGAACCCCCAATGGCGCTGACCTCACACGCTGGACTGCCCCACAGAGAAGACACCTCAGATCCACTCGAAGACCTCAAGCGCTCCGAGGACGAATATGTAGCAACAGAGAAAGAAGCCACTTTTTACCTTGCAAAAAGACCAACAGCAAGCTTGATAAACTAGAGCAGGCCGAAAGCAATAGAACAGGAAGAGCAACTCTTATAGCTCACCGCGAGCCATATTTATAGGGACGGAATTCGAAACGTCGTAAGATTACAACCGTCCGATCCAAACTAGCCGCCCTTCCCGCCAAAATAGCAAACGACAGTCATCACATATAAGCCGACCGATGACATCACTGCACACCACAACATCAAAAGTCCTTTTCGATCACTTCATTCCCTTAAGGACTTGGGGGCCCTTTGTACTACAGGGGAAACTGACTACCTAAACCAAGGCATAGTTGCACAATTTGATATGGTAGCCGACCGAATAGTAATCGGCTAACATTGGGTCGACCGAACACCAAGTGGCACAGGTTGTTTCACTCACACGTTATCAAATCTAATAAAGGTAAGCACCAGGACACGCGTCAATTACCCATTGGAAGGTTACAATGGGCCATAGGCCCATTCACTTTGGGCTCATCTAAGCACTATAAAAGGCGAAGTGGTCTCATGAAATGAGGTACTGTCATTCTACCCAATTTTATCCTGCTTTACTCATACCCATACCGACTTGAGCGTCGGAGTGCTTGCAAGACCCTCATCCGGGATTGTGTCAAACTGAAGACCTAAAGGACTACGGAAGCTACTGAGAGCATCAAGGGGAAAAGCTTGGAGATATTATTACTTATTACAGCTAACCGGTCTCTTGCAAGAACAATACCCACCACCATACCAACATATTACCCTTTTACTTTTGAATACATACACGATTAGGCACAATCTGAGCAGGACTGACGTACTCTTATGGTTCTACAAGTCTCAAATTGATGGGGAGAAAAGTGTTGGGTTGTTCTCTCCTTGTGAGGCCCAAACCCATTATGTTTTGGTATGTCTATGACACATGAGAGATCCAATATAATGCATCATTATAATTAGGGTAAAAGGCTAACCCTAAGTGTGTACAACTGTGTGCACGGTCATGCACTGCATCCTTGCATTCAATCTGTTTTGCTTGGCCTAGTACCCCTACTTTCATTCTAGAATTCTCTCAAACCATGTCTTCCTCCTCAACACCAAAGAAGAAGATGAAGAAATATGCTAAAAAGAGGGTTGTGCAAGAGGATAATAGTGAGGCTGGATAACTTGAGAGGTGGTTTTTAGGCAACCAAGAAAGAATTGAGTTTTACCATCATGAGGTTAGCAGAAAAGCGATAATCAACCCCAAATTTTTTAAAATGGATTGGTTAGAATAAGAGAAGCTGGATGATGTGAGAAAATTGTTGAAGCATCAAAAGCTTGAGAGGTTTCTCAATCTGTCTAGAAATCTCTACCTAGATGATGGTATATACTCCCTTGCTAAGGGAGTTGATATGGCAATAACAGATGAAGTATGGCTTGCGGTTATTGGCTTGAGAAATGTTGGAAAATCTGTTGGCAATGAACTGGATGACTTCAATAAAGTCTAGTTCTTTAGGTCATGTTTGAGGAATCCACATGCTGCAATGAAAGGCTGTCATGTTGAGGTCTTTCCTTGACTACAAGGATCTTGGCTTTCATATTGATATGGTTGCTAACTCCAAGGGTATACAACCATGCGATTTTAACTGGAGGATTTGATACTCATGTACTACATGATGAACAAGATTAAAGTCAACTGGATAAATGTGATAAAAGAGCATATCACAAAGACCAAGAAGAGGCATGAGTATCGTATACCTTATGTGGTGCTTATAACCAATTTCATAAAGTATTTTGAAGTTGATGTGGAAGGTGAAATAGTGGAGGTTGTGAAGGCTCAACATGAGAATACTACTACAACTTTAAATTAGATTGGTTTAAAGAAGGTGGATGATGATTATTGGATATGCAAAACAAATGAGGAAGAGGTTGGACAATAACAAAACGAAGAAGAAGATTAAGTTATTGATGGAGTTGGAAGGACGATTTGACCCTACACAGTTTACTTTCACGCCATTTGAGCCTACAATGGAAAGAGGTGAACCATTCTCTAGGTTTGAGCAAATGGTTCTGGACAGCTGAACACCATTGGAAATGAGCAGAGAAAGCCACCATAAGTTCTGTGAAACACGTTTTCAGAACATTGAAGAGGAAGTTGAAGATATCCAACAGAAGCTTGGGGATATGTACTATGGTCCAACAAAATAGACTTTATCATCCATATCATATAGTTGGTCTTAAGTCTCATTTCTTCATTAATCCAATGGAGGAGAAGAATGTGTGTTGTGTTGTTCTGTTGTGTTGTTGTCATGTATGCTTGTTCTGCTATTTTTAGATCTTGTTTTGATGCATTTTATTTCTACATATCAGTTTAGGTTGTTATTTCCTATTGTTGTTGTACTGTTGGTGTTTTATAATGCTATTATATCCAGCTTGCTATGTTTCATTTCAGTTTGGATTGTATTAAGGAGCTTGGCTTGTTATCGTTTATGGTTTGTAATATGCTATGGAACTTGTGTTGCTTATGTTTTAATACTGGTTTTATGCTTTGAAGGAGTATCGAAGTATGGGGGAGCAATCAAATGTTTCTGGTTTGAGCTGGTTTGAACTGGTTTGGAGCACTGCATAAAAATAATCAATTGTTTTTCCAGTTCAATCAGTTTGTTTTTCCTAAACCTGTTGTGCTTACAAAATTTTAATCAACTATTTCTAGATTTCAATTAAAGCATAAATCTACTAATGCAGTCGGTGCGGGTTTGGTTGGTTCAACTCAACACACACTTGATTGCCTTAATCAAATTGGGAGAGATTGTTAGCACCAAGGCTTGCTAAGTGATTTGATGAAGTCAACTTGGAACAAAACTTGCTTGAAGACTCATGGATCTTGAGTGGAGTTTCGGTCTAAAACTTAGGTTGGGTATGGGTGAGAGTGATTTGTCCAAAACCATGAGTTGCATGTTAAATTACTTAAAGAAAGCTCCATTAATTCACTGTTTGATAAATAGTTAATTGGAACTAAGAGATGTTTAATAGTTTTGAAAAACCTTTCTGAGAGAAAAAATCAATTAACAGTTTTCAGAAATCAACTTATTGATTTTTCTATTTTTCAGAAAAATTAATCAATTGAATGGCAAAATCAATCAATTGAATTTTGGTTGTTTTGAAATGTTTAAACCAATTCTCCTATAAAAAGGCAAAGCACATGTTTTTCATAAGTACTGAACATTTTGACTAATCATTTGTGAAATCTCAAGAGAGAAAAACGTGCCCAAACTATGAGAACACATTCTACATTAATTTTCTATAAGAAAAACATCAAGAACTTGAATCTTGGAGCTTTGCTTTGAGTTGTTTTCGTTCATCCTTGGTTATAAACCAAAGCTAAGTCTTTTACACTGTTTTACATCTGTTTGCAATCTGGTTTCTGTGTAGAAGCATTTTCGTTTTAATTGCTATTGTATTGTGAGTGGTTTGGTTGCAAATTACATAGGGTTTGTGATTTTAATTGTGAGTTTGGTTTTAAATTATATAGGGTATGTAATTTGGTTTGTGCAGTAGGATGCAGTGGTATCTTGCTTGGAGCAAGTGTAATTATATTGTATTGGATTGATCTTAAAGATCTTTTAGTGAAATTCTTTGCTTGTTGGCAAAGAGACTGGATGTAGCCCTTGAGGAAGGGTGAACCAGTATAAATCTTGGTGTTTTTTGCCTTTTTTTATTCCTTTCTTGATCGCATTTCATTTCTGCAGAATTTTACACTTTCTGTCAAATTTTTAAATTAATTGTTCTTCGCTTTCAACTAATTGTTCTTCAACTGTTGTTGTTGTTTTGCGCCTCTTTCAATTGGTTTATTCATTAAGAAATTGGACCCTCTTTTATACATGCCATAATTGGACCCTCTTTTACGGCTAGATTTATGAGATATTTCATTTTTATCACGCACCCTAGCCTCCTTATATTGATGATTATAATCTTCATAATTTATTTTTATTATCCCTCGCAACACTCCCCCTTAATTGTCTTCTATCTCTTAATTTTAGTTCATCCAACCTTTCTATAGCTATGTCATCATCCCCTTTAATATTATCCCTATTTCTTCCCCCAATTCCCACAACCTTATTATTTCTAACATTCCATTTTTTAGCCAAAACAACCGATTACAATTATTTATTGTTGAACTAGAAATAGAATTGTTAATAGTGTGTATAGCTAACCCGATTTTACTTCTTTGTTCCACTTTGCTATCTTTCTAGTTCTTTGTCCGTCCCTTATTCCTTGTTTCACCCACCTAAAAGTTCCTTTTTTCATTTAAGAGGTTAGGGTCCATCATGGCTTTTCTTATAAGGACCACACTTTCTTCCTTATTGTTTGATCCGCCTTGCTTCTTGCCTATTCTTGCCATCATTGCTGGAAAATTTCCTTCAACTGATACGCCTCACTCCTAATTTTATGTTGATTTTGTGCTTTGTGTGAACTAGGACCCTAGCTCAATCAGCATCTTGTTAAATCAATATTCTGTACTAGATTATCATTGAATGATAAAAATTTCAATTTTCTAAACTCAGAATAAGATTACTATTTCAAAAATACTAGTGTTATTATTTTTAATTAAAATAAAAGGTAGTTAATTTTTTATACAATTCAATTCGAAAGTAGTATTAATTTTTTTCTTCGTGATATGTTTTTAAATTAATTATTTTTTCTTTCTACTTAAAGTAAGAAAAAAGTAAGGTTGTTTCATTGAATTTGTTTAAAATGGTAATATATTTATTATCATTCTTACTAGCATATAATAACCTTGAACTTTGGTTATTGGAGAATGGAGAGAGTTGTTTTATATTGAGAAAAAAATTTCTCTTGTGTGTAATGTGGTAAATCAAAGTTGGGTAGTAGAAAAATTACTATGACGAGCATACAGTTGGATAACCTTTGTATATTATTGAATGAGCTGTAAAAGTGAAAGAGAAGACACAATGCCATGCGAAGATAGCAAGTATAGAGACAAGAAAGGGAAAAAGAACAAAAATACAAAACCACACCCCTTCTCCCTCCTTCATATACTATATAAATAATTTTTCAGCTCACACATAATCTTTCATATGTGAATTTTTCATCCTCTTCATTCTATTTTTTCATTTGCCCAAAACCACAGAACCAGTTGCCACTTGTCCACTATTCATAACAATCTTTCCCTTATCCTTCCATTTCTTAAATTGCCCTTATGCTAATTCCACTTGTGACATTACCCCCCTTCTAAAAGAAACCATGCCCTCAAGGTTAAAGTCATGATAATCTTTTTGAACATAGGTAAGTTCCTCCCATAGGGCCTGCTCTACTTCCATGCCATTCCACTGTACCAGGATTTGATGAATTCACTATTCTCTCTGAGGAATAACTATTGATTTTAAAATCCCTTGTGACTGTAAAATAAAACCAATGTCATTAGTAATAAGAGGAAGTGGAATGTATGATTGTTAATGAGCACCATGACATGGTTTCAACTTTGACACAAAAAATACATGACGAATGCAAGTTGCTGAAGGCAATAATAACTTATATGCAACTAAACCAATACATTGAGTAACATGGAAGGGTCCAGAGTATCTCATGCCCAATTTCTAATTTTTTTTCTCAAAGCAACTGAATTTTGTCTATAAGGTTGGATTTTAACTAACACCACATCTCCAAGTTTGAATTCCACATGATGTCTCCTCTTATCTATTTTCTTATATATGTACTATTGAGCCTTATGCAAATTGGTCTGTAACTAATGTAAAACAACATCACATTGCTATAGTAGCTCCTACAATGTTGGAGGATCAATTGCATTTGTCACATATTTGTCAATTCTAGGAGCATCACGACCATAAACTATTTTGAATGGCATCATACCCGTACTAAGGTGGTATGAGGTATTGTACCAAAATTTGGCCCAAGATAACAGTTTCAGACATAACTTTGGGTTGTCATATGCAAAACAAGATAAATACATTTTCAAACAGTAATTGACAACTTCAAATTGGCCATCAAATTGGGGATGGTATGCATCGTTTATAGTTAAAGAACTTATTGCCTAATAGATAATGTCTAAATTTTGTTATTGCTTCAGTTATGGCATACAACTATCGTGTATAAGTTGGCTATTTTTGGAGTTTGGGAGTTTATTTCTTTGAAAATAAAGCAACTGAATGATTTCTTTTTACTAAGCATTGCTCCTATACTGTCCCTAAAGCATTTATTTCTAGTAAAAAAGGCTTAGAAAGATCTGGAATGGCTAGTACAGTGTCTTAGTCAAAGCATATTTAAGTTTTTCAAATGTTGCAATTGCAACAACATCCCAACTAAAATTGTCTTTCTTTAGCAATTTTGTCAAAAGAGCATTAACAGATGCATATCCTTTCATAAACTTTTTATAATAAACTATAAGGCCCAAGAATCCCTTTAACTGTTTGAGGTTAATAAGAAGAGGCCAAGCTAACACAACTTGGACCTTGGAAGCATCTATGGCTATTCCTTGACCAGAAACCATGTGACCTAAGTAATTCGTTTGTGTAAGACGAACTGAACACTTAAATAACTTGACAAATAATTTATGCTTCCTGAGTACTTGTAACACAACTTCTAGTTGTCGTAGATTAGAAGGCCAAGTTGGGTTGTATACCAATATGTCATAAAAAAAACCTAGAATAGAGTTTCATAATATATCTTAAAAGATATCATTCATCAGACATTGAAATGTAGATGAAGCATTATGTAATCCTAATGGCACAATAAGCCATTCTTAGTGGCCATGGTGGTGTGTTCTAAATGTTGTCTTATGCGATCTTACTATTTTACTAAGATCTGATGGTAGCCCCCTCTGAGATCAAGCTTAGAAAAATATTCAGTTCTAAATAACTCATCAATTAATTCATCAACAATGGGAATGAGAAAACTATCTTTAATAGTTACGACGTTTAAGGCCCAATAATTTTGCATAGAATTTCTAAGTGTCATCTTTCTTCTTCACCAAAATAATTGGGGAAGAGAATGAGCTAGTATTAGGCACTATAATTACCTCCTGTAACATATTTCTGACCATCTTTTCAATTTTCTGTTTTTGACTATGCAAATACCTATAAGGTTTCACCTTCACCAGATTCACTATTGTAATTAAAGAATAACACGATCATGTGATTTGGTAGGAGGTAGACCAATAGAAACTACAAACACATATAAGTAAGTATCTAGAAACAGTGCTAGTTTCGGTTCCATATCCTAGGTAATATGCAAACAACGCTAGGTATTTGTTTGTTTTTGTTTGTTATGAATCTAATATGGTTAATTTTAATCATAACAGATGGTGGAATAATTTTGGTTCCACAATACATGTTTCAAATACCTTGCATGGTGTGGAAACCTAAGAAAGTTAGTGTGAAGTGAGCAATACTTGTATTCAGGAAGCAAGATGAGTTCATATGTGTAGGCCATTGAGACATGCATTTTAATTTTAAGTAGTAGTTCTCTTTTGCATTTAGAAAAAAAATTATGCTTCTAGTTTTCTAAGAATTTGATTTCCATTTCAAGACTAGTGTTTCTTAGGTTTTACTTTAATTCTTAGGAGTTTGGTTTTACATTGTCAAATAAATCTAAAATTGTTGGTTTTGGTAAGCTAAGCATTCCATTTTTCTACAAAATAATAATCCTATGCATGTTAAAAATAGGTTTAAATGATTTTTTATGAATGAAAATCCTCCATGTTATGGCACCAAAAATCGAGACACATCTCTATTGATATAATTAAGTGATTAGTGAATGAAGAAGCACTTTGGACTTTATTGATTTTGAGACTTGTTTGGACTTTATTGATTTTGAGACTTGTTTGGATTGCATTAAAGGTAAGCAAACAAACAAGTTTAAGTCTAGTGTAAAGGGAAGTTTAAATCTATTATAGATCATCATATACATATATTTGTTATCTATATATAGATGCAAGTAGTTCAAGATATTTCATCACCTTTATAGATGATTACTCATGATATATGTATCTTTACATACTTTGTTCCAAGGATGAAACTTTGGATGCCTTTAAAATTTTTAAGGTTAAAGTAGAGCTACAATTCAAAAAACAAATAAGGATTGTGAGATCACACAAAGGTGGAGAGTATTATGGTAGATCCATAAAGAATGGACAAGCACTCGGTCCATTTGCAAAAATTCTTCAAGAACATGGGATTGTGGCCTAATACACTATGCTTGGTTCTCCGATTTAGAATGGTATGGGAGAAATAATTCTTATGGATTGAAGCACTTAAGATGGTTGTGTATATACTAAATCGAGTTCTAACCAAGGTTGTTTTAAAGACACATTTTTAGTTATTCAAAGGTTTGAACCTAGCTTTCGACATGTGTATGTTTGGGGATGCCCGTATGAAGTAAGAATTTATAACCCACAAGAGAAGAAACTAGACCCTAAGACTGTTAGTGGCTATCTCATTACACTAGAATTGTAGAATCAAGAAATACAAAGCTTCTTGAAAATTGATTTATTAGTAGGAGTGATCTAATTCAAGATATTGGTTTGTAAAAGATCATTATGAAGTTTTACCCTCAGAATCAAATGACAGATAATTAGTCATTCACACCTCTTTAGTTTAAAAGCATGATAAATAACAAGTAAGTTAAGTTCCACAAGTTTTTGAAAATGACGATATAAATCAAGTTGTTAACTAGGAGCAACAAGTAAATGTTGGACAACCTATTGAGCAACCAGTTGAACAACAAATTAATTCCTCATCAAGGTAATGAGACAACATAAAAAATATCTACTAGAATAAAAGCAACAACAATTTCTAGTGATTATGAAGTGTATTTACTTGAATCAAATAATAACATTGGAGCTAGAAATGATCCAAAAATGTTTTTACAAGCCATAATTTCTAAGTAATTGGATTTGTGATATATTGTTGTGAAAGATGATATGGACTTTATGGTATCTAATCAAGTTTGGGATCTTGTCGAGTTGCGTAATGACATAAAACCCATTAGATGCAAATGGATCTTTCAAACTAAGAAAGACTCATAGGGTAACATTGAGAAGGTAAAACAAAGACTTGTTGTCAAAGGGTTCACTCAAAAAGAAGGAGTTGACTACAAGTAAATGTTCTCTCTTGTGTCTAAAAGGGATTTTCTTTAAGTAATTATGGCATTAGTAGCTCATTTTGATTTTTAATTACATCAAATGGATGTGAAAATAATGTTCCTTGATGATGTTCTAGAAGAAGAGGTTTACATCAATCAACTTGAAGGATTTTGTTTTCAATGAGAAGCATTTAGTTTACAAGCTTAATAAGTCTGTAAATGGATTAAAATAATCCTCTAGACAATGGTATTTAACATTTAACAAGGTTATATCTTCATTTTATTTTGAAGAGAACATCATAGATCAAGGTATATACCAAAAAGTTAGTGAGAGAAAAAATTGTTTTCTTATTTTATATGTGGATGATATTTTACTTGTAACAAATGATAAAGGTATATTATACAAGGTAAAACAATTCTATCAAAGAACTTTGATACGAAGGATGTGAGAGAGACATCTTACATCATAGGCATTAAGATCTATAAAGAAAGATCTCAAGATATTTTGGGTTTATTTCAAGATACCTGTATCAATAAAGTTTTAGAGAGGTTTAACATGAAAAAGTTGTTCATCAACTGAGGCTACTATTGTGAAGGGTGATAAACTTGAATTGGATAAATGCACAAAGAATGATCTTGAGTGGAAACACATGAAAATTATTTTGTATACTTTAGTTATTTATGTATGTACATGTTTGTACTAGACTTGACATTGTAGTTGGACTTTTGGAAAAATATTATAGTAGTCCAGGTCTTGGCTATTGAGAAACTATAAAGAAGGTAACAATATATTGACAACACTTATTTTTATCATATTTTGGAGCTAACTTTCATGATGAAAATAAACTCTTTCTAAGCTTGAAACATACTTATTTCCTTATTTTATTAGGTTTTTGTTAATAATTGATTATTGTAATTAGAGAATGGAAAGTTACACGAATTTTTCTTATTTTTCATAAAAATAAACAAGAAGCACTAGATTCAGAGGAATAAGATTGAAACCCATAAAGAGAGAGATAAAAGAAAAGTTAATGCAAGCAAATAAGCCTATCATCAGAAGAACTAAGCCCGTTCATGTAAAACTCGAAGGCAAAAACATCAAGTCGAGCCCGATGCCATTAAAGCTAGGTCAGGTGTGAGCATCAAAATTTGTGTATATATAAAACTCTCTGCATTAGGGTTAGGCACTCCACTCTATTTGGGAGTCAAACTCCGTCTGGGAGTCAAACAAATGTAGCCTTTAAATAACGGCTAGGGTTTGGAGGGTTCCTTTTTCTCCTCTTTGTATATCTATCTTCCTCCATCGTTCATCCTTCTCATCTTGTTGGGGTTTGATGTAATCATTAAATTCTCATGTAATCAATATTGGGTTTATATATATGTCTTTCCTTTCAATGTTAGTATTTTGATCCTTTGCTTAATGCTTGTTGTGTTGATTCATGGGATGATATTTGATTCTTAGGGTATTGAGAAATATCATTTGTAATTAGGGTCTGAGTCAAAATACCAAATGAAAGCTTGTGTCTAGGAATATAGCATGATTCATTTGTTGGCTTATGACCCTTGTAGAAAATGCAAGTATTTCCTATATAATTGATCAAGGAGTTGACGATTAATAGGGAAGCCTAGGCTCATTCACCTAAAGAATTAGAGTTTGGGTAATATTGTGGGTTGACATAGACGTTTTTTTGGAAAGAAGATAAATGATTTTATGCATGAGAGTGAGGTTTGACGAAGTTTAATCCTAGAAATTGCATTCCATATCATCTCCAATCTTCTTTTACATTCCAAATGCTCACTAAAAATATAAAAAATATTTTAATTATTTTTGCACAATTTTATTTTTCTTGTTTATCAATTTAAATATTAAGAATAATTTATAGTCTAAATTTGTTATCAATTGTAATTATTGTTGTGTATTGCACAAGTCCCTTGTGAGATAACGATATATTTATTACTTACTACATAAGCGACTAATGCATTTGCCATCGTAGCAAAAAATGCTAACATATATCTTTAAGGAACAAAGAGTTTCATACTCATATACACACAAATTGATTGTTTAGAGGTGATAGACTACTTTGATTTAGACTTCATTATTGATACCAAGAAATCTACATCTGGTTATGTTTTTATGTTAGCTTATAGAGTTATATCTTGAAGAAGTAGAAAACAAACCTTGAATGTTACTTCCACTATGGATGTTGAGTTTGTATCTTGTTTTGAGGTTGTATCACATGGAGTATTATTAAAGAGTTTTCTATCTATGAATAGAGTTGTTGAATCAATTGTTAGGTCATTAAAGTTATAATGTGATAACTTTATATGGTATTTATGGATAAGAATAACAAGAGTGAAACTTGAAGTAAACACATGGACATTAAATGTCTAGTCATAAGAGAACATCTTAAGGAAAATAAAGTGGTCGTTGAGCACATTAACACTAATTTGATGATTGTTGATCCTTTAACTCTTATATAGTTTGATGGACGTTTTCTCCTTTATCTTATGCACATATTTGTTTACTGTGAAAAAACTCATTTACTTATAACTCAGAGTGAACATGTGGTTTATTCATTAAAGTTAGGAGTTAATGATATGAGACTTAATATATTTTGATACACGAGTGATCATGCTCATTATTAGAGAATCTATCACCATGATTCATATATTTATTTTCTTTTTATTTTGATTGATAATTGGATAAATGAACCAAGGGGAAGAATGTTAGTAAATTTTCATAAATTAAAATATTCGTTTTATTTTTGGCATCATGTGCAACGATTATATACATCTCATATTTTCCTCTTCACATGATTATCATGAATATGATCTATTTTTCATATTAATTCAATTCATTATTAAGTATCTTGTGAATTATCTTATACATTTCACGTTATTTTTAAAGAAAAAATATATTTTTATACCATGGTTCATAAATTACTTCTATTTGACACTCGTTTGTTCAATAAAATATTATATAAAAATAAAATAATAATTTTTTTTAGTGTCAACTTTGTAATTTACATTGTACAATATCAAAATATTATCATCTGTTTTTTTAAAACAATCAACAATAATTGAATTTATATATTAAAGAAATTCTCTACACTTTATATCATAGAACCTACTTTCATCTCTTCAAAGTACAATTGTGTTGAAAACAAGAATTTAAAAATTAAAAGTATTTTAAAATAATTATTTATCATAGATCATTACAAACTATTTTTCTACCTAATGTACAATAATTATTTATCATAGATCATTACAAACTGTTTTTCTACCTAACTTGTACATTGAATACACGAATTTCTAAATTTAATTAAGTATCATATCTAATGGTTTATCTAAATTTTAAACTCCTACCATTATAAATTAATTAGTAATAAATTGCTTGTATAATATTCTTAAAATTTTATTTTCTAATTTATATCTAAACTAATATTACTAGTTTGCAGAGAATTTCATTTTATTCTCATGTTGTCTCTTAGAAGTTCCAATAAAGTAAATTCCCAAACAAATACATTACCTTCAAAAACTTCATATGTCAATATTTTAAATTCCACTTTAACTATTTTCACAATGTGAGGAATGAGACTGCAATTGTTATGCCAATTCAATATAAAATCTTAGAAACATATATTGAAATGTCAAACAAGTAAAATAATATGCATGAAGATATATATACAAATACCTCAACGTTCAAATCTCCAGCACATTCAAAACCACAGTTCAGGGCCCCACCAGCCATGTCCCTTATCCTCTGCCAAAAACAATATGCAGTATTTTTAGGAAAAAGGAAAATATTAAAAGTGTCAAACTCATTAGGCTTGATATGAGTTGACTTGTCATGGAAAATGCTAGAAGTAAGTTAGTTTTATCCCAAGAGCAATAATATCTTGAAAAACATTAATGTACACAGATTTAATATCTGAAATTAATATTATTCTACTAAAATATAATATTTTATCGTAAAAATTAGAAGTAATAAATAGTTGTAAAAAGTAATAAAAATGTATAAAATTGACAATTTTAATTTACATTTAAAAGAATTATAATTTTTTCAATTCAAGCGTCTATGATTAATTGAACTAGTTCATGAATTTGAATTTGTTTGAAAATCTTTAAAAATATAAGTTTTAATTTCATAATTTTTTTTGTTTTTACTTTTAAACTGTGAATTTAAATTTTGTGGTGTTTAAACTTTATGATAAATTTAGAAAAATGAAATAAAGAATTTATATATTTTTAAAAGTTGTTGGACTAAATTTATTAATTTAAACATATATAGACTAAAACTACATAGTTTAATTGAAAGTACAAATATTAAAAACACAACTTTCTTATTATTCTTTTCTTAAAATGAGATAAATATAGAGGGAATACAGAATTCTGACCTTAAACACTGGCCTTTCATCATCCCTGCCCATTGCATGGCCTTTCATGAAATGTATCATATATGTTATTAGCATTTTATATTGCTGAAGCACAAACACTCAGCACAAATTTGCCTACATCTATGTATTTATTTAATTCGTTTATCTATATAATCTCAAACCATTATTTTGATCAATGTGAACAATTAAGAGAAATATAGAATAAATATAATATAAATTTTTGATAAAAATAATAA
>Ga0123340_1000582_pt1 | contig 25469 bp, 17 predicted proteins | sample SirMexnodulemix_FD_89961 | JGI IMG/M metagenome (GOLD analysis project Ga0123340, IMG submission 89961) | Root nodule microbial communities of legume samples collected from Mexico - Siratro Mexico nodule mix | ecosystem: Host-associated > Plants > Roots > Nodule | place: Mexico: Nepantla...
ATATATATAATCCGTATTGGGCCTAAGGATAGTAGGAAAGGATCATATGGACCAAGAATTGTGGGTTTACGAACTAAATCCTACCTGGAATTGCTTCCTGCACCCTCATAATTGCTTTCTGCAACCCTACAAGTCATATTAAAGAAGACAAAAGGGGCTAGGATGGTGGAGGCTGCGAGTGGCGCGGTGGAAGATTGAACAGTGTGCTACTGCTGCGTGGTGGAAGATTGGAGGTGCTGCATCTTTGTGGTGGAAGCTCGAGGTTCTGTGGTTGTGGTGCAAAGGTGTGGCTGCAGCGGAAGGTCCTGCAGAGTTGTGCGAGAGGTGTGGCTGCAGAGGAAGGTCCTGCGAGAGAGCTGCAGTGGTGGAAGAGAGACTGGAGCTTCGGAGAGGTGCACAAATTGGAGATTGCGAGAGTGGAGGTAAGTGATTTGTTGTTGATTTGAGAAATGTTGGGGTTGAATTGCTTTATAGGGATGAATTATTGAGTGTTGGAGGTGTAGATAATGGGGGGGTGGAAGTGCGACGACATTACTAGTGTTTACGGAAATCCTTTTCCGAAATTGATACTGAAAGGATTTTCCGTAACTCTATTTTTTTTCAAAAACGCAGACTGTTACGGAAAGGCTTTTCCGTAGTGCATTTTTTTCAAAATTGTTATGCATTACGAAAAACCCTTGCCGTAATGAAAATTTTTTTCAAAAATTTTTGTACTACGAAAAACCTTTGCCGCAGTTGATTTTTTTTCAAAATTATAGTATATTACGGAAAACCTTTTTCGTAATGTAATGTTTGTTAAAAATTGACATTTGTTACGGAATCTCTTTTCTGTAACAAATGTCAATTTTTAAAAAACATGGCATTACGAGTATTGTTAACATAATTTGGTGGTTGCTTTTAATATAGAGGATGGTGAGAACAAGAGGTGCAGGATCTCAACCAGAGAGGGTACGACCAATTGCTTCTGTCAGACGAAGAGAGCGAGGTGGTACCTCAAACATTGCTGTTGAGGATGACTTTGGAGGCAATGTCGCTGAAGAAGTTCATGTTGTAGAGGTTGAAGGTTATCCAGGAGGACCTTATGATATGTCATTGTTAGTTAATTATGAAAACCACGTTGCTATGCAATTGTGGAATGGCGTGGTAAGTAAATTTATTTGACTTAATATTTGGTTTTTCGTTGTTGTATGATTTAAGATTGTATGTTTTGGTGTAGAGCCGTGGTGAGCTGAAAGTGGTATCTCATGGAAAAAAATTGAGCAAGTTTGGTCTGCCACATAGAAGGATTGAAGCGGCAGTTGAGTTGTCTGGCTTAAGTTCGTTGGTAGGATGCAGCTATGAAATGGTAGACAAAGGTTTATTGTCAGCCTTTGTAGAGAGGTGGCACCCCGAAACAAACTCATTTCACCTCCCTATCGGAGAGATGACCATCACTTTAGATGATGTGTCTACATTGTTGCACCTCCCAGTTATTGGTCGGTTTTACACCTACCCCACCTTGGATGCTAAGACAGCTACGGATCTCTTAGTTGAGGTCCTTAATGTTGATCGTAGTAATGCAGACACAGAGACTAGGCAGTGTAGGGGTGGACATGTCAGATTGAGCTGGTTAAGGGAGGTATATGAGGATGCTTGTAGTAACAAACAGTGGACTATAGCTGCTAGAGCTTATTTGCTCCACCTAGTTGGAGGGACTATTTTTGCAGATAAGAGTGTCACTTCAGTGAATGTTAGTTTCATGGGTTTTTCTGTTGATTTGAGGGTGACTGGGGAATTTTCATGGGCGACAGCTGCCTTGACCTATTTATATGAACAGTTGGGGGATGCGAGTTATGGATCTGCAAAGCAGCTAGGTGGATATGCGATGTTGTTGCAAGTTAGTTGTTTTATTGTTTAAATTAATGAGCTAGTAATGTTTTTAATGAATATGTTATATTTATTTTAATTGTGTTTATTTTCATTAAATGGTAGGCTTGGATATATGAGCATTTTCCAAATATAGGTCAGAGACGTTTGCACACGGATTATACCGAGGACTAGCCTAGGTGTAAGCGTTATTAGATTGATAGGTTGTCTTCGGTTGCTGTTGTTAGATTTGACCTTGATAATCTTCCGCTATCTGGTATTCGCTTTATGCCATATGAGGAGCATAGGCAGACTCGTCCATTTGATTGGATTTCATTATTTTTCGGGTTCATTAGATGCCAAAGATGGAGGCACATGCACTTGCCTGAGCGTGTTCTCAGGCAATATGGATTCGTGCAGATGATCCCCCGACACCCATCCATGCATCTTCAAGGAGACCAATCTATTGAGGAATTGGACTATCGGTTGATCCACTTTCATGCTCATGTTGTTCAAGACGTCACACCCATAGAGAGCGCAGGACAATGCGTGGAAGGATATATGGAGTGGTTCCGCTTAGTCTCACATCCTTATATCATTCAGATGCTTGATCATGATCGACCTACGGTTGTTGCCCCCATGAGAGGTGCAGATGCTGATGATGGCCAGACACATGATGATGATGACACAAAGCATTTCGGAAAACATTTTTCGTAATGATATAAAATGTATTACGGAAAATGTTTTCCGGAATGCTTTGTGATGTTCTGGAAAATAGTTTTCGTAACTGGGTACCTCCTCTTACAGAAAACATTTTCCGTAACACCCATCCCTCACCCCCTCTTACGGAAAACTGATTTCCGTAAAAAAAATCCTCTTACGAAAATTTGTTTCCGTAATGATTTTCCTACACCCCATCAACAGTCCGGATTTCGTTTTCCAGAAATATGAATCTTCACTCTGAAACGGAAAATGCACCCCTACCTAATGAAGAATAATACTTACCTCTTGCAGCAATAGAGATGTTGCCGGAAAATGTTTTCAAAGGCTCAACCACCACTGCATAACTCCTCCACAAGCTCCACGCCACTCGCCACCAATCAAGTGCAAGAGACCCTCTTAATACTCTGCTAAGGGTGTTTAAGGGATATTCAAATTTGTGGGGGTGCAGGAAGCAATTCCCTAAATATTCTCAAAGAGGGCTGCTTCTTTTTGGACCTCTAAGCCTTTTTAAGGCACTTCCAAAATTTTCAAATAATTTAAAACTGCCCTTTTTGTAATTAATGTTTTATCTCTAATTTAATTAAATAAATGCAACAGGGAAGAAGTTGAGGAGAATATTGATGCAGCAGATCGTTGAAGATGGATGGCGTGAGGTGCAGTGAGTGAGTGGTTTTCTCGGCGATATACGTTATCGGAGGTGGGTGGAAGAGTAGCGGCACGGCGGAGCGTCATGTGAAGTAAGTTGGGCTAGGTTTGATTTGTATTATGGAATAGAGATTCTTAAAGTCTTTTTTTTTTATTTTGAAAATAAGTTATGAAATGGATGGTTCCGGAAAAAAAAATTGGGGTTGAGAATGTGTTACGGAAAAAAAAAAATGGAAAATAATGATTGAGTAATAGAATGGGATGTTTCAAAACTATCCTCCAGATTTGAAAAACAATTCCGGAACACCTCATCTTGGAACTGTATTTTCATTGAAATTGAGTTTTGAAACATCCCTGAAGTTAATTTCAACGAAAAATCAATCACTCCCAAATTGCGAAAAATCCAACGAAATCACCTAAATATACTACAAAATCAAAATTGTTCAATACATCATAAGTACCTCAAATACTTCTCAAATATGTTGGTATTGATGACAGAACCAAAACGACAAAAGGCAACAACAAAACGAAATAACTACAGGTGCTTAGAGGTGACAGAATGGAATGAGGGGAGGTGAGTGAGAAGATTTAGGATTCAAATATATTTTCGTCTCCACACTATTATTTTAGGGGTATTTTGAAGAACTTTCAATTTTTTGGGAGTGCCTGAAAGACTTGGAGGTGGAGGAAGAAGCAGTCCTCAAGTAGATAAGCCTAAAGTTCAAATACTTTCAGTTGTGAATAAGCCCAAATACATTATTCAAATAATTTCAGTTACTTAACATTAAATTAACCACCATGATCAGAAAAATAAAGTGATTTCAGAAAATTTAAACACAAAAAAAAAAAACAAATACTAACTCTTACTGCAATAAAGTGAGCAAAATTTAAAAAAAGTGAAACTGAAAAGTTTTATTTAAACTAATTAAAAAATGATAAAAAAATTTCCGTGAGTATATATATATATTAGTTAAAAACTAATTTGTGATGGTAAATATTTTCAATGTTGCTTCAATTAATAATTGACATAGTAAGTCTTATTTAAGGTCAAAATCAAATTCATGCTCACTCCCCCTTTCCTAAATATTAAATTTCTATTTTCCTTCCTTCTCGCCACTATTTGTTGCATTTTTTACCACCACCATGGTCCGTCGTTTTCCCTCCGGTCATCTCCACCTTCGTTTCGTGACTGATTCTTCCTGCTCCTCCATACCAACTTCTTGCACCTCCAAAACTTTACATATTTCATTTTAGCTCTTAAGAAAAGACGAAAATACCCTTCAACAGATTAATTTATTTTTTTTACGGACTATACAATCAGTAATTATTTTTTTTACATTACAAGTTGTACAAACTTCAAGTATAAATTTTTCTAAATGTATTAATGAATAGTCTATTTTGCTGGTTATTCTTATTCTCATTCCAAGTCAACCCCATTTTAAATGAAGAGTCTATTCTGATTAAAAGATATTATCATTAAGCATTGTACAACCAGTAATTATTTTTTTTACAGTGCAAGTTGTACAATGTATAAATTTTTCTAAATGTATTAATGAATAGTCCATTTTGCTGGTTATCCTTATTCTCATTCTAAGTAGACTCTTCATGTGGGGTTGACTTGGAATGAGAATAAGGGTAACCAGCAAAATAAACTCTTCATTTAATTATATGATGGGTGGTGTTATGGTGACAACATATATTAAATTAATTTTTTTTTAAATACATTACCGATTATAAAATGAAAATATGCAAAATTATAGAAGTGCGGAAAGTATGGAGGTGAAGGAAGAATCCATCCCGTTCCATCATCTCCACTTCCTTTATACTATGTAGGCCCAACATCTGTGTCTTCATTTACCAATGTATGTTTCAGTGTTTGGTTCTGATAGACATTTTCTTTCTCTTTTCTAATTAAATAACACTCTTTATTACTCTGAAAAACAACACGATATGTTTTTTCTTATACATGTTCCTAATAAAAAAAAATTATAATCTTGGTTGTGCTTGTTATACACTAAATGAAAATATTTGTTCAAATAATTTTTATTTCAAAATACCATTTCCAAATGATTGTCTATGGTGGTGGCAATGTCTAAAGAAAATTAGACATGTAGGCTTCTGCTATTTATGAACACGTTTGTAACCATAAACCAAATATTGCTTTAAGTTTTGACGTAAACCCAAAAAAATATTCAAAATCTCAAATTGAACTTCTAAAATCTTTTTTCACTGACGTGTTACCCTTCTCAGAAGATTTTTAGCAAATTATTGGTTGAAATCCCTTTTAGGCATTCATCTTGCAGAGACCTCGAAAAACTAACTAAAACAGACATCTAATTTGTTCAAATTGAACCTCTATATAAAAAGTTATGTTTTTTTCATTGTTTTGTAATACATTTGTTTTCTGCATTTTTTATTCATTGTGTGTGTATGAATGCTTTCAATGTTTGTATAATTCATGTTTCTATATTTGTAAGATCGTCTGCTAATTATTATATGCTCTATTTTGAACTATTTGCTCGGAGAAAATAATAAGCAAAATATTTTAAAAAAAAATCAACTGTTTAAGTTAGTTATAGACATAACTGACATAAAAACTCAATTTATGTCATAAACTTTCATGTTTATGCCTTTTCATGGCAATGTTAAAGGATCTGTCATATGAAGTGTAGGTTGCTATGTCAGGTTTTAGTTACTGTCAGGTTTTCAACTGACATAGTGTATTTATGTCAATTCTTTAACCTACATAAAAAATCCAAAGAACCAATATAGAAAGTCTTTATTATGATAGTGAGCAAATAATTAGATTCGTCCTTAAAACGTAGGTTACTCTAGTATGTTTAATATTGAGCTTGGGTGCTCAAATATTTACAAACATTTGTTTTGCAAGCCAATTCTGATCTATACATATGACCAACTATATAAATAAAATGCAATTGGTAAATAATAATATACAATACCAATAAATCAAAATTTGAGTTTGTAGATAAAATGTACGGAAAAGTGTTTGAATAACAACTCTCTAACAAGCAAATAAACAAACAGCATACAAGTATACATGAATATGAAAATTAAAACTATTTCACAATTATATGACCAACTAAGAAAATCACAAACATTTACTTTAATCTTGATCACCAATAAAATTCTTCTGGTAGTGAGCTACTACATTCGGGCCTTAAACTCTCTTAGGTATGTTGATTCTTGACATCCTCCATGTCAATAAAAGTAGCAATAAGAGCTTCCCCAATGAATAGTACATAACACTGACTCTTGATGAGAAGCTATTAATTGCATGCTTGGGTTAACTTTTTGGCATTCTTTAATCCACGTCCACTTGATGCAATCAAGTGCAGCCTTGTGTCTTGTTAAATTTCTGTCGCGGAAATAAGTAGAGGGCCGCACCAGGAACGCTGAAGCAAACAAACATGCAGTAACTGTCTGATTTCAGATTCGTGAAAGCATTTTGCTTATCCGATCAGAACAGACATGCCAGCAGAAATTACTCATTTACACAACCTAGCACACGTTTATTCCTTTTTCTTCCGCCCCTGACCAGTTTACGTTTGTAGACAATCAGGTAGAGTGATACTGGACAGGATCCTATAGTTAGTTAAATTTTTCTTCTAGGATGAATTTGATAAAAATTATCAGAACACCTTTGTCATTTTCGTTATAATTTTCCAACCTAATTCTATGGAATTAAGAGTGTTATTTCTCAATAAAACTCAACATGTTTAGACACCAAGGTACAGACAGAATTGATTGACCTAAAATAAGCTGCTGCTGATGTTCCCTTAGTTAGCTGACCAAGGTTGAGTTTTTTTCTTTTATCTTTGGTTTTCGAAATCCGGACAAGACAGATTCTTGTTCCTATTCACTACGTGCTACTTCGAGTTCGGATTATATCTATAAGCCTTTGCCTTCCTGATAAATCTTCTTCATAACTAACAACCTGCATTATGACAATAGCAAGTGCAAAAGGTAACTAATTCTTGCTCCAGGGAGAGACTGGTATGTAACAAAAGTCACAAACAAGACAAAGTACTTGAAAAAATTGAACAGTAAAAGCAGTAGCAATGTCCAAAATATAACCTGAGATTCTGTCTGTGTTTCACTAAAACCATCGTATATTCCTGCTCGTCTGTCTTGAGACGCCTCCCCATTATCATCTTCTCTGCCACTTCTAAAAGAATATACGCTCAGTACTATTCAAAGAAAGGTAACAAAATGATATGCATTCTGGTATAACTTACATTGTTATCAAAATAGACAAGCGTTTGAACTTTACTATCATGCTTTTTACTCTAAATAAAACATTATTCAACAATAATAGTTGTGCAAATGGCACCTTGAAGATTTCATAGTTATGCTCCAACAAGATGCACCAAATGCACAAGTTATTGCAAATTACGACAAAGAATGGGTCTTTCTACTTCAATTTTAACCATCAAAGGGCATATCCAGCTTATTCCAAAAGGCAGAACAAAAAATTCTGAGACACAATACAAGGTAAAAACGTATGAGGCGCCAATTCTAAGCAGGCGCCACTCATGGTATATTAAATGAAAGAACCTTATGCAACCAGTTGGATATTGTTAAATATTCAGAGAAATAGTATTGCGGGATTTTGTCCTTGGTCAATTCTAGGATCTACATAATTATGGTAATCAAGAAACTAAGATATCAGTAATTATTCTTTTATTTATTACCAAATACTTTATAATCATCCTTATTTAGCTTAATTTCCAATCTCATGATGGAGTACTATATGATATTTGCACGAAAATATTAAGAGAGAAGAAATGCTAGGAACAAACTGTAATAAACTCTTTTATTGGTTCAAATTTATAGGAAATCACAAAATTGTGAGAATCCCATTCTTATTTAACCAGTAGAAACACAGGTATGCTTGTGTCCCACCTTTTTATGATAATTAAAAATTAATTATTATAACAAAATCAATTAAAAATATATCTAAAATTTATATTAAACTCATAAAAAATTGCTTAAAAAATATATTTTAATTTTTATTAATTGTTATAATTATATACTTCCAATCTTTATGGGAAGCACTTAGATAATTGAAACTAAAAGAATTAGCTAATGAATATAAGGATACAAAAGGTAAAAAAAAAGTATATCAAAAAATAGTTACAATATTCCATCTCCATTACTAATTCTTATCGATGAACATAGTGTTCAATATATTCTAATCAATAAAGTGATTAAATTGGTCTTTTAAAGGACGTGGACATAAAACAATCTAATTCTGACAAAGAACGATTATGGCGACAAGAGAACAATATGATACATTTTAAACAGGAAACTATATATCTAACCTGTTTAACCAGTGTTTAGATAACCCAAAGACGGTCTGAGGATTGGAATTATCTTCATCAAGGACTGAAAGATCAGATGGATAAATCTATTCTATCATCAAGGATAACTACTCCCAAAAATAAATTAAGTTATAAAATAAAACATCTATGAAATTTATCACAATTTAAAGGATACAACTCTCTGATACCCTGTCTGTGCTGGGGACCTCTGACCATGCATCTTCGTGAGAAGAAGAAAACGAACAAGTTGAGCATGAATACTTTATCCATCAGTACAGTAAAACAAATTTAATGAAAGATAAGAAAAAAGCAGCTCTGGTACCTTACTAGTCTGCTCTAACAAATCCTCAATTGCAGCAGCAACATCAGGAACAACATCTATTAGCATATTGTCTTCAGAAAAATTCTTTTCATAGGCATGAATACCTGAATTTGATGCCGAAGGCATCTTATTAGATAGGTAGGGTTCTTCCACAAGTCTTGCCTTTTTGCTATAAATACTAGGTTTCTTAAAACTGGTCTCATGATTATCAGCTCCACGACCAACATTTTTATTTGCGATGACTCTCGAAATTTGTGATTGACTTGACAACTGCGAGGGCATGTCACTTATCATTTGAGCAGCCTGGGTAGGAAATTGACTAACGGTGCAAAATCCTGCCTCTCGATCTTGAGCAGTTACTTCTTTTGGTAAAAATTGATCAATGGCAACAACTCCATTCTGGAAAAAGAAAGTTTCATGTAGGGTGGACCTTTTTAGAAAATAATACATAACATAGAAAATGCATGTAGACTTTCATGAAAACAAAATGTCAATGCTTTAACATATATTGAAGTTCTCACTGCCCCTGTACACGGTCAGCATAAATAATATTACCTGTTTGACGCATTCAAATATCCATTCAGATGTAACTGATTGAATCCCCCATTTACGAGCACCATCGTACTTGGGTCCATTGGTGAATTTACACAACAAATGCGTAACTTTCTTAGTCAACTTCTCCCCAAATTTAGCTCCTAGAACAAAACACAAGTTTCTTAGGAGATTTCTGTCTTTCTCCTCGTACTGTGAAACACAAAACCGGAATCTTTCAAATCCAGGCAAGGGAACACAGCAGGGAAGTGGAGAATAAAGAATGTGACTGTCAACATCCAGCAAGGATCCAGCCTTCAAGAAAAATAATCAAACTATAAGCATGTGAACCAACATATATTCTTAACGAATCCAGCTTACAACAGAAGAAGGAATCATCATATACACAATGGTAATAGAAGTATATACACCGCTATGGCCCTTCGTAAATATCTAATTTCACGCTCATGACATGATATCCTGTCCGAGCATGATAGGGTGTGTCGAGATCCTATATTGACTATGTATACGACCAAATTATAGTATATAAATATATACAAACTTCAGCTTACAAACAAATTTTGTAGGGTTGACTTAACCTTACAATTCACTTTTTAAGATTCTTTGGTTTGTGATAATAAATGATACTAGAGATCAGAAAAGCAAAAGTGTAACCGCAATTTCAGCATTTAAATTCAGAAAAATATAAGAAAAGGAATACATGCATGCATCACATGTGATTGAAATGTTGAATTTTTGCAGCTAAATAAAAATGGATCCAACTTTCCATCGTTATTTTATTCTTGTTAATAGCATTTTGATATAATAACTTGGGACACAAGGAGCAAGACTAGTTTGGGTTTTCGCCTTGAATCCATCCTAATTATTCAATACATAGACCAAGAACTTTAGCCCAACAAGCACCTGAAAAATGCAGAAGATAACAAGCATCTTAAAATAGAGCTGAGAACGGAAATCTACATTTGTGACTAATAAGGGTTACCTCCAAACAAGATCGTATCCAATGACTGGAAATATACAAACTCTTGGAATCACCTGTCAACATGGGTCTTACACCATGACACTCAACAGTATAGTTGACAGTCTGTTTTGTTTGCCCACTTATTACCTCTCCTCCCCCTTGACTTATCCATTGAACAATCTCACCTCTCTGAAAAATGTGATGGAAACTAAAAGTAAACAATATCCATGAACATATATATGTGCATATCTTTGGTGAAACATAACATTTATGATTACTTGTATAGCAACTTTAATTTTAGAAACTAGAAAAAAGAAAACATATTGTTATAATTATAAGATCATATAAAATCAAGAATATCTAGATTATAAACGTATTATTAGGAACAATTTTATTTCTTATTGTATCATATCTTTATTCTTAGAGGATGTCAAATTTCTTCTTTTATTGTATTTATTCTTTCTTCTCAATATAAATAAAGCATCCGTGTTGATTCAGAAACACACAATTTCAGCTCAATGTCTCTCTCTTTTGTATAGCTTAACACATACAAAATACTAAATAGATCATATCAAAATAAATGATTCAGATATCAGGCATACACAAAATGAAGAGTCCAAGCACAAAAGGTTGTGGTTGAAATAGTTACTATGGTATTCAACTATCTTAGTAATTTATTTAAATTTTTCTACAAAGCATTTTGGTCATAAATCCTTTGACAATTGATATCATGTCATGAAATAACTATCCCAAAAGATTAGATTGTGATGTGAAGGCGCATGAATGGTTTTTATACTAAATCTAATACTGATAAAGTTCCAAGTTCTGCTAGAGTAAAGCTGGGGCCTTTTCTGTTTACGAAAAGACTGGAATATATCTTGTCCATGAAATATGTGGGGGTTGATTTCAAATAACCAAATAAACTCTTGAAGAAGAGTTTATGCCTATTAAGATCATAATGACTTACCTTTTCTTCAGGAAACAAATTTGAGAAACAAAACAGTTTCCCACTGAAAACATTTGCTGATTGTTCATATTGAACACTGAAGTCCTGCTGGCTCATTCTTTGTGCGCTCAATTTACTATCAGGAAGTTGATTTTGCAACATAGTTCTACAATTTGCTTTACGGAATAACTGACCATTTACATCCATATCTTTTATCTCTTCTTTTCTTTTCTCTAAAGATTCTGGCTTCACAATTTCGAAGTCCACCTGATGCAAGCTTTGATGACAGCTGGAGGTTTTACTCTGATCCATAGATGTGCTTCCTGCTACTGCTCCTTTTACCAAGCTTGCTGAGTTTAAGAAATTAGAGAACAAATAAAGCATGAATTCAATCAAATAAAGTTTATAAATCATTTAAGAAAAATCTAATAAATCAATTAAAAAGTGTTCTCCAGGTTGACCATGATGAAGAGATAATAGACAGACTACAAAAGTGAATATGTGCATCATAATACCAGACCTTTTGGATGAAGTAGATCATATGCAATGTGTCTTCTAAGAACAGGGACTTCTTTCTTTTTATGGTCACAATCTTCAAGCCATGTGGTTTTAACAACATAAATTACACCTAAAGCAGCAAGACTCCTCACATCCTTCTTTTCCCTTCAAAAACACAATGCATGTGAAGGTAGACAGCAAAAGAAAACGAGTAAAGAAGAATAAGGTTTGCCAAACATTTAAGATAGAGACAGGTTACAATCTAAAATATATATTCAAGAAACTATCGAGAAACATAAACATGAAATGCACCCATAAAAGACTTACATTTCAGTAGGATTCCCAACTACTATGTGTGTCAATTTGTCACTAAAAGCCATATACCGGGAGCCTCCACCTTTACGCACAATATTAATTAGTTTCCGCATTTCTAAAGCTTCAAAACCAACTAGTAATATTCTGCACTCTGATAAGTACAAGTCATTATCATCAGATTCAGAATCATCAGCAACAACACCGTCAAAGTTCATTTCACCACTGGTCTGCAATGGAGGTTCAGCATCTGCCTCCTTAGCAAATATACGAGTTTGTGAAACAGAGGACATATATTCTGACGGCATGGCTTCTTGATCTCCATCCATAAACTCAGCGCAAGAAACTTGTACATTTGGCTCTGTAAATGATGCCGAAGATTGCAATTTCCCAAAATCCTTTTCTTGGCTATGTTGCATTGTTAAGTCCCTAGTTACTTTATGTGAAGATACAGATCCATGCTGAACAGGGAAGAACTCCTCATTCAGACATGCTATCCAAGAAAAGAAATACAAATAAACAAATGATGAAAGTCAAATACAATGAGTGGCATAAGCATTGAAATTTTAGAGATGAATTTAAAGTGGAAAGGAGAAAGGATATTTCGTAGGGCTCTGAATAATTGTATACCGAAACAAACACTAACTTCAAATTCCTACCGGCTGAGTAAATATTCATTTGGTCCTCCTAAGATATTGGTGAAATCGCATTCGCCTCCATATATAAACAAATAGATTAAATTGCTCCTCCAAAAATATGCATTATTGCACCACAAATTAGATCGCATGCAGAAGTCCACTTTTATAAATTTCAAACTCTGTGATGTCTAGGAGTGTTTAAAATCTCACATTGACCACTGACGTGGCCAAAATAGTGTATATGTATAGTGAGGTAGCCCTCACATACATATTTTGAAGTTGAGTTAGCCTAAACAAAAATTCTGAGACTACTATACCATAACAACATTACATTTTAACATATGGCATTCCACTATTCAGTCTCGAACCTGAAAGGTTGTGCAACATACATCATTAACAGATAGAAATTACCTCTTCGTGCAACAGATTGATCAAACCATTTCTTTATCACAATATGAATGTGGCCCCATCGTTTTGCTACCTTATACTTGTCACCTTCAGGAGCGTAAGAACAGTCAAGAACACAAATATCCACCAAGTTTAAACAATTATAACATATCCTTGAGTTTATATACTGAATTATTCCGGCATATAGGATCTGGCAGAAAAAGACAAGAACAACCTAACCAAACTTTTACACAACTAGCCAGTAAAGTAGAGCATCTAAGCCTCTAAAGCTAATGAAATAGCAGACACCGAAACAAGCAAAATGCAGAATAGCACGTGAAAAAGTATTTCACATAAATGAACTTGTGTTATCAAAAGGTTCTCTAATGCAGGTGAAACAAAATTTCACCAAGCCAGCTAGTCTTGAAAACAGCAATCTATCGCATATTGTTAGAAAATAAAAATAAATAAATGCCATGCCTTCAAATAATGTGTGCTCTTCAAGAGGTAGTCTTTTCCAAGAGACACTGAACACCAACTTTGATATCAATTAATAAGCACCCAAGCACTTAGAAAACGCACCCTTAAAGTCTAGCGACTAAGGGGAGAGAACCAAACACTTAATTATTTCACTGCATATCCCGCAATACTCGAAGTGGGATTTAAGTACCCAGAATATCCAAGTCCCTATTAGAAACACATATGTTGTTGGCATTTTGGCAAAAGAATTTATTGTAAAGGCATTGTGTGCTTTGTGCTGCACCTAGTTCTTAAATGTATCTTTTCAGGTTCACTTCTCTTCCCTTTACATTGAATTTGATGTATCTAAAATTGATATAAATATGAGATTCTAAGAGATAGAAATGCACTCTAAATTTCTAATTCCTTTGTATTATTCTTAAGTTGGTATGGTATCAAAGCGGGTCGATCCCACTCTGTTGGTCTCCGTCTTCTCCAACATTGTTCCCGTTGTCGTCTGCCTTCGCCGTCATCTCAAATTTCTTTGGTGACCACAGAGCATCTCTGCAGACAAAAGCCAACCCAGCCGGTCCCAAAAGCAAATTCTGCTCCACGCTCCACCACACGCACACTTTTCGTTTACCACTGCTCCACGTGTATTGTCCACACTCCATTTTCGTCTCACTAGAGCGTCGTCTTATCTACTTCCTTAGGCTTGCTGGACCTCCTCGTCACCATTATGACCATCGATTCTTCTTTTCCGGCATATTTGAAGGTCAAACCTAGGGTTTTCTCTCTGTTGGTCCCCTATTACTCTAGAGCAATGTCTTCTACACCTACTGTCTCCTTTGGAACTCCTTCCGTTACCACTAAAAAATTGAATGGAAAATATTATCTCTCTTGGTCTGCCTCACTTGAATTGTGGTTCCTTGGCCAAGGCTTCCATGATCATTTAGAAGAAGATGGGAGTTTACTTCCACCAGATCAAATTCAATAGTGGAAGAAAACTGATTTTCAGCTTTGTGCTCTACTTTGGCAATCAATCGAGCTTAATATTTTAAGCATTCTCAAGTCATTCAAAACATGTAATTCCTTATGGAAAAAGGCCCAAAATATTTTTTCGAACTATATCCAACGCCTCTATGATTCATCTAATAATTGGCTTCTCTCAAGCAGTCTGATAATGACATGATGTCTTTTATTGCTGAAGCTCAATCAGCAGTTGAGGAATTGAAGATGTTCCAGAAAGTTGACTCATTAGAAGAGATAAAAAAATAAGTTAGGTAAGTTTTATATGGTTATGATCCTTTGTGCAACGAATCCAAATTTTGATCATGTTATAGATCAAATTTTAACTGGTCTAGAAGTTCCTTGTATGGAAAACTTGACAACATGACTCCTGCGTGTTAAAACTCTTAAGAGTAGAAATATTCAAGAATTTGTTAAGTCTTCTGCAAAGATTTTTGCTCGTGGAAAAGGAAGTCTTGGAACTAGAGGAGGGCGTGGTGGTAGAGGGCGTCCTTAATGCAAATATTGTAAAAGCATGGATCACACCTAGGAGAACTATTACTCTTTACATGTCTTCCCTGACAAGGCACCCAATATTTATAAATATGAAGGTTCTGAGCAAAGGTTATCTAATGAAGAATATCAAGAATACTTAAGGTTGAAATTCAACAGCCTAGTCCAATCATCTATAACTCCCAATTTGTAAACAACTTACATTTCACAGTTTGTGGAGAGTCAAAATCCATGGATAATTGACTCAGGTTCATTTCATCATATTTCTAGTAGTATCTCTTTGTTCTCTTCTCTCTCCTTTCCTAAAACACCTTATTTCATAACCCTTAGCCAACGGATCTAAATTAGCTTCTCAAGGAATTGTTCAAGTTTCTCTTTCTCCTTTAAACCTAAAATTTGTTCTTTCTGATCCTTCCTGTCCCATCCCATTAGTCTCATTTCTTTAAGTCAATTAACTAAATCATTAAATTGTTCACTAACCTTTGACGCAACTCTTTTGTTATACAGGAACATGGTATGGGTCGGATGATTTGCAAAGGATATGAATCTAGAAGCCTGTACTACATTGGTATTAGTTCATATGTATCTTGTGTTGCATCTGAATCTTCTAAATTGTTGCATGAACGCTTAGGACATCGTCATTTGACAAAATTAAAGATGGTTCATGAACTTAGTAGTCTCCAAACTTGGAATGTGAATCATGTCAATTGAGTATTTCATTCCTTTTGCTACTGACACCCAAAATACCATACAAAATCCTTCTACACCATCGTCACCACCTTTCATTACCTATCAACGCAAGAACCAAATGGCTAGTCCAGAACCCCAAGGTGAGTTCTAGTCCTTCTAAATCATCACCCAATATCATGGCTCCTAATCATGATGACTCGAGTTGGTCCATTGTCATTCGTAAAGGTACTCAATCTAACTGTAACCCTCATCCTATTTACAATCTTCTTAGCTATACCACAAGTTGCCTCATACCTATTTTTCATTTATTTCTTTTCTCTCTTCTATTACTACTCTTAAAAATGTGACAAAAGCACTTGATCATCCTAACTGGCAACAAGATGATTACTGAAATGCAGGCTCTTAAACATAACAAGACATGGAGTTAGTTCCTCTTCCTTCTAGGAAGAAGACAGTAGGCTATCGTTGGGTTTATGCATTAAAGTTGGAGATAATGGTGAAGTTCATTGACTCAAAGCTCGATTAATGCTAAAGGGTATACTCATATCTATGAGCTTTACTAAAGTGAGGCTTTTTCTTCGATGGCCAAAATGACTATTATCAGACTTTTCCTTGCCACTGCATTCATTCTTCATTGCTCCCTTCATCAATTAGATATTAAAAATGTTTTTCTGCATGGCGATCTAGCAGAGTAAGTCTACATGGAGCAACCTCCTGGGTTTGTTGTTCAAGGGGAGTCTAGTTTGGTTTGCAAGTTGCACCACTCCCTTTATGGTCTTAAGCAATCTCCTTGTGCTTGATTTAAAATTTAGCCACATTGTTCAATCTTTTGGGTTGAAACGCAGTGAGGCAGACCACCCTATTTTCTATTGTCACACCTTCCCTAGAAAATGTGTGCACTTAATAGTGTATGTTGATGATATAATAATTATAGTTGCTAAATCTCTCTGTTAGAGAAAACACCTATGCAATCATTTTCAGACCAAGGACCTTGGAAATCTAAAATATATTTTGGACAAAGAAGTAGCTCACTCAAAGAAAGGAATTGTAAAATCTCAGAAGAAATATGCTCTTGACATCCTAAAAGAGGCAAGCATGACTGATTGTAAACCAGCAGATTATTCAAATTAGAAACTAATGGCAGAATAGGGAGAGGTTTTCTCTAACCCAGAAAAATATAGAAAACTGGTTGGAAAACTTATTATCTCACTATTACTAGACCAAATTTGTCTTTTGCAATCAGTGTTGTAAGTCAATTCATGCAAAATCCTTGTATTGATCAGTGGAATGTTGTCATTTGTATTCTGAGATATCTCAAAAAGACTCCATGACAAGGACTACTTTATGAAGACAAAGGGAATACCCAAATCTTTGGGTATTGTGACGTTGATTGAGTTGGCTCTCCTATGAATAGACGTTCTACTAGATGTTATTATATTTGGCTTGGAGGAAATATTATCTCTTGGACAAGCAAGAAACAAAATGTTGTTGCTCAATCATCTGCTGAAGCTCAGTATAGAGCATTGGCATCCCTCACGTCTAAGCCTATATGGGTAAAACAATTTTCTCCAATAATTAGATTTTTGTGAGATTCAGCCAATGAAGATGTATTTTGATAATCAAGTAACTCTCAACATTGCTTCCAATCTAGTGTTTCTATGAGAGAACTAAGCACATCGAAATTGAGTGTCATTTTATTCGAGAAAAGTTGTTGACCAAGGAAATCTACACTGAGTTTGTCGGATCAAATGACCAACTCGCAAATGTACTAACAAAATCCTTGAGAGGACCTCGGATTGGATATATTTGTTCAAGGCTTGGCACATCCAATTTGTATGCTCCAACTTGACGGGCAAGTGTTATGTTAAAAAGTCTTAAATAGAATTTATTGTAAAGGTGTTATGTGCTTTGTGTTGTACCTAGTTCCTAGATGTATCTTTTCAATTTCTCTTATGATATACATAATATGAGGAAATACATCCCATATAAGATACATATCTAAAGTTATACCTCTAATGTATCTAAAGTTGATATAAATATAAGATCCTAAGAGAGGAAATACACTCTCTACATTTCTAATTCCTTTGTATTGTCTCAAGTGTAAGATATGTTCTCTACACAACTAATAGATGAATATTTGCATGTCCAAAATATACACAATCATTCACAACAACTATGAGAAGGATATCTCAGAAATCAAATGTGTGCAATTCTTTGTCAATTCCGGGGAGTATTTTCCACCATTTTGTAAAATAAGCTTCTCCATCTCTTTACGAACATCTGAAAAAAATCTCAAAACTCGTCAGCGTCCAACAAAGAAGCATTCTATTATGATCATACTGGCAGATAGCTAAGTTACAACCTGCAGGAATTCCAGTAACACAAATCTTTAGCCCAGAGAAAGGAAGGACCTTGTATGACTCTTGAGGAACAACACGATGCTCCTCCGAGCATTGTTTTAACCATTCATACGTGACTATTGGTTTCTTCAATTCATTCAAAGCCCACTGCCAAACATAAAGAAAAGTATTACATAGTATAGCATGAAAATAAATTCAATATGACAATTAAAACCTCCACAAAGATTGAATAAGACAGTGTAACTCATTTTTCAAATTATCACCCACTTAAAATAAAAGCTGTATATTCAGGGAAGGCAGGTGAATTTTTAGTATCAGCACATTTGCATAATCAAGTGGCCATCTAGATGCATTGTAGGGAAATAGTCAAACCAACTCAATAGATAGGCCAAGAAACAAAACATATGAGCTCTATTAAGAACCATTGTAACCACCAACAGTTTGGAAGCTAAACCATGCACAAAACAAAGTGCCAAACAATAATTTATATTGTACTTCACACCAAATAGATATATTAAATTTCCTTAAATACTGAGCCATGACTACAGAAAAGAGCATTAGTTGAATTTGTTGAAAACTACAATAATATATTTTGTTTTTATTGTAATAGTAGTGGTTTATTATAGGAATATATCTCAGGTTTAGAGGAAGCAAATATCCTCAATTTAGGTATATTTAATGCAATAAGCCTATATAAATTTACATTGTTCGTGTAATAAAAGTACAATTTCAGCCTAATTAAGTCTCTGTCTTTCTCTCTCTTTTAAGAAGTTTATTTTGCATCTAATTATCAAAATTTTGATAACATGGCCAATCTAACCTTCTATTTCATAAAGAAAAGACAAAAGTATTAGAATTTGAGATGTAAAAACAAAGAAAAACCTTAAGAAACAAAGAACTGAATATTATTTAACACACAGAGTATAGAAAAAGAGTTTATTTATAGACTCAAAAGAGGTTACACAACCATAACAGAAAAACAGAAACTAACAACTAACATTCAATTGAAAGAAAGACTGAATGTGCACGTTGCTAATAAAAAGATACACAATTTTGTTTAGAACTATATTTTATTAAATAAACCCAAGTACGGCGGAAATATCCATCGAAAATGTGACAAAATATTGAAACCCAAAATGTCACCTAGCTTGGATCCCAAATGTTAGAAAGAATGGTCAAGAACACACAGTGACATCGCATTTCAGTTCTCTTTGGAAAAAAAATCTAAAACATTATCCTAGATGGCATGTGACAAAATATTGAAACCCAAAATGTGACCCCTCTGGTACCAACTCTGGAACGAAAATATGAGAAAAGGCTTAAGAAATCATTTCATCCCTCAACCCATTATATGAGTTTTTACATCAGAGATACAAAGAAGCTAATCTGGAAAGGGCTACGCCTACATGATAGATAGATAGATAGATATCACTAAAATCTTTTTCAGACATGAAAAAATAAGTAACCTATTCTAACAAGTTAACTATTCTACCAACCTTCATATAAACATGGGAAAAAAATAAAAAATCATGGCAGCAACAAAGGAAGTGTTGAAAGTCATAATTAAACTTTCACACCATCACTTGGATGGTAAGAAAGACAGCAAAAAGGAAACTTGTATAGCTTCTAAAAAAATTTCCCATCTTCGGAAGACAAAAAATAAAAAAAGAAAAAAAAAATTGGGACCCGCTTGAAATCTGAATCCTCCCAATAAGAAGTTGTTGCACAATTATGAAGCATTATTATGGACTCAACATTCATCATTGTACAAGATTTAGTATTTAAATAATAAATTTATGAATTAAATATCATTTATCAACTAACAAAGTGTATTATTTACATTTTTTTTTTCCTTGCATTTTCTTCTCTACCAAATAATCTATAAGCCAATTCATTTTCCAATCTTTTTCTTTTCTTTCCTTACACTTTCATTTCTATACCAAACATGGTGCAAGGAAAAAGAATACAAATGGCAACTTCAAAAGCAATATGTCATGATTTCAATTTTCCTACTTGAGACATGAAAAACATTGACTTTGAAAGTAACTACTAAGATATGATACCAAATTGTCCAAAATACAGACACGATATTAAGTCTGAATAGAATAAATACTACTTTCTAAAATATAAGCTATTATCAAAGCCAATTACCACAAAAAAATGTCCAAATTGTTAGCTTATTAAATACTCCCTTGAACAAATATCAAGTATTGAGGTGACTCTTTCAATTAACCTTGGCATGCACAACTACATACAATTCCTCTTGTTCATTGTATGTGACGATCAAAAAAAAATTTGCATGTGCGGTACTGTGATGCATGTAGGGAGGAGATGAAAATAAGATGCAAGATAGAATATAACACATAAGCTAATAAGGAAGATGAAAAAACAACAACAAAAATGATAGAAAGAAAAACCCACCTGCTTGCCACAATATTTACACAATAACGTGCATTTGTGTGCGTGTGTGATAATTAAAAATAAACTAGAAATATATGGTAAAAAATTGTACCAGACCTTATACTTTGCAGCTAAAACATTTTTCACAATGACAAAGTTCAAATCCAATGATGTTTTAGTGTGTAGAACTCCCCCCATTTCAGCCACTAACTCTTCTATCTTAACCTGCAAGATCACATACATTAAACACTACCAATTGCGATTAAAATAATGAGGAAGAAGCATCGGAGAAGACAACAAACAATAAAAAGTCTTATCCCACTAGGTGAGGCAAGCTACAAGGATCACATGATGCCATCAAGCTCAATTAAAGAACAAATTCAAGGGAATTTTATTCACCGTGAGATCCCTCTTCACAATTTTCTTCTATGACCTTGGTTATCTCACCTTTAATTTTCTACACAGTCTACTCTCCTCACTTAAGCTTCTAGTAACCTTCTTTGCACATGTCTAAACCACTTTAAAAAATTTGGTCATCTTTTCCTTAATTTGTATCATACTTCTCATGTATTATCATTTCATATCATCTTCACATTCTTATTTCTAGTACACCCACTTTTTTCTCGTCCTATGAAACATAATATTCACTACCATAGAATATAACTAAACATAAAGAAGGAAGATAAAACTTTCCTTTTAAATTTGGATGGTACTTTACAATCACAAATAATGCTTGATGTCTTTTTTGTTTTTAATCATCTAAGGTTTTCCCTTGCTCCCAACCTACAAGCATAGGTTCCAGGTTAATACTTTTGTTGATGTGTAGACAAAGGCTAACGGTGTTCACCATTGCTACAATGTCCCCAATAGCTTAATGAATATTAAATTGGAAAATATGGACATGTAGACATACCTTTAAATATACTTGATCACTTCATTGCAGAATATTCCACTCTCATTCCCTTTGTTAACAGTGCAGAGATATTTCACAGCCAACAAGGACAATTATTTACAGTTGTTTCTTTTGCTGGACTCCACCTAATCTTGTTTTAGATTGAAATCAGATTTTATTGGGGTTTGTGTCTCTCCACTCCGTATACTTTCGGATCCTCTTCCACATATACTAGGGATTCTTTTGTCCTTGTCTCGCAATCATCCTGTGGCAAAGGACATGGTGGAATACATGGTGGTCGTGAATGCGGTCTTCGTTGCAACTATTGTAAGAATTGGGTACATGTTGCATTTTGTGCAAGTGTGAGTACATCAGGAACAAATATAACGAGCTTCCCTAGCTTAGTGCAACCCATGAAGCTCCCTCACTTGTTATTGTTATGGTGCAATCTAGTAATCCTATAGCTTTCATTTTCAAGTTCCCCTCTTTGGACCTTGGATCCTTGATTTTGGTGCCTCTGACCACATGATTGGTAACCAATCTCTTTTCAATTCCTAGACTCTATTGGATACCATACCTTCCATTACTCTCATAGATGGCTCCCTGTTAGACCCATAGGAAATGAGAAAAGATGAAAAGTTTATGTTAGGAGAAAAATAAATAAAAAGGGTGCAGGACAGTTTTGTTGGTTAGGATGGGTTGGTCTATTTAAAGACCATCTGGGTTAGGAAGAGGGGACTTTTGGGAAGATTGATTGTTGACAGGATATTCCCGTGTGAAAGGAAGAATGCTTCCTTTGTAAATTCTGTGTAAACTGCTATAGAATTGTATATGAGTTTTCATTCAAAAATTCTACTATTTTTCCATTTTCTTTGTTATCTTCGTGGTGTGTAATTCTTTGGTTTCTAACACTCCCAAATTAAAGTTCGGGGCATTAGAAAAAACCCATCCTCTTCCTAACCTTTCCCTACATTTTGTCTTATTTGTTCCTGATGGTCCATTTAATTTAATCTCTATTAGTAAACTCACCAGCACTCTTGGTACCCTGTTTGAAAATAATTTTGTTCTTCTATAGGATCAATGAACTGGACAAATGAATGGAGTAGGACATGGGTCTAAGGATTATATCAGCTCATTCTCCAATTGCCTATGTCACCTCTACCTCTATTACTTTTGAACATCAATGTCTTGGCCACTTGAGTGTAGAGAAATTGTGATTACTTCGTCCTAGTTTTTCCAATGTTAAGCCCTTTTAATGTGAGCTATGTCAATAGGCATACCCACTTGTACTAGTAATTATCCTCTTGTTGTTACCTTTGCTTTAGCTCACTTAGATATTTAAGGCCCATTCGAGTACGTTAAGAATGGGATACTTTTATTTCATTACATAAGTTGTACTTGAGCTTTTCTAATGAAAAATCATCTTGATGTGTTGTCTATTTCTCATAGTTTCTTTACCTAAATTCAAAATCAGTTTGGTTTGTTAATTAAAATTTTATGAATTGACAATGCAAAAGAACATTTGGCCTCTAATTTCACTATTTTCTAAATTCACAAGGGATTCTTCTTCAGACATTATGTGCCCATAGACCACGACAAAATGGAGTTGTTGAGCACAACAACATCACTTGGTGGAAACAGTTTTGTACCATTCTTCTTTATTGTAATGCCCCACAAAAATTTTGGGATGTCATTCTTCCATCCTGTCATTTGATTAACCACACTTAACACTTATATCCTTAGTTTATCTACAACCCTAAGAGGTCATTTAGTCGATACAAATATCCTGTTTTCCGTTATTTATTTTTGGCAACACCTTACATTCTCCATTCTTTGTTCCAATATCCTTTAAACTCTTCAAAAGATTTGGATTGTGTCTCACTCACAGTTTTCCTTGTTTCCTTTTTAGTATTCCAATACCTTGTCTAATTAATTATTAACATTTTAGCATGATTACTCGGCTTTAAGCACTCTCTTTTGTTTCTTACATTGCCTTGAACATTCTCATTCAACCATCAAGATTGCTTATCTGACAATTCAAAACCTTTTGATTCACAAGACTACAATAGCAACCAACCAAATTCTCTTAAACATCTCATCTAAATTAAATTAGCACTACATTGTAAGTTTTAATTATCTTCCTACAATATATTTTATAACAAGTCAAATAGTTATATCCCTTGTGCTATCACCACTTGGTTGGATTACTTGTTCAATTTCTGAGTCTTTGGCTCTTCAAACAAACATCCATGATCAAAATAATTAAACAGAACCACCTTAAGCACAATGGCAACCACATTTTAACCACATTTTAACGAAGACTAAGAAAGCCAAAAACAACAAAGAGAATGAAAAGATCAAAATATGACAAGTTCAATTTAAATGAAAAGGGAGGGGAAGCCAGACAAAATATGAAATGAAATACATAACCACAAATAGTAACAATATTCAAATCAAAAGTTGCTTATATTCAAGAGATATTTTCATAATTCTGATTCTTTATATTTTCTTTTTTCTGTTGAAGAATGTTCAAGGAAAAAGAGACACATTGCACTTCATGGCAATGCTGACAAAGAAAGTGAGTTAGAAAGGTTGGTGTCAAAAATGAAAATATGATCACAACCTTCTGCCTATATCCAATTGAGTAAACCTCTGAAGTTGTTGAGATTGTAACTGTTCACTTTAGCCCCTCACTTTACAAAACTTTCCCTCTAGTCCCTTAGTATATGAAATGCAGTAAAGGTTCATCCATCTTAACCCCAAATGGCAATGGGAAAAAAACCTAGTGAAGAAGAATGAGAAAAAAAAATATTGAAACATTTCTCAAATTCAGGGATTGAATTGAATCAAGAGATTTCTAAAGACGGAGTAAATAAATAGTCCTTACAATCACATTAATCAAAATGAAACGAAAATACCTTCTCTTCCGTATCAAAGCCAGATGCAAGTACTTCGACGCCGTCCATGGCAAGGCAACAAGTGAAGCGTTGTTTAGGCAGAGACCTTCCACCTTTGGCACACGAAAGAACACATCTAGGACCTGTTCAATAATAAAGAAGAAACAAAACTCACGAACAACGCCAATTTCAATTTCAACTACATAAACCAACACAAAGGCACACTAGTACGTGGATAAATTATTAGGTGGTTTTGAACTACCGCATAGCTCCGAGCTAATGTATATAACTCATTTAAATCATAATATTTACAAAATCGAATTAATAACACTCGATTATGTGCTACACGAAGATTGAGAAAGACTACGGAAGAATTTCTCGTACAACACCACTGAAACCTAGAACTGGCATTGTCTAACACATACTGGTTCAATTAACAACAGAAGGCAAATCCAAACACAATCCAAGCAAAGTAGAAACGGAAAATTACCAAGCAACTTGCAGCCCTTGGATTTGAGATCAGCGAACTTTTCCTGCGAAACAGAGAGAGGAATCAGAAAAGAAAGAGGAGAAATTAAACCAGAGCAGGAGTGAGGAACTAATTACGTGTCTGCTGGAAGCAATGATGTGGTAATCGTTGGGGCCGTTACGGGAGGGGTCGCAGCAGAGATGGAGCTGAGCGCCGTTATCTTTAACGGCATCGTGCAGCGCGTCGAAGACTTCCGGCGGCACGAGGTTTCGCGACATGAAGACGTCGGCGCCTTGGAATGGTTTCGTCTTCAACATCTTCGTCGTCTTCGCCGTCGTTTTTCGTGGGAGAGGAAGAACTAAGGAGAAGAGGAAGAAGAAATTTGATTTGATTTGTGGAAGGGAAAGAGCGAGGAGACAAAAACGCGGGAAAGTGAACTCAGGCTATGGTGTGAGTTGCAAATGTGCTTGGGTGGACTCGTGCGATGCACACAACAGGTGCGATCATTACCTCAACGAAGACCCTAGATCAATAATGGTGAGATGGTTGGATTCACTCATTTGACCTTCCATTTTAAAAAATAAATATTATATATATATATATATATATA
>Ga0123340_1000583_pt1 | contig 25463 bp, 22 predicted proteins | sample SirMexnodulemix_FD_89961 | JGI IMG/M metagenome (GOLD analysis project Ga0123340, IMG submission 89961) | Root nodule microbial communities of legume samples collected from Mexico - Siratro Mexico nodule mix | ecosystem: Host-associated > Plants > Roots > Nodule | place: Mexico: Nepantla...
TATATATATATATATATATATATATATATATTGTAGTAAATTTATAATTATAGTATCTTGAAAAGTTTGAGCATTTTTTGAGTGGCCACTTTTATAAGTGCTAAGTGAAGCTTGGCAGAAGTACTTGGATGAATGGCAAACCTGGCCGACATCTTAAAAATTATTAATTGAGGCTTGGCCGACGTGTTTCGTTGCATTGAAACTCTTGCCGACGTGTTTATAAATACTAACTGAAGGTTGGACGAGGTGTTTGGATGCATGGAAACTCTTGCTAAGGTGTTTCTAAGTGTTAAGTGAAGGTTGGTCGACGTGTTTGGTAGCATTCAAACTCTTGCCGACGTGTTTATAAGTGCTAAGTAAAGGTTGGCCGACGTATTTGAATGCCTTGAAACTCTGGCCGACATGTTTATAAATGGTAAGTGTGACTTGGCCGACGTGTTTGTATACATTCAAATTCTCACCGTTGTGTATATAAATGCTAAGTAAAGGTTGGCCGACGTATCTGAATGCATTGAAACTCTCGCCGACGTATTTATAAATGCTAAGTGAGGCTTGGCCGACGTGTTTCGAAGCATTCATAAAATTGGATGATGTGCAGTTTGGAGAGTAAGTTGACCGAGGTGTTTTTAATAACAATTATTCGGTTAAGGTATTAATGTCATATTTAGACAATGTATAACTTCAGGTGATAACAATTATTGTCAGTTTTACTCTCATATTAGACCATGTTGAACTTCTAAGATTTATTGTAATAATAATAAAGTATGTTTCATCTATTGATTTAATAACAAACAGTAAAGGACTTAAGAACATTGACATATGCCCAAATTACTAAAATTCAAAAAACCTATCCTAAATATCTGAAACCTGTCTTCACTTCGCGCTCCTTTCTTTAATATGTCAAGCTTGCATTGGAGTCTCTGGATTAACGAACTTGAGTTTGTGTTAAATTTTCGTCAATTGGGGATGATGTTGTTGATGATGATCCTTTTGGAAATGGGCCAGCCTATATAGTCTTTGCAGTGTTACTCTGTTGGTATTACGATTCTTATATCTTCTTCGGGACATATGAGGCGGTCGACGGTCCACATCCAACCTTCATTTCAAAAAACAAAGTAAAAACATAATAAAATACAATCACATATGTTGCATACATTCAATTAAATGAATACCAAAAACAGAGTTAGCAAGATAGATATGTTGCATTTCTCTGAAAGAACTCCAACGATGCAACAATATAGAAAAAGTTACTCCCAATAAAAAACGTTAAACGAATACCTAAAAAATACCTAGCAGGAGAAGTAGGAGTAGCAGGACTCAAAGAAGAGCCTGGTGCGTCGTTCTTTTGGTTCACTGTGTGTTGCGTGCAGGCAGTCAATAACATCTCTGGAAACCTTCTTGGAAGAGATCTCCGGAGTTGACGCTACCTAAACACACAATGAACTCAATCATACACAAAACAAACTTCACTCTCAACTTTGACTTACCAATCATGTAGCCCTTCTTCCTTGGTTTCCATACTCTTTGTTGAGGCATTCAGACAAACACATTTGGAAATTCAGAATATGTCAAATTTCTACCCTCCACATAAATTTTATTGGCCTCAAACCAAGCTAAAAACATGGTGTTGGCAGTTTGTCCTTTTTGTAAGACTACATCAACTTGCTCGTCATCTTGAAACAAAATTGATTGTTGACGTGGTAGGTGGAATGTTAATCTTTGGACAAGAGGCCATCGATGGTGGATGTCGAAAACAAATATTTGCCAAACTGTCTCACATGGCGACAAGTATCTACAATCATAGTAGTTTTTGATTTCGTCAACAATAGGTGTGTCAGTGCTTTCTGCAGAATTGCTAGAAATTTGAATTGTAGCTCTATCTGGATCTTTGTTGACATATTTAAACAAATACTTGATCGAATTTGACTTTTTGTAGTACTCTGTATTAACATGAGCTTGATACCTCATCAAAAGGAGTGGGCTATAAGGAACAACACTTCTATTGTCTAATTTAATTCCATTTTTCTCCACAAATTCACCATCATCACATCGTTTATAAGACGAATATCCATCTTCATCAATGGTAGTCGAAGATGTGAATTTCTTAGGATAAAATTTTAAACATCTATCTTCTTTCATACAAGGTGACTTGAATCTAGCTGCTCCACATGGACCGTGAATCATATAACTTGCAACAACTTTTGAAAATTTTTGGATATATATTTGCATGTGGTAATTCAACAGAGATAACTTTATCAATATCCCTAGAAGTATGCAATTTATTTTCACCATTCAACCACAATAATATATGAGCATGCAATAGACCTCTCTTTTGGAATTCCACAGTATACATTCCTAATATACAAAGATAGATCAGTAACGAATATTATTATATTATATTTTAATAAATCATAATATAAAAAAACACAAATAAGTACCTGTCCTAGTATTGTAAAAAAAGTTATTCTTCTTGAAATCAGTCATCATCTGATCGAGTTTCATTTTGAACACTCTATAAATAATATCAGGTCTATCTGAAGCACTTAAACCTTTTGGCAGAAGGAAATCCCGGATTTCACTCCAATTAACATTACATGTTATAGTTATAAACAAATCAGGATATCCAAATTTCTTGCAAATAGCCATAACATCTTGGCAGTTGTTGAACATGTGCCTCATACCACCAGTAAATGAAGCAGGTAGAACTATATGTCTACCAATCAAGGAAGGATCAATCTCTCCTCTATTAACTGCTTCTTGCAAACCACAAAGCAATTCAGATCGTATTAATTTCTGATTTGCTCTTATGAATGACAAACATTGTGACTCAATCATTGTGTAACAAGCAACCACAAATTGCTGCAATAACCTACGTGCGTTGACGATGTTACCAAACTCAAGATCCCTTTCTAGAATTCTAAATGCAATGAATTCCCTTAAAGAAACACGCATTCTCTTTCAAATTTGACCATGATTGTGACACTCTCTTATCGGAATGTTCTCTTGGTATCCATCTTCTCCATATGGAAATATCAGAGGATATTGGAGTGGAATAAAAGAAGTGTATGTTTCATGTAGTCTTGTCAATTCTCATGAACACTTTTTGACAATTATGTCTCTTTCTGGCTCCATATTACTGAAATCACCAACTACTAAAGTTGTTATCTCATCAACTGAAGGTGTGTTGAACACTATGATCTTTCGATCTATTTCTAAACAATCTCAACGTAAAGTCAAATTTTGGAAAGCCATGTGACAAATCTCTAACCCTTCTGAATGACTTAGTAAGGGAATTGTGTTCATCAATCATATTTATTAGATCAACAACCAATGATTTGTCAAAAACTGATTGTTCTATATTCGACCTAAAATTAAAGAATAAGAAAATTGTTAAAAAATAAATTGAGAATGATTTTAAAGAGGAAAACAAATAAACTATGTACCCAAAATGATGAATTCTATTAGTTGTCTCGTTTTCTGTATCATAGATGTATAGTTATGCAAACTTAGGAGTTGATCCATTTTTTGGTAACAAACTTCCTATGCAGTGATAATTTTGTCTGTTAAGAATAAATTGAGGAGGCCCAGATCCATTATTCATTGAAGAGTCTAATGTTTTGTAAGAAGTTTCTGCTACTATGATCTTCACCACTAAGTAAACTTGTAAGCAATTGTGGAGGTTTTTGTAATAATGAAAGTTGTACCTTTCCCTTTCCGCAACATATAGAGAATTCTACTTGATTGCCTCTTTTTGATTTATCAAACTCTCTCCTTATACCACAACTCAGCATGACAGTATTGGCATTCCATGCAAGGTTGATCAATATTAACAATTTATAAATTCAATGAACAGTAATAATAACAAATGAGTTTATAATATATTCATAATGAAATATTGTGCAATAATTAAGACCAAATCTAAATGTCAAAAGGAATAAAGTCCTAACCTTGGCGTTCAGCTTGGCAATAAAGGTTATTGTTAAAATCAATATGAATGTGAACTGACAAAAGCAAAGATGACGGTAGATAAATCTATGAACAATTTGTATATGATCTAAAATAATGAAGTATTAAAGAAGGTTCAATCAATTACCATAATTTTGTTGTTTTGGTAAGCCTTGTTCATAATCTAATGTCATCGAAGAAGAATTCATATTAGAGGTTGAATAAGAGAGATGTACAACTTGAGAACATTGAGAGGACTCCGTTATTTTTGATTTTGTGGTGGACTAAATATAACTTGAACCTGATAAAGAAAAGTTTATATATTAATATTCATGAAGTGTATATCATGTAAAAAATAGTGGCAGTTATAACAATAATTATATATATGGAAACTCACCTTCGACTTGTTTTTTATTAATTGTTTGTTCATGTTCCGTTCCATTAACAACAACTGCGATATTGTTCGGTGAATTTGGTGAACATTTAGAACATTTGTGTGGGCAATTCTGACAGAGGTTGACAACGTTAGAATTTTGAGAGCAATTCATTTATGTACCTTCTACAAATGATTGAATAAGAGTTGTACCTAAGCAAAAAATATTGTAGATATGAAATTTGTTAGTTAATAATGTACGACAGTAAAAATTGGGGTATGGTAAAGAAATTGATAACTGACTCAAATATATATGATATCCTAAATTACCATCATATTGTTGCTTTCGAAATCCTTTCCCAGGATCTAATGTGTTGGTTTTCAATGTATATTTAATACTGTTCTCCTTCCCAATACAAAATGATGATTTCTATTGATAACATGAGAACGATTTTGTGTTGATTCAATAGTCAACACACCATAATTACCTGTGAAAAATGATCGTTTCACATAAAACATGACAAATAAGTATGTATATATATTCTATTGAAAGGTATAACATGTTGACAATTTTGATAATTTTGACCATACTCTGCGAAACAGGAGTGACATTACTTTTGTCAATAATGCTTCTTTCCAAATCTTGATTATGTTCTGGAAGAAGTAATTTAAGTTCAGGGTTTGGTGTTAGTCTATTTTGCAGAACAAATAACTGTATTTAAAAGTAAAGTGATGACTGACCACAACTGACTTTAGAAAATGGCTTCCTATTTGGAATACTATTCTGTTTGTTTTAAGAGACAATAGTCTTCTGTTTTCTTCTTGCGTTTGCACAATCATTATCAAAGTTATCTGAAATAAAATCTCCAATCAGGTTGAGTTATTTTAAAAAGAAAGATTCCAAACTTGCATAAACTTGCATGTTAGCATCATTTGGTTTCAGAACTTCCCTTTGATGTGCATTACTGTGGTCGACCTCATCGTCACCTGAAGTAAAGAACTCGATACAATGACAATTAATATAGGGGTAGATGAAACACTTTTAGAAGAAAATACAAAAATGTTGAACGTGAAGTACAAAGATATAGCAATCTACCTGCTCCCTTCTTAGTTTTATTGGAAAAGTTATGAGCGATGATCAATTTCCTTCTTGTTCTTGCAATTTTGTAATGATTTGAATCCATATCCATATGGATAACAATTTCAAATTCGCGTTCAACTGGTTTTGATGTTACAGATGAAGATGGTATAATGTAATGAAGAAAGGGGTTGGATAGTGACCAGATAGATAAATTAATGTTAAATTAAATTTAAATATATATTGTAAATATAATTTATTAAATTAAATTTGATTTAAATGTAATGCACCAGAACTGAGGTAAAAAGTGTTAACAAAAATAAATTATCCTGAATATAAAAGGTGAAAAATCAATAATGTAAAAAAGACAACCTGTAGATATAGATTAGTTATTCGAAAGCAAAAAAAGTTGCGTTTTTGGTGAATATCCGCTTCTGACAAAAACATCAAGCACAAAATGTTTAATGCAAAATAAGGTAAAAAGGAATACCTGTCGCTACAAATAAAATTTTCAGAGCCACCAAATCTCTTAAGTTATTTCAAAAAGAAACATATAATCAACTTTTTTATATAAGTTTTGACTTCGCGTATGAGAATTCTTTGCAGAAGATGCAACTGTGCTTTGTTCCTACAGTTCATTGTCGGGAAAAAGTCTAACAATTGCCTTTTTGGTGAATATCAGGTTGACTACAAAAACTATTGACCAAAAATCTTTAATGCATAATTAGGTAAAAATTGGATACTTGTGGCTGGAAATAAAATTTGTAGAGGCACCACTGTTCTCGTTTGACGAAAAACTAACGCTACATAGAACCTTTGTCTTGGGGTATGCAATTTGGTTCCAAAAGTTTGACATGTGGCATGTTCCTCTAGTGCAATATGGATAGAAAGCTAGATTACGTGTTTTTGGATTTAATAGGTTAAATGAAAGTTGGCAAGGTACTTGGATGCACGACAGACTTCGCGAGGTGTTTGTATGCATTCAAAATCGCTTCAAGGTGTTTTAAGGATTAAGTGAATGTTCACCAAGGTACTTGGATGCACAGGAGAATTGACGGAGGTGTTAGGATGAATTGATAATTTGGCTAAGGTGTTCTTAAAGCTTACATTAAGGTTGACCCAGGTACTTGGATGAATAGTAAACATGGCCGAGGTGTTCAGATGGATTGATAATTTGGTCGAGATCATTTTAAGGGTTAAGTGAAGGTTGGCCAAGGTGTTTGAATGCATTCAAACTCTCGCACAAGTGTTTAGAAGCGCTAAGTAAAGGATAGCCGAGGTGTTTGAATGCATTCATACTCTACCCGAGGTGTCTATAAGTGCTCTGTGAAGGTTGGCCAAGGTGTTTGAATGCATTCAAAATCTCGCCGAGGTGTTTATAAGGGCTAAGTGAAGTTTGGCCAACGTGTTAGAAAGTATTGAAACTCTCGCCGAGGTGTTTATAAGTGCTCTGTGAAGGTTGGCCAAGGTGTTTAAATGCATTCGAAATCTCGCTGAGGTGTTTATAAGGGCTAAGTGAAGCTTGGCCGACGTGTTAAAATGGATTGAAACTCTCGCCGATGTGTTAATAAGGGCTAAGTGAAGGTTGGCCAAGGTGTATGAATGCATTCAAACTCTCACCGAGGTATTTAGAAGCGCTAAGTAAAGGATGGCCGAGGTGTTTGAATGCATTCAAACTCTACCCGACATATTTATAAGTGCTTTTTGAACCTTGGCTGGCTTGTTAAAATGCATTGAAACTTTCACCGAGGTGTTTATAAGCGCTAAGTGACGATTGGCCAAGGTAATTGAATGCATTGAAATTCTAGCCGAGGTGTTTATAAGTGCTAAGTGAAGGATGGCCTAGGTGTTTCAATGCATTCAAACTCTACCTGAGCTAGTTATAAGTGCTCTTTGAAGGTTGGCCGAGGTGTTGGGAAGCATTCAAAATCTCGCTAAGGTGTTTATAAGGGCTAAGTGTAGCCTGGCCTAGGTGTTTAAATGTACTCAAACTCTAGCATTGGTGTTTATAAGTGCTAAGTGAAGGATGGTCGAGGTGTTTGAATGCATTCAAACTGTCACAGAGATGTTTATAAGTGCTAAGTGAAACTTGGCCGACGTGTTAGAAGGAATTCAAACTCTCTCCGACGTGTTTATAAGTGCTAAATGAAGGTTGGCCAATGTGTTTGAATGCATTCAAAGTCTCGTCGAGGTGTTCAAAGAGCTAATGAAGGTTAGCCGATGTGTTTGAATTTGTTCAAACTCTAGCCTGGGTACTTATAACTACTAAGTGAAAGATGGTCGAGGTTTTTGGATGCATTGAAACTTGGCCGACGTGTTTGAAGGAATTCAAACTTTATCTAACGTGTTTATACGTGCTAAGTGAAGCTTTGTGGACATGTTTGAATGCTTTCAAACTCTCATGGAGGTATTTATTAGTGTTAAGTGAGGATTGACTAACGTGTTTTAATGCATTCAAGCTGCCGCGGAGGTGTTTATCATTGCTAAGTAAGGCTTGGTCGACGTGTTCCAATGCATTCAAACTCTCGTCGAGGTGTTTATAAGTGATAAGTTAGACTTGGACGACGTGTTTGTATTTGTTCAATCTCTCACCGAGGTGTTACGATGTGCTAAGCGAAGCTTTGGCGACGTGTTTCAATGCATTCAAACTCTGGCCTAGGTGTTTATAAGTGCTAAGTGAGGCTTAGCCGATGTGTTTGAATGCATTCAACTTTCATCGAATGCTTTATGAGTGCGAAGTTAGGTTGGTCGACGTGTTTAGGGTTTAGTGTTTATAAGTGCTAAGCGAGACTTATAAAGTTCTCAGCGCATTAATGAGGGGTTTTATCAATTTGTCAGAGCATTAATGAGGGGTTTTTCTTCTCGTCTCCTAAGATACGACATTGGTAGGTGAAGAAAATTCTTTGGCATGCTGAAATGACAAGACGTACGTGACTGTCATGGCCTGCTTTAATTCGTTGACAAAATGCTGACGTGGCCCTATTACACCAAATTTTAGACTAAAAGCATTGCGTTTTGAGTTTCACTTTCTAAGCTCGACTTCTTAGTTTTAAAATAGGTTACGAATGTTTGAAACATTCACTCTGCAAATTCAAAGAAACCATGCTCACGACAATCAACGATCTTGTTGTCGCTCTTGGCTCCAGTTTTGTTTGAGTTCTTTCATTTGGTAAGTTCTTGCTTCCATGTCTTCTTTTTTTGATTATGTTTCTGGTGGGAGTTCTAGTGGTAGTACGAAAGTTGCTATTGAGGTGCAACCAATAGGATATTATTCTGCTTCAGACATTGAGTTAGGGAAGGAGAAGGGTAAGGCCATTGCCAAACCCTTAAAGCGTGAAAGAGTTAAAAGAGTCACCGAGGAAGAAACCTAACAAAAGAGTCAAATACCCTCCTCTTTCCGACGCTAAATACAAATAGGTAAGCGGGGATGTTAAGCGATTTGCGTTTATCTTTACAAATACGTATGTGAAAGAGGTTGTGAGCATCTACGATGTTTGCCCACCGGAATTCATCCCTTTCGTAGGCCTGAGTGGTTGTAAGTTGTTCGAGAGGGTGTACATGCTGCCTCCTGTCAACTGCGATGACTATACAAATATATATGAATACATGGTGAGAGACTTTGGCTTTCAGTTTCCTCTTTCTTCTTTTGAATTCCAAATGTTGAAGGAAATGCAAACCGCCTCTAGCCAACTTCATCCAAACACCTGGGCGCTTTTGATGGCGTTCCAGATCCTTTGTAAGTATTTGAGTATATAACCCACTGTAAATAAGTTCATGTTTTTTTACCAAATAAAATACGAGAAGTCAATTGGCTGGATTTCTTTGGCCCTGCAAATACGTGTCTCAAATTATTTACCTGTACAAAGATTCATTCAAGGAATTCAAACCTACTTTCTTTAAAGTAAAAGCTACAAAGACTGATCCCTTGAAGCGTATATTGTTCGATGAGAACAATACGCCAAGGTTTCCTCTTTATTGGCTCATCCTCACCAATTCAAATCTCGGGAGGAACATTAGCTTACAACCGAGGAAAAGGTCGACATACAATGTTTAATTGATTTTAGAAATTCATACGGGGACCCCTTACTCACCAAAGAGTTGATGGATTCGGTTGACGCCAAGGACCCTATAGAGTACTTGAATGGTGAGCTGTGTGTGGTCATGTCACTGATGTCATGTTTGTCATAGTCTAACAGATGAATTTGTTTTTGTAGAACTAATGGGACGGTGAAATCGCAAGGTCCTCTAAGCTGTAGCTGCCTCTGTGGTGGCCGAAGAAGGACCACAACAAAGTGCTAGAAAGAGGAAGATGGTGGTGTATTTAGATCATGAGGAGGACTCTTCAAAACAGCTGAAGGAGTCGGCCTCAAAGATGGGCAACTCATGCCTCCCATATGCAGCAGAAGAATCCTCAACCAATGGGGGCTTCAGAGCATGACGAAGTTTCACAAAAAATGGTTGAGTTATCGGGTTCGAAGAGGGGGAACTCAACCCTAGAAGAGGAGTTTCAAATTGAGCAGAACAATCCTCGGCCAGTGGTAGCTTCTGAAATCCAACTCGACAATGAACCTCAACAATCTACAGTTGCTCCATCTTGCTCTGCGACTCCAAACAACTATGTGCGTACCATTACACCTTCTCACAAATCTTCGGTCAGCACTAGGCCTCCAGTTGAGGTTCCAAAGTTTCCTAATCTACCAGGGCTATTCTACTTTGGTCCAGGATCTCTCTGCCGAGTAGACCATGTTGGCATCTGCAAACCGGAGGACAACTCACTTTGGGAACTTAACATGGACCCAGAGTTGGTGAGGTCGTGATTGGGGAGTTCGGAATTTCCATCTATTTTTGATAAAGAGTTGCTAGACTATGTGGGAAATCGGGGCATGTTGACTTCTCTTTTTGCCATGTTGGGGTATGCAATGGCAATGTCAGCGAGACTCATGGATTCTACCGTCGACATCAACGATATACGTACCTTGAAGAATGAAATTGAAGGACTATGACTGGAGAAAAAGGAACTCTCAGATACACTAGATATGAAACTTCAAGAAATAAGGAATTTGGAGTCAGCTATTGGGAGGGAGAAGACAATGGTGGAGCACACTCGAGAAAAATTAAAGGATGTACATGATTTTTATATGGCTGAACATGAAAAATTTGAGCAGCAAACATCTGCACAGCTGAAGACCATCGAGGATAAGTTGAAAGAGGTTGAGGCTGAATTGGAAGAGAAAAAAAAGAGAGGCCAATCTATTGAGGAATGATTTGAAGTTGAGAAGAAAGAAGCTGAAGCTGTGAAGGAAGAAGCCAAAACCTGTAAGGAAGAGGCTGAAATTGCGAAGGAAGAGGTTAGGGCTTCCAAGCAACTGGCTGATGCTGCTGAGCTAAGAGCCAAAACTGCAGAGTATCAGCTATCTTTGATCAAAGAAGCGTCGGACAAAAGGGAAGCAGAGCTGATATCTAAAATTGCAGACTTTGGTAACATCGATTTGAAGGCATTCGAAGATGGATTTCAGAGGGCCCTTCGTCAATTCGCAGTTCATCACCCTACTCTTGATTGCTCAATATTTGACATGGATAAAGATGTGGTAAATGGAAAGAACGTGGAGGACAATGTTTGAAGTTTTATTTGGACTATGATATTTTGATGTTTTACTTCGACTTTGGTATTTTGAACTTTGTTAATTCTGACTTTGTTATTTGGAACTTTGTTAATTTGCTTGGAAAACTTCCGTTCGATATCGAATTTGTGTTTTCTAATTAATGTCATGAGATGTTTATTGTATGATTCTTAATCTGTGTATACCGCTTTAATAATATGTGGTTATGTGCTTCTTTTGACAGCGTAATAATCTCTATACCGCTTTAATAAGTGTAGCTTGGGCGACGTCCTTGTATGATTCAAACTCTCACCAAGGTGTTTATAAGTGCTAAGTGAAGCTTTGTAGATGTACTTGAATGCATTCAAACTCTGGCGGAGTTATTTATTAGTTTTAAGTGAGAATTGGCCGACGTGTATGAATGCATTCAAACGGTCCGACAGGTGTTTATAACTACTAAGTGAAACTTGACTGACCTGTTTGAATGCATTCAAATTGTCGCAAAGGTGTTTATAAGTTCTAAGTGAAGCTTGGCCGACGTGTTGGAAGGAATTCAAACTCTCTCCGAGGTGTTTATAAGTGCTAAGTGAGGCTTGGCCGAAGTGTTTGTATGATTCAAACTCTCGCAGAGGTGTTTATAAGTGTTAAGTGAAGCTTTGCAAACGTGTTTGATTGGTTTCAAACTCTGGCCGATGTCTTGGAAGACATTAAAACTCTCTCAGAGGTGTTTATAAGTGGTAAGTGAGGATTGGTCGACATGTTTTAATACAATCAAACTGTCGCACAGGTGTTTATAAGTGCTAAGTGAAGCTTTGCGACATGTTTGAATGCATCCAAACTATGGCGGAGGTATTTAGTGCTAAGTGACGATTGGCCGAGATGTTTTAATGCATTGAAATTGTGGCAAAGGTGTTTATAAGTTGTAAGTGAAGCTTGGCTGAGGTGTTTATAAGTGGTAAGTGAGGATTGGCCGACGTGTTTGTATGATTCAAACTCTCGAAGAGGTGTTTATAAGTGCTAAGTCAAGCTTTACATACGTGTTTGATTGCATTAAAACTCTGGCGGAAGTATTTATTAGTGCTAAGTGAGGATTGGCTGACATGTTTGAATGCATTCAAACTCTCGCCGATGTATTTATTAATGCTAAGGGAGGATTGGCTGACGTCTTTCAATGTATTCAAACTGTCGCAGGAGGAGGTGTTTATAAGTCCTAAGTGAAGCATGGCCAACGTGTACCAATGCATTAAAACTATCGTCGAGGTGTTTATAAGTGCTAACTGAAGGTTGGCAAAGGTGTTTCAATGTGTCCCTTGGATTTAGTGATAACAGTTATTTAGTTAATCTGTTAATGTCATATTTGGCCATTACAAATAATATTTATAGGACATTGGTTCTGATTGCAAATAAAAATTTGCCTCAAACAATTTAGGCACCCACGTCTGTTTGGTTTGTTAAACAATGACTTATGACAATAGCAATGACATTCACTTCTTGAAATGGGGAATTAGTATTTTCTTTTACTGATGGTAATATCAAATGCATTGTTCCTTGAGCTTCGTAACAGTGGTAGATGGAGAGTGAATTGGAAAAAAAAAATGAAAATTTGCCTCAAACAATTTAGGCACCCAAGTCTGTTTGGTTTGTTAAACAATAACTTATGACCATGGCAGTGACATTCACTTCTTCAAATGGGCAGCTAGTATTTTCTCTTAGTGCTGGTAAAATCAAATCCATTGTTACTTGAGCTTCCTAACAGTGGTAGATGGAGAGTGAATTGGAAAAAAATTGGTGTTGAGGTTTAGTTAGTTGATAAATGGAAGAAATTTGTAGAATTGTTTTCTTTGGATCAGGACCACATTTTGTTGTTCTGATATATTGAAAGGTCACACTTTAAGGTTAAACTTTCTCTTTCGTAACTCCAAAGCTCTCTGGCAAGCCTGCAACAATATAGCGAAACTTAAAACAAAAAAGCCTAATAGGAATATCTCAAAATGCCTAACAGGAATATCTCAAATCCAGGCATGCCTAAGAGGAATACCACAAAGACGGGGTAATCAAAAGACACTTTGGTGGAGAAGATATAAGAACCACAAGGCCAAAATAGTAACACTGCCAAGAATATGTACATCCCCAAAAGCAACATCATGAATGTAAACTTTACCCAAATCTTGCAAGTTTGTTATTCCACAGAATGACGGTTTTATAGACATTTTTGACAAAGATACAATGTCTCCTTTTGAAATTTGAAATTTGAATACATGGTTGATAGGTAACCATGTGACATAAGCTTCCATGATTTCATAGTTTGTGATTGACACGTCTGTTGCTGAATTTGTACATAAATTATGGCAGAGAGTCACGTGGCAACTATTTCTGCTTGTATTACCTCACAAAGATAAAGTCTCTATTTGAATTTTCAAATTTGAAATTTGAAATTTGAATACGTGGTTGAAAGGTTACCAGTGGTCACAGACGTCAGATGCCACGACTTGATGGTTTGTGATTGACATGTCTGTTGCTAAATTTGTTCGCAAATTATGGCAGAGAGTCAACTATTTCCGCTTGTGCTACCTCAAAATGTTATAATTATTATAGATTATAGATATCCCTGAAATAATACCACATTATTCACAACATAATCCAAGATAGCCCTGCAATCTAAACACCTAGGCAATGTCTCCCGTGCATTTGGTAATAAAAGTTATTCAGTTAAGGTGTATATGTCATGTTTGGCTGACGTATTTGATTAGATTAAACCAATTGCTGAGGTGTTTATAAGTGCTATGAGAAGCTTCGCTGAGGTGTTTATATGTGCTAAAAAAGCTTGGTGGAGGTGTTTATATGTGCTATGAGAAGCTTCACCGAGGTGTTTATATCTGCTATAAGAAGTTTGACCGAGGTGTTTATATTTGCTAAAGTTAAGTTACGTGCAATAATAATAAAGTATGCTTCATTTATTCATTCAATAACAAACAGTAAAGGACTCAAGAACATTCCCATCTGGCCAAATTCCTAAAATTCAGAAAACCTATCTTAAACATCTGAAACTCGTCTCCACTTCGTGATCCTTTCCTTCCCATGTACACCTTTAATTTGAGTTTTTATTTTAACGATATTGAGTTTGTGTTAATTTTTCATCTTTTGGAAATGGGCTAGTCTACATAGTCTTTGCAGTGTTACTCTTTTGGTATTGGGATTCTTATATAATCTCCAGGACATATGAGTTTGTCGACGGTCCACATCCAACCTTAATTTAAAAGAACAAATAAGTAAAAACATAAAAGAATACAAATCAGATATGTTGAATATGAGGTCGTCGACGATCCACATTAAATTAAATGAGTACAGAAAACATACCTAGCATGCACAGATATGCTCTGGAACTCCAAGCCTACAACAATATGCAAAAAGTTACTCCCGATAACAAATGTTAAAAGAATACCAAAAACATACCTAGGAGGAGTACGCCTGGAAGACAATGATGCGTCTTTCTTCTGCTTCCCTGTGTGTTTCGAGCAAGCTGTTAATAACATCTCTAGAAACCTTCTTTGAAGGGATGTCACGAGTGCACGCTACCTAAACACGCAATGAACTCACTCAGTAACAGAACACACATCACTCTCAACGTCGACATATGTCCTAGAGAATATATAAGAATCGCAATGCAAGCATAGTAACACTGCAAACAATATGTAAACTGAACCATCCCCAAAAAGATCGTCATAAAAAACATCACCCCAGAAGTTGTAAACTTTAACCAAACTCAAGTTTGGTCATCCACAGAATGAGGGTTCTATAGACAAAGATAGAGGTGGGCGTTTTGAAATTTGAAATTTAAATACACAAAGAGACACAGGCTTGGTTGCCAAGGTGTTTATAAGTCCTAAGTGAAGCTTTGTAGACGTGTTTGATTACATTCAAGTTTGGCGGAGGTATTTATCAGTGCTAAGTGAGGATTGGACGACATGTTTTTATGAATTCAAACTATCACGCAAGTGTTTATAAGTGTTAAGGGAAGCTTGGTTGAGGTGTTGGAAGGCATTCAAACTCTCTCCGAAGTGTTTATAAGTGGTAAATGAGGATTGGACGACATGTTTGAATGATTCAAACTCTCTCTGAGGTGTTTATAAGTGGTAAGTCATGTTTGGCCGACGTATTTTAATGCATCGAAGCTTGACCGACGTCTTGGAAGGCATTCAAACTCCCTCCGAGGTGTTTATAAGTGGTAAATGAGGATTGGACGATGCATTTGAATGATTCAAACTCTCTCTGAGGTGGTTATAAGTGGTAAGTGATGTTTAGCCGACATATTTTAATGCATCGAAGCTTGGCCGACATCTTGGAAGGCATTCAAACCCTCTTTGAGGTGTTTATAAGTTGTAAGTGAGGCTTGGTTGACGTGTTTATAAGTGCTAAGTGAAGCTTTCTGGACATGTTTGAATGCATTCAAACTCTCGCCCACGTGTTTATAAGTGCTAAGTGAAGTCTTGTGGACATGTTTGAATGCATTCAAACTCTCGCCGACGTGTTTATAAGTGCTAAGTGAAGCATGGTCGATGTGTTCCAATGCATTCAAACTCTCATCGAGGTGTTTATAAGTGTTAATTGAAGGTTGGCAAAGGTGTTTGAATGCATTCAAACTCTCGCGGAGATATTTATTAGTGATAAGTGAGGATTGGCCGATGTGTTTTAATGCATTTCACCTCTCGTTGAAGTGTTTATAAGTGTTATGTCACGCTTTGCAGACGTGTTTGATTTCATTCAAACTCTGGCGGAAGTATTTATTAGTGCTAAGTGAGGATTGGGCAACGTGTTTTAATTTATTCAAATTGTCACGGAGTTGTTTATAACTGCTAAGTGAAGCATGGCTGACATGTTCCATGCATTCAAACTCTCGTCGAGGTGTTTATAAGTGTTAACTGAAGGTTGGCAAAGGTGTTTGAATGCATTCAAACTCTCGTAGAGGTATTTATTAGTGATAAGTGAGGATTGGTCGATGTGTTTTAATGCATTCAAACTCAGGCGGAGATGTTTATAAGAGCTAAGTGAAACTTGGCCGACATGTTTATAAGTGCTAAGTGAGGCTTATAAAGTTGTCAGAGCATTAATGAGAGGTTTTATCAATTTGACAGAGCATTAATGAGGGGGTTTTCTTTATAATTATAATTTTGAAATGACAGGACGTACGTGAATGATGTGGCATGCTTTGATTCGTTGACAAAAAGCTGACGTGGCCCTAGCACACCAATCTTTTGACTCAAAACGCTGCGTTTCGAGTTTTACTTTCTAAGGTCTACTCGCGCCATTCAAAGAAAGCAGATTCGTCGAATCTCTGATCTTGTTGTCTTACTTGCCTACAATTTTGTTAGAATTGTTTCATTTGGTAACTCCGATCTTGCTTCCATGGCTTTTATTTCTGTTTCTGTTTCTAGTACTCCGAAACCCATACAACGTAACTCCATTTCCAAAGCCATTTAGCGTAAACCCTTAAAGCGTAAGGCTTAGCCTCAATCTTGGGATGAGCCACCACGGAAGAAACCTACTAAAAGACTCAAATACCCTCCTCCTTCAGACGGTGATTACGTTTGGGTAAGCGGGGAGGTTGACCAATTTCAGTATAGGTGTAGAAATACGTATCTGAAAGAGGCGTTGAAGATGTACCATGTTTGCCCAAGAGAATTCATCCCTTTCGTATGCCTGAGTGGTCCTAGGCCGTTCGAGAGGGTGTACATGTCGCCTCCTCTCAACAACGATGGCTATACATATGTATATGAGTACATGGTGACACAATTTGGCATTCAGTTTCCTCTTTCTTCTTTTGAATGCCAAATGTTGACCGAAAGGCAGACCGCGCCTAGCCAACTTCATCCAAACACCTGGGGGTTTTTGAAGGCGTTCCAAATCCTTTGTAAATATTTGAGTATAGAGCCCATTGTAAATAAGTTCATGTTCTTTTACCAAATCAAATACGGGGAGTCGATTGGCTGGATTTCTTTGGCCCATGCAAATACGCGTCTCAAATTGTTTTCCCTATACAAAAATTCATTCAATGCATTCAAGGATGCTTTCTTTAAAGTAAAAGCTATGAAGACTGATCCGTTGAGGAGTATACTGTTCGATGAGAACTATGCCCCAAGGTTTCCTCTTTGTTGGCTCATCCCCACCAAGTTCAAATCTCGGGAGGCACATCAGCGGACGAACCAGGAAAAGGTCGACATACAATTTCTAATTGATTTCAGGATTTCATACAGGAAACTCTTACCCACTAAAGAGCTAATGGATTCAGTAGAGGAACCTGTACAATATTTGAATGGTGAGTTGTGTCTGCTTATGTAAGTTCTGTAATGTTTGTCATAGTCTAATAGATGAGTTTGTTTGTGCAGAACTGATGGGTCATTTGAATCGCAACGTCCTCCGTGCTGTAGCTACCTCTGTCGTCCCCAATGAAGAACAACAGGAAAATGTTAAGAAGAGGAAGATGGTGACTTCAGATTATGATGAGGACTCATCAAAACTGCTGGAGGACTCGTCCTCAAACAGGGATAACTCATGCCCACCCCACAACTCCGCTATGCAGCAGAACAATCCTCAACCCATAGGGGCTTCTGAGCATGAGGAGGACTCATCAAAACTGCTGGAGGACTCCTCTTCCCAGAGGGGAAACTCATGCCCACCCGACCACTCCACTATGCAGCAGAACAATCCACAACCCATAAGGGCTTCAGAGCATGAGGAGGACTCATCAAAATTGTTGGATGACTCGTCTACAAAGAGGGGGAACTCAGGCCCAGTAGTGGAGATTCAAATTAAGCACAACAATCATCAAACAATGATAGCTTTTGAAATGTCACCCGAGACTCAACCTCAATTATCTAAAATTGTTTTATCTTCCTCGCGGACTCCAAACAACTCTGCGCGCAACATTGACCCTTCTCCCCAATCTTCGATTAGCACCAGGCTTCCAGTTGAGGATCAAAAGTTGTCTAATCTGCTATGACTATTCTACTTTGGCCCATGACCTCTCTGTCGGGTAAACCATGTCGGGATCTGCAAAGCGGAGGAAAATTCACTCTGGGAGCTTAACATGGACACAGACTTAGTGAGGTCAACATTGGTGAGTTTGGACTTTCCATCTAATTTTGATAAAGAGATGCTAGATTCTGTGGGAAATTGGGGCATGTTAAATTCTCTTTTTGCCATGTTGGGCCGTGCAATGGCATTGTCAGCGAGACTCATGGATTCTACCATCGACAACAATGAAATACGATCGTTGGAGAATGAAGTTGAAGGACTACGGCAGGAGAAGCAACATCTTTCAGATACACTGGATATGAAACTTGTGGAAATCAAGAATTTGGAGTCGGACTTTGGGTGGCAGAAGACAATGCTGGAGCGAGCTCAAGAAAACCTAAAGGACATCGACACTGAATATAGGGCTGAATTACAAAGATTTGAAAAGCTTCAATGGAAGGTCGTCGAGGATAAGTTGAAAGAGGTTGAGGCTGAATTGCAAGAGACCAAAAAAAGAGCCCAATCTGTTGAGCAACGATTTGATGCTCCGAAGAAAGAGGCAGAAGCTATGAAGGAAGAAGCCAAAACCTTCAAGGAAGAGGCCAAAGCTGCGAAGGAAGAGGTCAGGGCTGGCAAGGTACTGGTTGATGCTGCTCAGCTAAGAGCTAAAAATGCAGAGGATCAACTATGTTTGATCAAAGAAGCGAAGGAAAAAAGTGAAGCAGAGTTGATATCTAAACTTGGAGAGTTCAGTAATGTATGCCAGGAGGCGTTCAAAGACGGATTTCAGAGGGCCTTCGTCAATTCGCACTTCATCACCCTATTGATTGCTCCATTTTTGACATGGATAAAGATATAGCAGGCGAAAAGCTCGTGGAGGACGATGTTTGAAGTTTTATTTGGACTATGATATTTCGATGTTTTACTTGGAATTTGGTATTTTGAACTTTGTTAATTCTGACTTTTTTATTTGGAACTTTGTTAATTTGGTTGGAAGACTACCGTTCGATATCAAATTTGTGTTTTCTAATTAATGTCATGACATGTTTATTGCATGTTTCTTAATCTGTGAGTATACCGCTTTAATAATCTGTGATTATTTGCTTATTTTGTCATGTTATAAGTGGTAAGTGAGGATTGGCCGACTTGTTTGAATGCATTCAAACTGTCACGCAAGTGTTTATAAGTGTTAATTGAAGCTTGGCCGACGTGTTTGAACGCATTGAAACTGTCGCCCAGGTGTTTATAAGTGTTGAGTATTTGCCAAGGTGTTTTAATGCATTCAAACTGTCGGGGAGATGTTTATAAGTGCTATGTGAGGATTGGCCGACGTGTTTGAATGCATTCAAAATATCGCGCAGGTGTTTATAAGTGCTAAGTGAGTATTTACCCTGGTGTTTTAATGCATTCAAACTATCGGGGAGGTGTTTATAAGTGCTAAGTGAGGATTGGCCGACGTGTTTGAATGCATTCAAACTGTCACGCAGGTGTTTTTAAGTGCTAATTGAAGCTTGGCCGATGTGTTTGAATGCATTCAAACTGTCACGCAGGTGTTTATAAGTGCTAATTGAAGTTTGACTGACGTGTTTGAATGCATTCAAATTGTCATGAAGGTGTTTATAAGTGCTAATTGAAGCTTGGCCGACGTGTTTGAATGCATTGAAACTGTCACACAGGTGTTTATAAGTGCTAAGTGAGTATTTGCCTAGGTGTTTTAATGCATTCAAACTGTCGGGGAGGTGTTTATAAGTGCTAAGTGAGGATTGGCCGACGTGTTTGAATGCATTCAAACTGTCACACAGGTGTTTATAAGTGCTAATTGAAGCTTGGTCGACGTGTTTGAATGCATTGAAACTGTCATGCAAGTGTTTATAAGTGCTAAGTGAGTATTTGCCCAGGAGTTTTAATACATTGAAACTGACAGGGAGGTGTTTATAAGTGCTAATTGTGGATTGGCTGACATTTTTTAACGCATTAAAACTCTAGCCGACATGTTTGTAAAGGCTAAGGGTGGCTTGGCAGACATGCTTGATTGCATTGAAACTTTGGCAAAGGTATTTATCAGTGCTAAGTGAGGATTTTCCGAGGTGTTTGAATGCCTTCAGATTGTCACGCAGGTGTTTATAAGTACTAATTGAAGCTTGGTCGGCGTGTTTGAATGCATTAAAACTATTAAGTGAATCGGTTAAGTTACCAACAATAAAAATAAAGTATGCTTCATTTATTGATTCAATATCAAACAATAAAGGAGTTTAAGAACATTGCTATATGGAAAAAAAGTATGCTTCATTTATTGATTCAATAACAAACAGTAAAGGACTTTACAACATTCAAATTTGGCTAAATTCCTATCTTAAACATGTGGAACCCGTCTTCACTTTGCGCTCCTTTCTTTTATATGTCAATCTTCCACTCGAGTCTCTGGATTAACCAACTCTAGCAACTGTACATGAAACCTTCAGATATGTTGCATTTCTGAGACAACTCCAAGCCTGCAATAATATAGAAAAAGTTACTCCCAATAAAAAATGTTAGCAAATATCTAGGACGAGTAGTAAGACTGCAAGAATACCATAGTTCGTCATTCTTCTGCTTCAGATATGTTACATTTCTGAGACAACTCCAAGCTTGCAAAATATAGAAAAAGTTACTCCCAATAAAAAAATGTTAACAAATATCTAGCACGAGTAGTAGGACTGCAAGAATACCGTAATTTGTCCTTCTTCTAGTTCACTATTTGAAAAGACACAGAACATACTTCACTCTGAACCTGGAGTTATGTCCTGGAGAAGATATAAGAATCGCAAACCATCCCCAAAATGATCGTCACATCAACAACATCACCCCCAAAAGACATAAACTTTACCCAAACTCAAGTTTGGTCATCCATAGAATGAGGGTTTTATAGACAAAGATAGAGGCAGGCATTTTGAATTTGGGCGTTTTGAAAATTGAAATTTGAAATTTGAATGGACAAATGGAGACATGCACGGTTGCCAGATGTCACATATTTGAGCTTCCACGATTTCATTGTTTTTGTTTGACACGTGTCTTGCTTTCCTTTATAGGTAAGTTTTTGTTTTGATTTAATTTTTGTGAAATTATAAGAGAGTGACACGTGTTAAAAGTTTCTGCTTGTGCTACCTACAAATGTTATAGTTATAGATTGTTTTTTTTTATAAAAGAAACAATGAATTTATCCTATGTAAATATTTTTTATAAACAACTTCTTTTTTAGGTTTTAGGTTTTTATATATCAGTTTTTTTATTAGCAATAAGAAAGATATAAAATATATAGGACTGTGTGCCAATCCAAATACAAGGTATAAAATATCATAAAAATATATATAGATATTGCAATGTAATTTTGTTAAAGATTTCACATCAATAAGGATAAAGTCAATTTATAATATACAAGCGGGTGCAAACCTCATCTTACAAGTTGATTTTGTAAGGTTAAGTTAGGTTTAAAATTCACTTTTTAAGATAGTATCAGTGTCTATTCTAGCGAGATTTGATAGACCTATCGTGTCACCCACTGTTGGGCCGCTATCAAATTACTATCAGACCATCCATAAATATAGTTTCACTCACGAGTTAGACAGTCTCAACATGACGGAGGGTGTGTTGAACATCTCACGTCTACCAAAGATAAAGTCAATTCATAATATATAAGTGGTGTAAACCTAACTTACAAGTCGATTTTGTAAGGTTAGATTATGTTTAAAACCCACTTCTTAAGAAACCTCCCTAACAGAACCTTTATTACTGGTCATACATTATTACTTTTTATCTACATTTTAGCTTATCATATGTGCAAGTATGCAACAATATTCCTATATCATAACACGTACAAGTGAAAATATTTTTAGTTTATGTACATAATATTATCTTGTTTATGTCTCATTTTCACTCTTTTTGCAAATTAGTCACCTTCACTATTTTCTTTGAGCTTAGGATCCCCACTTGCAAGTCTTTATATCCCTCAACTTTTACACCTGGAATAGAAAAACTTGTAGAACTCCCATTTTCTTAGAGTTTTAGTTGGCATATGCAGAGGATAATAGAGTATTTCCCTAATAATTTAAGACCACATACAGAGGCATAAGCAAAATTATTCCAAGTTTTCTTATTTTCATATATTATTGAATAGTGTAGCATACCACGGAAAGCATCCCACTAGAATAACATTAGATATAGATTGTATTTAGTTGGCTGTGAACTGAGAACCCTAGACACTTAACCCATGCCCTGTTTTTATTTCCACACCTTGGCCTTAGCAATGTAACTTTACATTATCAATATTTTAAGAAACTAATCAGGTTCAAACATCAATGAGTATGAAAGATTTGTTTTATTGAACTTATTTGTTATCCATATACCAATGTTACTTTACATTATCAACATTTTAAGAAATTAATCGTGTTCAAACATTGATGAGTATGAAAAATTTGTTTTATTGTGCTTATTTGTTATCCATGACTAAGTTTTAAGTTGTGTTAAGGATATTTCTTCTAAATTCAATATAATCTTTTATTCCAAAAAATGATATTGTTCTTATGTTGCTATATTATGTTCTATATTCATCATATTATAGCTATCCACGTAGATTTCCACATGTTATTTTATTTATTGCTTATATGTACAAGTTCAAACTTTAGGAAGTGTACTCTTTGGCACTATTCTTTGTGGAGTACGCCCCAGCGACATTAATCAAAGAATAAAAAGCATAAAGAGCCAGAGGGAGAATTAAGAGCTTTCTAGAAGATTGGGCCCATCTCATCCTATTTAGGCTTTTAATCAACTACTCGGGCCCAAATACAAACATGAAGAAATCCCTTTGGAGAAAATAGAATATTAAGGAGAAGGCCTCTAATTTGTATAAATTGTTTAGAATAGTTTAGAATAATTTGGGCCTTGTATTTGGGCTAAGTAGAATAAATTTAGGCCTTGTATTTTTGGGCCATGTAGTGTAAGTTTGGGCCTTGAGGTCCATAAATAATGTTGGGCTTGATAAGGAGTCGAAGTAGCATAAGAAGCTCTCTCCTTGTGCCACTTGTCACCATCTTGTGAGAGCTTTGGAGTGCAAGCTAGGTTTGGGAAGCTTGTAATAGAAGCTAGGGTTAGAAGCTTGTCTTATAAGCTAGGGTTTTTAGACCTAGCTTCTCCCATACCCTACCTAGATAGCTTGCATAAGAGGTCTAGGAATCTCTCTTGTAGACTTGATTTGAATAATAAAATGTTGCAAAATTTTCAGCACATTACCTCAAGTTTCACATTGAGATTCTTCTCCTATAAGCTAGAAGCTCTCTCTTGAAGGTTGGCCCAACCTCCTTCAAGGCTTTCACTATCTACTTCACCAAAACCTCACCAATCTTCGCCTTCACACTTCCTTCTATGGTGAATCCTTCTATATCCAGTACTTCTGCATCATGAGGAGCTACTCCCAGGCATTATGTTCGATGCAAAAGGCTTGAACGTCCTCTTCTTCCATTGGAACGTGCGCTACAAGCTAAAGCACCTAGGAGCTCCTCCATCAATTCTAATGTGCTGATGAAACTTCTGTCCATGTATCACAAGTTTGCCAAATACTAGTGTCAGCAGTGCAAGAGAAGAACAAATGTGTCGCTAATTCTTTTTGTGTTCTACATAATACACATCTTTTGTTCTCCACCACAGTTTCTCTTTTGTAAGTTATCACTCATAGCCACTTTATTATTAATAACACATCATGCAAAATATTGGGTTGATGGAAGAACTTTCACGTTTCATAATTTATCAGACACCCCCTCATCGCCCCACTCTCTCCCAAAAGATAATTTATCAACCATCTATATACAAATTTTATATGATACGATTTTGAGTTTTCTATTTTCCAAAACCAGGTATATATCGGTCATTGTTTTAAAAGTAAAAACTTTTATACCATTTGTTCTATACTCAAAGTATTATATATATATATATCATGTAGGATAATAATTATACTTATATTTATTTAAATATTTATTAAATAATTTTAAAAAATAAAAATAAAATTAAGAAAACAGATATGTTCAAAAGTTTCTTCTCTACGTGGATTATCATAATAGTGTAAAATTAATAATGATCTTTAGTAGAAAAATGTTTTATGAACAATTTATTATCGCACTTAATCTCACTTATTATCAAAAGTTTTTTTTCTTTAAATTTTTTAAAGTTTAGTTTTTAAATCAGCTTACGCAGTCTTACTTTGTTTCTAGTTATTTTTTTATTGTATAATACTCTCATATTCATATATAATCAATTTTGATATTCTATATCAACATCATCCCACGATACCCATACACACTAGTTTACTACCTATTAAACAATTTTTTCATCAATTCTAATAATTAAAATTAAAAGCACAATTCACCGAAAAAACAGTATAATTACAATTACCTAAAATGTAATGATGTAATGTATAAGAGTGAAAACAGTATATGAAATAAGTCCCAAACGAGGAATAAGTAACTAAGTATTAAGTACATTGAAAGGATCCTTAATTTATTAAACAGTATGTAATGTATAATGAAAACAGTATAAGAAATAAGTCCCAAACGAGAAATAAGTAACTAAGTATTAAGTACATTGAAAGGATCCTTAATTCATTAAACAATAGAATAAAATAGAAGGTAATATGAGCCTTTAGAAAATGCATCCAAAACACAGCACAACTGCGACAAAATAATGAACATCATCAATGATTAGATCCAAAAAAAGAGACATATAAATTAAATATGAAACTGAAATTTTAGCCCTCTCAAATTCTAGATCAAGGATTTCGGTGTCAATATTTTTAATTTTATTTTCAGTCTCATTTATTTTTAAAAATTTTATCCCATTTACAAAGAAATCAGAAAATGGAAGTTGAAAATATATTTGGTTGAGGATTGAAAAATCTTTTCTTAAAATTTATTTTTAGAAAAATGCCAAAATAATTGAAATTTTTTTTCATAGTACTATTCTTGTTAGGTCTTTCATCATACTATAATTCTCTCTAAAGCTACTAATACTTCTCATCTTGACTTAAACTTACTAAAAATTAAAAAACAAAAACAAGAACTAAAAAAAAAATCTGAACCCTCACAAATTAAAATTGATTTTATAAATGAAAAAACAAAAGTATTTTCAGAAATCAAACTTTGAGGGGTTAAAAACTGAATTAAGGAGATTGAAAATATTGCATGTGGGAGAAAGAGGAATGAATAATTACCATCATTTCCAGAAGCCATCACCCTTGGACTTGGTTTCCACCATTGACGAATTCTGAGGGTATTGAGGAATGTCTTGGGTGGGATAACCAACTGGTGGAGGTGCAGCTGAAGGGGGAGGATAAGCTACATTCAAACAATTAACCATCATATTAGAGTGTGTATTTGAAATAAAATATTTCACTTGAATTGCTGAAGGAAACTAAATAATCAAAATATATATA
>Ga0123340_1000585_pt1 | contig 25457 bp, 12 predicted proteins | sample SirMexnodulemix_FD_89961 | JGI IMG/M metagenome (GOLD analysis project Ga0123340, IMG submission 89961) | Root nodule microbial communities of legume samples collected from Mexico - Siratro Mexico nodule mix | ecosystem: Host-associated > Plants > Roots > Nodule | place: Mexico: Nepantla...
ATTTTTATATATAAAAAGAAAGTAGTTTTAAGAAGAAAAAAATTCTAAATAAGTTTTAAAAACTAACCAAATCAAATAATTTAAATTTTTACTATGTAAAAATCATTTTTTTATTTAATTACCTTTAACATTCATTTTATTTTGGTAACTTTGACAACAAGTAACCATTATTTTATTCAAATTAACTTTATATTTATTTCAATTATTTAATGACAATTAATTTCAATCATACATATTCAATCAAATTCCCAAAAGGACTTCATCATTATAAATTAATTTTATGTGAACAACCCACTACAACATGGGAAAAAGAGAAAAGGAAGGGTGTAAGAATGAGAATCAAGAATTTAATCTATGAGAAATTGTACTGTAGTATATTTTAATTAATCAACTAATTAGTTAATTAAAATAGTACTTTTATTGCATGGTTTTATTCATTTAACTAAAATGATGTTTTCTTTTTACAATCTCACATAATCTTAACTTAAATTATAATGATATCATTTATTCACAATGATACCGTGGAGTGTACCATTTATCCAAATCTGACAAAAAAAATAAATAAATTACACCATTTTAAGACTTAAAAAAAAATTACACTAGTTTGGACTCCTATTCGTTAATATCTTATCCAATTAAATTAAAGATATATAAAGTATTAAAGAAACTTAAATCGTAATAAATAAAATAAATAAGATTCTCTAGATAAAAAAGAAAGAGATTATAAGAAAAAACAATCTAATTCTCTAGATAAGACACTAATCATTCATCTTTTCTAGGTTGAAGAGTCTTAAATACAGAAGGCAACACAACCTAAAAGCATAAATAATTCCGCACTAGTATAAAATTCTCCCTGTGGTCTTCTAAGCAGGGCATGGTCTTTATACGGGCCTAGGAAGATTATTGCATTTCAGAAGGCCGAAACCTGGACCTCTTTCTTTCAGCACCCTTAAACTTTCTTTCTCCACTTTCATAAGTTGAGGTCGTCGATAGATTGAGAACGTTACAAGTGTATTCTGGATTAAATAAATCAGAAATATTACTATGAATTACTTAATTTAAAAATGCATTTTGTATTTTGTAATATGAAATTTAGTTTCTCAATTCAGAATTCAGTTTCTAAATCTGGAATTCAATTTCTAAATTGCACTATCCTACAATACCGTTCAAAACATATTTTACATTATACAATTTAAAATATATTCTAAATTGAAAAATATAAAAATCTTCCCATGCCTGCGCAATTTCAATTTTTCCAACACCGTTGATGGAGGAAGAATGAACAGTGAGGCTTTACCAAGCCCAATACTAAGCCCAGTTGACTGGCCCGCTTCACTTGCTGTGAAAAGCAAGTGAAGGAAGTTCGCGCGAACTGAATGAGCAAGCGGAGAAAGTAGAAAGATGCAGAAGCAGAAGGAGGACGAAGAGAAAAACATTGATGGAAAGCAGAAGAAGAGTTCCGTGGTGATAAGAATACCTTCTTATCAGGAAGTGGTTGAAAGTTCACAGGCCAAATCGACTCCACCATCTCTCTTCCTTCCCTCGCAATCGTTTTCCCAAGCTTTCGCCTTCGTCAAATCCTCCGAGTTCTACGCTCCTCCTCCTCCTCCTCCACAATCCAGGTATACACGCTTCTAATTTCTGCATCTTAATTCTTCACTCATTATCACCATCACCGTTATTACTTTATATCTTATTTCTGTTAATTCTTTTGTTTATTAGGGAAACTGCTCCATCGGACGCTCCATCTTCAACTTCGACACCATCTCCCGCTGCTGCTGCTGCTGCTTCTTCATCTTCATCAAAATTACCTGCCTCTCAGGCCTCTCAAAATCGTAATTCGATACTTGTGAGCCATAGACAGGTCGAATGCCTTTTAAAATTGTTATCATAAAAGTACGACAATCGCTATGAGTTCAGCGCATTCTAATTAAATTCTTATATTATTTTTTCTCGTGTATAATATTAGGAGATTTTATGTCGAAGTGTTTCATAAATTATCAGTGTCTTGAAGTGAATTTTCTTTTCCGTTCTGTAGAAGGGAAACCCCTTGCTCAAACACATTAGGAACGTTAGATGGATGTTTGCCGATGTTGTTTGTGACTACATGCTTGGCCAAAGCTCCTGTGCTCTCTATCTCAGGTTATTTTCTCTCTTATTAAGTTTTTCTGCTGAATTTAGAGGTTGTACTGCGCTGGAAGTTCTAGAGTTTGTTTGTTGCGAACTTGCTGTCCTCAGTGTCAATGCCAATACACAGTGATTCTTATAAGTTTCTGGAAAAATTACGTTGTTGAAAATCCATATCAAACTGTCAATCAACACTCGATATTTATGATTCAATGTAGTGGATTGACTATTATATAGTTTATCATTGTGCTTGCGGAGTTGCTTTTATAGTGCATTCCTTGTTATGCATGGTCACTTCAATATCTTACATGTTATTCTTCTACTAGTTGGGTTTATTACAGTTCCATTTTTTGAAATCAACTTAACTTAGTTGGACGGTTTAATGCAGTCTTCGGTATCATCTTCTGCATCCAGACTACTTGTATTACAGAATTAGGGAGTTGCAGAAGAATTTCAAGCTTCGTGTGGTTTTATGCCATGTTGATGTGGTCAGGCTCTCATTCAAACTTCTATAGCATCTATTTTAGCTTTTTCCAATGATTTATCTAGAAATTTATAATTAACTGTACCTGTTCTGCTATATATGCAGAGGAAGTGACATTTCTCGTGTTTTCTTGTTAATTTCAGGAAGATGTAATAAAGCCTCTACTTGAAGTCACAAAAACAGCTTTGCTTCACGACTGTACGCTCCTATGTGGATGGAGGTGCAATTGATTTTACTTTTAACTGCTTGTGAAGTATGCATACTGAAGATATCATCTTTTTTCTTTACCCTCCCGAGGATGAGTGTGCTGCTATTATCTACTGCGCTCTTGTAAACTTCTTATCAAACTGAGTAGAAAATTTAACATGCGATCAAAATTTCTTGTTAAGGATAAAATTTTGTGGTTGCAACTTGATGAAGCATGTTAATGTGACTATCTATTTTCCAACTGTTTTTTTGTGACTCAATTATAATATACACCTTGGAAGAAGAAATGCTTATGTAGTTTCTTTCGGAGCCTTTTGTTCAATTTCCATTTAAAGGAGCTTGAGAGTAATGTAGCATCAACATACATGTGAATTTCAATATATGTAGTAGCATCTGGCAAGATTTGACTTACATGTCTAATTAGTTATATGTGATTCCTTTGCACTGTTGTTAGTCTGGAGGAATGTGGCCGTTACTTGGAGACCATAAAAGTCTATGAAAACAAGCCTGCAGACATTATTCAAGGCCAAATGGATACAGATTATCTATCACGGGTATGGTAATGTTTCTTCTTTTCTGTTCGTTAATTTTTACGGGTTATATTCAATACTTTCAAAAGCAAATTGTAAAGGGTGCAATTCGTAAATTGATTAAATTCTAAGCATGGCCACCAATTGTGCTGAAGCTATTTTATTTTCAACTGTAGCTAACACATGCCCTTACGACAGTACGACATGTTAACAAGACTGATGTTGTCACCCTTGGTACGACATTTGGGGTACGTCAGCTGCTTTTTAGTACACGCAGAGACACATATTGATTGATTTAATTCACAAAAGAATTTTCATCAAGCTATATTCTTGTCTTTTCAGTCTCTTTCTAACATTATGGGTGCATCTATGGAAGATCTAGCTCGTTGCCCTGGCATAGGAGAGCGCAAGGTATATTGATGTTACCAATGGTGAAACTGCAATGGGACTATGATTTGCACTTGCACTTTTTTTGTAGCATTGGTTGAATGATCTTGAGTCGCTGCTCACTTATATTAACAAAAAGAAATTCTGAATCTTCCTGATGACAGGTCAAGCGCTTGTTTGACACCTTTCATGAACCTTTCAAACGGGTGGACTCAAGCCGTCAGGCCATTCCAGATACTTCTGTTCAGAACAAGCCAGCTAGCCCAGTGTCATCAATCAGGAACAATACTGAATCTTCCTCCTTGATTGAAGACAAACAAGAGGATGTAGATGATGTGAGCAAACGTAAGAAGAAAGAACCCGAAGTTACTGTCAAGTCTGCCCTTTCTGCAGCTTTTGCCAAATACTCCAATAGAGTTGGAAAGCGGAAAAGAACTTCACACGTGGAGGAAAAGGGAGAATCAGATGTTTTCAAAGAATCAGAAGCTGAAATATAAAATTACCATGAAGTTTTTCACTGGTTGTTCAATAATTTAGCCTTGAGCAATCCTATGATAGAGGCTTCGGTTATTATGTCTATGCATGTAAGCCATGGAAACTCTATTGGGACTGTAAAGGGGAAACATTTGTAACAAGTGAAGAAGTAGTACTTATAATATGATAGCTGAACTGGTAGGAGGTTAGGAGGCTTTAATCAAATGGGAAGGAAGAGAAAAACTGGTGGGGGCGCATTTAGGGTATAACAATAAATGGAGGAATGATTGGATTTTCGGTTGAGAGAAGTTTTCCCTGTTTAAGAGCTCATTTTTGTACATTGTGTTTACCTTCTTCTGTTGATTCTCAAACCATATTGGGATTTTTTTGTCCAATGTTTGTATAAGATGTAGCCCATTTCTGAAACCACGTAAGCGTATAACAACAAATAGAGCAGAGATTGGATTTTCGGTTGTTGAGATAAGTTTTCCCCACTTAAGGTACTTTGTAATTATGTCTAACTCCTTTTCTTCATTCTGAAACCACATTGGGATTTTTTTAGTCGAATTTTCAATCAGTTCTAACCTATTTTCTGAATCAGTATCTTTCAAACTCCTCTTCTGTCTATTGCATTATTCATTTTTGGATTTTGCCCTGCTACCATTTTAGGGTAGTGTTGGGGGTGTAGAGCTTTAGGAGGTACAGGTGGTGGTGCATATTTCCGGATGGGGCTCGGAAGTTTTCAACTTTACTACCGGATGCAATAATAATATCATAATGACTACATAAGTTAGAAAATAATATATTACAGATCGAGTTATAACCCTACTTAGGAACCTATGATCTACCTACTTGGTAATTTCTGCCAATGTTTTGGATGTTGTATTTTTCGACATTGTCAAGATGACTCTAGAAAAGTGATTTTAATATTTAATGGGGAACGAAGGAATATACGACAGATGGTTATAATGGACTTTTAGTTCTCCAAAGTCTGGGTTAAAAATACCCATAATCTACGTAATGATTTCCCATCATCCAGAGTTTTGGTTCATCCGTTGTTGTTCGGGTGGGTAACATTGATATTTCTCCATTCTGATGGGCTGTTGCCTGTTGCAATCATTTTGCTGATCTTTTCAATCAGGAAATGTCCATTGATATGACATGCGGGGATTCCTTCTTGTGCTACATGCCTTGTGGGGAATCCTTGCTTTCAGCCAGACACCAGTAATGCAAGTCAAAATAGGTCAGCATTATTCCATTATATCCGTCACGTCTGCATGTTGGTATTTCTCCTTATAGTAAAAGTGAATTAGCTTTTAATATGGTTGTCTCCTATTGCACCTTATGCTAACGCCTAAAATTCAGCTCTTTCCAATTGCCAGATAGAAAGAAGATAGATTCCATCGATGTCCTTGTCAACCTCTAAGAGGGGGAGCTCTATATTTAAGGTCGTTTTCCGTTGGCCTAAAGTGATTCAGTCTGATTTGAGGTATGTCAGTAAGTTTGTTTTTACGCTGTGAGTTACGGGATTTAAGAATTTACGGGAAACGAAACTCTTGAATATTAGGTTTCATCATACTGCAGAAGAAATGTTCTGTTCATATTAGCGACATAATTATTAGAAAGTTCATATTCCTCTTATTTTCTACCTCGTATCTATGCAAGTTTGTCATGACAAAGGCAATCTAAAAAATACAGATATTAAAATGATAAGAGCAAAATCTAGGACTAAAAGTTCCATGACTTCTTATCGTCTTTCTGTTTACATTTTTCTTCCCTCTCCTCCGCTATTGAAGGCAGTAGGGATGAGGGAATTCCATTGGTCTTTGCCAATTCAATGGTGCCCCCATTAAGTGTGATATTGCTCGTGTTTTGGGGCCTAATGTTTGTCCAAGGACTATTTTAGTCTAAGACGAATACTACTTTATTTCTAGGCTGCTTCTGCTCTTCTCAGATCAGACAGAATGTCGAAGAAACATAATGCACATCTAATGACTTGGACTTGGCGTTTGTTTCTGAAATCGTACGGAGCTAGAACTAAGAGAGGATGGGTTCCTAACAAGAGGTATCAGTGATTGTACAACATCTATCATGAGCGGCCTGTAATCAGCTTCTGGCTGTATGCACAATGCTGCAATGGCAGCTATCTGCAAAATCCCATAGAAGCAGAAAGCAAATGTTACTTGATAGGAAAAATATGGTTAGTCCAAGACATTAAATGACAGTGAAGACAATGAGAGAATAACTACGACTAAACGAAACCAAAGTTGACCTGAATTAAATCCTTCTTCGAGTACTGTCCGCGTAGAGCTGGGTCAACCATTTCAATCACCTTTTCTCTGTTTGTCAACCTTGGAAGAGCCTGATGAATACGTAATATCACATGCAACAAAATTAGTATGTGACAAAACTAGAAACTTAATTCTCAACTCAGTTTTTTTATCCTCTGATTTTCTTTAAACAAAAGTTACATAATCAATTTTGTTCTATTAAAAATTGCAGGGTGCTATTTACTAACCCAAGAGACAAGGACGTGTTCTCCCGGGGCCCGCTTGATATCAACAGGTACACGTCCCGTGAGGAGTTCAAGAAGAACCACACCATAGCTGTAAACATCTGACTTTGTGGTAAGCTTACCCGTGGCGTACCTACGATGCCCAAATTCAAGGGACAAAATAAATTTATGCAATAAGTTATCAAAAAAGTTGTAAATATATCATGAGTGGTGTGCAGTATGTAATTTATATGTCATGTTTCATAAAATTGAAAATCACAGCCTGCTTGATAAGGACTTGACTGTGACCATGTGCATGGTTCTTTTTTTTAACGTTGTCATTTATGTACTGGGATTGGGTGAAGAATGAAGATAAGGCAGCGCGCTTCGGAATGACAGATGAATTGGGGCACTCGTAATACTCACTCTGGTGCCAGATATCCAGTGGTCCCCAACACACGGGTGGAAACCTGACCGTTCCTCTTCTCTGATCCCATCTTAGCCAATCCAAAATCAGACACCTTGGCACGGAAATTTTGATCCAGTAGAACGTTGTTACTCTTGAAGTCTCTGTGGATCACAGGAGAGACTGCATGTTCATGAAGGAATTCCAGTGCCCTGGCACAATCAAGGGCTATCCTCATCCGGGCCCACCAATCCAACGATTGAGTTTGATCGTTGGGGGAGTGAAGATGGTGTTGAAGTGTACCATTGGGCATGTATTCAAAAATCAATAACCTGTGGTGTTGGTCAGCGCAATAGCCAAGTAACTCCACCAAATATGGAGAGTGCAAGCGACTTAGGAGATCGACCTGCAATAAATGTCATTTAGTCTTCACACCCATGTGCTGGATTTGAATAAAGCTCACAATATGAGTTGGCAAGTGGGATTAAAAGGTAAAGGGATGTTCATTCCATTTTCATGGTCCCAAATTTGGTTGCAAAACGCCAGAGATTTTTTTTTTTTAAATGATAATCGGTGACAGGAAATGTCTTACTGTCTGTATTTTATTGACCTGCGAATAAGTTTTATTGATATTTTGATTCAATAGTAGTGCATAATTCAAATGACTTAAATCTTGATATCTTATTTTAATTTTATGAATGATTTTTTAATCTTTGACATGTTTTCACAGTTTACAAAATCTTCTAGGTTAGAAGATGCAGAAAAGTTAAAAATTTAAGATATTAGATTTAGAAAACCTATGCATAATTTATATCTCTAATTGTTAGAGTCAATTGTCAAGCCATGTAGGCATAGATAATATGCTACAGTAGGATATTAAGGTTGTCACGTGATAGTTTGTAAAATTCCTTTCACATTTAATGAACATTTCGTTACAACTTATAAATTTTGTTAGGCAAGCAATACAAGTGTGGGCTTAACAAAAGACAAAAACAAAGTCTCTGAACAAACTGGATCTAATACAGGGAAAGGAGACAGTGGGGGAGAGATAGTGCAAGTAAAAACAAGAAATAATTAAATCTTTGCGTGGTGAAAAGAAGAGGATATGTTAAATCATTAAATGAAGTACACTGACTCACCTCTATTCTGAAGGCACGCTCCCCTTGCTTACCCTCACTGCGAAGCAACTTAATTGCTGCCAAAGTGCCATCACTTAGAACTCCTCTAAACATCAAGCCAAGCCCTCCATTACTACCAATCACATTTCTTTCACTGAATCCATTTGTAGCAATTTCTAATTCCCTATATGTGAACACTTGGACTCCTCGAAATGTAGGTGCTGGGGTCCTGCTCAAATTTCCCCCGTGAAGACACCCACTCTTCACTTCTACAATAAATGTCTCCAAGCATTTATGGATTAGCTTCTGAATTTTAAAGCCTCACCCCTCGAAGACTATTTGAATTAATATTAAGAATAATTAATGAACTAATGATATGCTAGAGACAAAGTTATATGATCATCTGCAGCCTGGAAAGTTATACAGTTGTAATTCCTAGCAAATTAACTCTTCTATGTTTTCATATAGTTATGGTATTTGCTTCACTATTTAGTATTTAAGATACTGTTTGCAATTAATTGATAGCATGTAATGTGGCAACTAGTTACCTGGACTAGAATTCAACGTTGATGAAGTAATGAGCCTGCTGCTTGTGTCATGAAGCTCTCTGCTGTCTTCTTTGCAAGTTCCATTCTTGGTGGAAGATTTTTGGCGACGGATCAGGCATAGGACCACAAAAATGACAAATAGGACCGTAACTAAGGTAACCAATGAGACGGTTATGAGAATGGTTTTGGAGGGGAAATGGCCGTGGGTATGGCTATGTCTTTCTGAATGTAAGTGGTGGTGTGTGAAAGAATGGTTCTTAGTTGGTGGCCCTGCAGGCAGAGTGGTTGCAGTATTAACTTCCATGACTGACAACAGAGAGAAAAAATTAAATGGGTTGTGTGTTTGAGGTGAGAAAGAAGTTTGGGATTGGAAAGCAAGAAGTAAAAGAGGATGAGGGAGAGTGGGGAATGCCAAAATGGAATTTGTTTATGGTAATAAACAAAACAATGGGGATGCAAGTATTTTGCTAGTTGTAAGCCTCCTTTCCTAGGAGGGCAAGCCACCCTCTCGTGAATATTTAATTAAGTGGTTTTGGTGTACTTCCTTCGTCTCTTCTTTTGTTATTTTCTAAAGAATTGTCTTTTTCTTTGTATGAGAAAATCTTGGAAGCTTTTGCACAATCTTTCACTCACTCTCTCTCTAATAATTCCCCAATTATAGATCATACGCATTCTGTTTTACTAAAACAAGAATGTATTTATAGCCTAACTTTTTGTTAGTCTTCTTTGGAAATAGAAAACAAAGAAGATAATTATGCTTTTTGGCTGGCTGATGAGTCAATTTATATCTGCTATTGCTGCAGGGAGTGGTCACTGGTCAACCAGTTCCACCACTTTTAAGAGTGGAGCAAAGGGTTGAGTTTGTTAGGTGGACTTTGCCATCTCACCATTTACCATTCTCACCACTCACTGCCAATAACAACAATCCAATTACCACCTGCATAACTCAAAATCCCTCAATTCAATAACTACTACCACTTCCTGCTTCATTAAACCATTTCCATCATGCATCATTTTATATGGTTTACTTATTTCATTTGACTCGAACCCTAGCTCAAGGGGAGAAAATGACAAACAAACCTGCTGCATTAGGCTAATCTAAATGAGTAAGTATGCTATTTTACTTTGGTCTCTGCCCCTGCTTGTTCTTTTTTCAGGATATTCAAATCTGCTAGAAGAAAAATTAGAACTTAATAGTTTTCACATGAATGAATCAGAACTACGACATATTAAATTTGGCATTCATCTAATGACATAGGTCAAAACTAAAAATTTAGTATCAGCATAATTTTCCGTTTTATTTGCCATATGAAAAAAAGTATTACTCCCACATTTGACATATTTTTCTTTGTTCTAGTTCCTTCTTTAAAATAAAACTCTATACTTATATGATTTCGAAAAAATGATGGAAACTAAACTGTAAACACCTTTTCACATTAAGATCAAAATGTAAGGTTTTTTTTTTTTTTTATGTAATTAAAAACTTAATGAAAAAAAATAATCTATGAACAAAAATGTAATTTAACCAATAAAACATTATATATTGGAGGACCTGATTTTATACATTTTCGGCTTTCTTTCTATCCATTGAAATAATATTTCTTTTAATTATATTTTTCTATTATTTCTTTCTTTCCCTTTCCACTTCCCCATTTAAACGAGGTGTTGGAGTGAAATAGCTACATTTTGTCCAAGTTAAACTTTTTCAAAAAGGTAAATTGCAAGTATTTGGATAAAACTAATTAATTAGTGTTATGAATGTGTTTAGGCAGAAGAGTGATAATTACTTAGCATTTAGTAGGAGTATGGAGTGGAAAGAAGTCCCACATCTCTGATTGCTACTGAAGATTGGCAATCACATGCCTCTGTGTCGTGGAAAAAGTGAGTTGTGAAAACACCATAAGAGGAAACATTCTCTCAAACCTAAACACATTTGCTAATGCTCTAACTTTCTTCCCATCTCACCAAATAACATTTGCTACAAAGCCAATTATCCAATTGGGTATTCTTCAACTACCACTTTACATTACATAACTAATCATCACCTTTCCTCTTACCACAACATTACAATTATCTACCCTCATCATCACCCACTAATTAACTACCAATAATACATCAAATTAAACCCATCTCCTATCCCACTAGTACCATTCCACTCAATCAAATTAATATCACATTTCATAAAAAAATGCCTTTTCTATAAATATAAATTGAACCATTCACAAGTTATTTTATAGAAATTCTTTCATCTAACACTTCTTTCAAAATTGTGTATAAGTCAATTTTAATTTATGAAGAATCTATTTTTTTTCTTATCATTTTTACTTTTCTCTAAAAATCTTTATGAGTGAGTTAATTTAAATAGGTAATTTAAATAGGTACATATTCTCACCTAAATATTATTGGTGAATTTTTTTTCTAAAAGAGATGGATAAAGAAAAACTTTAATCTTGAATAGCTACAAGGATATTAAAATATAGCCGTAAATAGTAGGTAACCTAATGATTTTAATTTAAAGTATTCTAACCAAAAATAAGTTAAAACATATAATATAAATATGTTGTCTTTTCTTAATATTTTTACCATGTTGCAATTATGTTTCTTTTATTGAGATACATAAATCTTAACTTTTTTATTATTTAATTGATTGATTTCTTTTATTTGATCGTTCTAAAAGGTAATAATTTCTTGAAGGGTATTGATAATGAGAGTTTGTCTAATTACAGGAAGAGTTAAGGGGTCAATCTGTGTATTTGTGAACTTGATGAATTTAATTGTAGAGTGGGCTGGACAAGTGTAGTTGGTTGAGTATGTGAACAGAAGCCCAGATAAATGGGCCCATAATCTCCCTGGCCCAATCGAGGAACCAGTAAGACCCATTCTTGGTCGGATTGTCGCTTCTTTTTGTTTTTATTTGTGTTCTTCAAATTCGAAGGTTGTTGCGTGGCCAGATAAACTGAATATAGGTACGTTCTTATCTGATCAGAGTATTGCTTTTTGAACCAAAGTACAGAGAAAGTTAAAGTTTCACCTTAAAATTACACGCGGAACATAAACAGCAGAAGTATATAAAACAAACTTATTATAATTATTAAATAATTAACTAAGTTAAAATGTAAACTATTGACATTAGAAACTTTAGTTTTAATATATTTTAAAAATTAATTTAATCAAGACTGAAAATTGTTTCAGTAAGTAGGATTCGTAAATATATCATTATAACTGTGATTGAGTAAAACATTTAAGCGTTCCTTAAATTTTACAAAATATAAATTTCTTTTAAATTAACAACTAATTAAAGAGCGATATTTAATTTGAAATAAATTAAAAGTAAAATAATGAAAAATTCAAATTTAATATATATGATTTACGTGATTATTTCGTATTGACTTGGATACCCCATTGTTTGAAGAGTCAAGATGATGTAAATATCATGTTCAAAAAGAAGAAAAATATATTTAGAGTGAAATTGGTTTAGCTCTTCCAGGTAATTTATCATAAAGCATTTCCACAATTTTCTATATTCATTAGGAAAATCAAGGAATGCTCGACTAGCATCACCTTAAAAAGGGAGAGAATTTATATTTCTACCTGTTATAGTTTGATTGAGAGTTTGAGGGTAAATACAATAAAAGTGTTTTGTGTCTCTAAATTTAGTAGGTAAAGTTTCATAATTCTTTATTAAGCCTTCATGTATATGTACAATTAATTTAAAGGTTTAACATAAATATAGTGTATCAAATATTTGCTGGATTATTCTGTAATTAATATGTCTCACTCAGTACAAATAATGAATATATTTCAACTACATTCCTCTACGGAGTAAAAATATAGGCTTACTTAGATTATTATAAAGGTTAATTAAGTATTAAAATTACATTGGTATATTATTAATTTATTAAACATTTGTGACTTTACTTATATCTTACCTAATTTGACTTTTTGGAGTGTATGGCAAACACATTCATCTATAGTAAAGGAAAGAAACATATTGATTGAATAAAAGAAGACCATGTAGTCCAAAAATAAAGACTTTTCAATGCATACAAAATACCATCCATTAGTCTTGTGAATGTTAGTTACTCCTTGTAGAAACATAATTATTTTTCTTAATTTTATTTATTTTTTAAATTTTTATTGAGCAAATACCCAATTTAGTTCATGAAAAAAATGTAATTGTGCCTAATTAAATAAATCTTTCATATAAGTCGTGCTTGACTCTTATATGATTTATAACCTTTGTAAGATTTATAGATAATATTACTTACACATTTTTTTTATTTCTTTAGTTTTCTTTAAAAAACTAATTTATAAGTTTATTAAAACTTGTTAACTGGTTGAGTAGAGATAAGATTGAATGGTGGATTACCATTTTCAAGATACTGGATAACATTTTCACATGATAGGCCTAACGAAGAAAATGACACATAGGAGTTTCATTACATAGAATTTAGTGTAGAAAATTTTAGGGGCAACACTTGGAATCCCAGATATTATTCATACATTTGCAAGACATTGCACTTTCTTCTCATTTTGTTCTCTCTGTCTTAGTGGATGCATACACCAATGTATATCAATTCTTTTCTTTGAAAATTGGAGCCAACTGCTAATGCTGTCAACAAAAGTATTAAAGATACTCTTGGTTTTGAAGAGATGTCAATTAGTTTTCATTTAGTGTCACTAATTTTAAGGGTGTTCCTAAATTCAGATTCCTTAAGCTTATGGCTATTAGTATTAAGTAAAAGTTGAATTCTTGGAAAGATAAGTTGATTATTAGTATGATGGACATGATTCAATTGGTTAATTCAATGATTACAGGTACAATTATCTATAGTTTTCACGTTTATAGACAATCTATTATTTGTTACTTCAATTGGAGTGTGGATATCTTAATGTTAATTTCTGAAATGATGCTTGATTTGTTGATAGTTTTATTTCTCAACATATTGACATCTCTAAACACATTAATTACATGGAATAGTTTGGATTGGAATATCCCAAACCCCTTTAATTATCTTCCTGGTATTGATAACATTAATTATATGATGTTTTTTTTTATAAAAAGGATGAACTCATATAGACAATGGATGATTTAGACATGCTTAGTTCATTCCATGGACCAAATTCTTAATTCTTTAGAAGTTGTTGGATAATTATTTATTCTCCGACATACATTTATAAGGAAAAGATATTAATTTATATTTTCAATGTAGTCCTTGCAATACTGACAAAGAAAATTAGATGTATATAATTTTAGTGTGTTTGCAAAGAAAACTAGTTCTATTGACTGTGACATTTAGTTAGCTGTTATCACTTTCATTACTTGGATCATTTGAAAATACAAACTGAACTTCCAAGAATAGTTTTTCAAGACATACACAAATTGTCCACATTTACTCAATAGGTAGTAAAGTATTCATCTTCTCATATCTTATAAAAAATAATTTATTTTAATTTAAAAAACAGTAAATGATAGAAAAATGCATAAGAGGTTTGCTCTACCTAGTTGGGCATTAAAATCTTCATTCATCTTGAATTGGTGTTCGAAATCCTTCCTATTAGAATATCTAAAGATAAAAATTACACACACATTTGAATGATATGTTACTCCATAAAGTTGTTCACCAAAGGAAATAGATGTTTTTATGTCTTCGCTAATCCTGGTACAACTAATAGACTTGAGTTTTTACAATTTGACCTTTTACCTTCAAATTTTAAGTTTGATTTTTTCATAAATCGTTTAAACCTCCCTGAATTTAGATTTTCTCATTTGAGTTACTATTTATTTCTTTTACATGAATTTTGGTTTGGTGTCCTTATATACTTTTTTACATTTCTTCAAGTTGAGAAGTTAAAATTTCATTGTGATGTTTAGTATGTAAAAATAGAAGGAATAATTTTCCTTTAATTTACAAATTTTATCCCCTGTTTTAATCATGATAACAAAGCTTAAACTATGAAGAATGTGTTGGCACAAAATATTATAATTTTCTTTCTCACTTGATAGATTTATAGTAAAATCTTTGTAAGTTCATGACCTCCAAGTTGGCAGCTTGTGATGATATTATTTGGCTCTCATTTTTATACCTTGCTCACTAAACACATGCACCCTGATACATTGAGCCAAAGAATTTGTCAGCAAGTTTGTTGTAAAGGAAAAGGACATGAAATATCATTGGCCTGACAGCTAACAGTGGTGAATTGGAGAGTACATATAGTGCAGAGAGAGACAAGATTGGAGATAGATTACCCTTTTATAACTGAGATGCATGCAAAAGAGACCTGCTCCTAATTCATCACAACTTGCCAACAGAATCTCATCAAGATGGTCTACAATGTCACATAAAACAACCTCAACCATGGACACCAACTAGACCAATCTTCAGCCTATACTTTACAATAATGTTTCAAAGTAGACAAGTTTTATCAGCAATTTTTTCACACACACAACTATTGAAAGAAGCTATTGTCAGTGGAGTTTGCTTTCTGTAATTTCATCCTAATACTGTTGTTTGTTCTTTCTTCATTCACTGGCAAGATAACAATTGATTTGTCATAATCCATGACTATTGGAAATCATAAATCATAACCAACACAGCTAAAGAAAGAACAAAACCACATAAATTTAAACATGCAAAACCTTATCTGATATAATGAGTAAATTTTTTAGCTACCATTTTATAACAAAAAAAAGTATCTACTAATTACTGTAATGAATCTGATAAAAATTTTCAACCATATTTTTTCATCCACAAAATTCTAATTCAATACTTTTACTTAAAAGGTTGAAAGAGAGCAGTTACTACACGGAATTTACTATATTATATAAAACTCTTGCTCAAAAAAAATCCATGGGCTCCAGTCACGGGCCTATGACACAAGATCTCGCAACCACCAGGGGGCGCTTCTTTTTGCACCTCCTTGGTTTTCTTTCAGCACCCCATATTTTTTAAAATACCAAAATATCCTTTTATAATTTGTATTCCAGATTTCCAATTTAAAATATAAAAAATAATTATATTTTGAAGTACATTTTTTCATTCTAGTGTAATCTGGAATAAAAAAAAGTTAGTATTCCAGATTATTCATTCTAAAATAAAAAAAGTCATATTTCTAATTATAGAAAAAAAATTGTATTCTAGATTAAATGATTCAAAATAAAAACAATTTAGAATATAAGAAGATGAAAATAAGATGTTGCTGCAAAGATGAAGAGAGTAGAACAATACTTTTACTCCTTGGACGTAATTGCTAAAAAAAGTTCTCCAAATTATTTTCTCACTCACAAATTGGTTTTAAATTTTATAGAAAGCCCTTTACTTTAGTATAAGTTCTATAAAACTATAATAATAGGCTGGGAATAAAGTTTTGGGAAGTGATCCCTTCATAAAGTTTCCGTTATATTCATTTTTGTATTGTTACTTGTTATTGATGCAATGGATCATCATATACTATTTGAAAGCAGTGTTGAATGAGCAGCAACTGGAAGCTCTTCCAAACTTTTTGTTATGATATTTTCTCTTTTATTCTTTAAAACACAAACATTAAACCAACCATTATAGACCACAAACTTATTAATGTGACAAATGGTTTAACTAGATTTTTTACACCCAAAAGAACTAGTGGAAAATAGAATTAATGAGACAGAAGTTAGAGAGACAAAGCAGTGAAGTTGTCTGGTCTGAAACTCCCTTCTTGGGAGCAGATGAACAATGAAAAGATGGGTACATTTTTTTTTTTGGAATTCTCTGTTCCCACAAAAGCATCAGAATAAGTCAATCACTTCTGTTACCTAGTGAATCATCAAGACTTGCATGGTTTATTTAGTTTGGTTAAATCTGAAACTTCTAAATACCTTCTAAGCACACACAAAAATTAACCTTTATGGTAACAAATTAGTTGTCACAATAAAAGAAACGGAGATTCTCCATTAACACAATGGAGGACAAATTAATGTGACAAAAAAGTTAAGACCCATTTTAATGCATCTATGAAGATTGTTGTGTTGGAATTTGGACATGGTTGAAGTAAGGACTCATGGTCAGGTTAGGACAAATTTAACCAAGAGAATTTTTGTCCATCAGATCTTACAGAAACTGCATTCTTCCGCTAATGTGTTTTCAACATAATCTTAGTAAATTAGCAGATAAAATTGTGTGCGGTTACAATTACATGAGTGGATAATATTATAATACTAACCATTTGACTTGAACTTGACATCATACCAGTCAAGTTAATTTTATATTTTGAATAATTGTATATCTAAGTGTTATGAAATTTTGAATATGGCATGTAGAGTGTTTGTATGCAGATAAGAGAACATATGGTGTTCTTTTCCTTTATCTTTTTCTTTCCTCTTTTTACTTCTCTGTTTTCTAATGGTTTTATGTTTGGCTTGTTAATCATTACAGACACCACTACCTTTTGTTTATTTACTGTTTTCAATTCCTTTGACTAAGAATCAATTTGGTCTTATTAGAGTTGATTTTAGTTCTTTGTAGTGTTTCAGTATTAGTAATATATACACAACATGTTTCATTTCATCACCCCTCTATCCATAGCCTACATTCCCATCCCCTCTCAGATAGCTAAGAATCCAATCAGTCTATAGTCACATTGTGTCTATCTTTTCAGATAAGATGGTCATTTGAATGTTCACTGTTAGGAGAATATGTGGTTGTGATGGCGATAGTATCGGTAAGGAGGAGGTGGCCGTGAATGTCTGAAGATGCTGATTCTATGTCTTTTGAGTCATTTTTAAATTTTTTTTTACCAATCCCTGAGTGATATGGATGCAGTTGAATCATCTTTAAAGTTGGCACTGTTATCATTTGATGTGGACTGTGTTGATGTTGGGCCTGCAATGGTAAGTCTCTATACATGTTAGTTGAGGGTAAGGACTCAAATTATTGTATATTCCACCCTTGATTTCTGATTATTATTGTTTGACAATTAATTGAAGACCTGTCTATTGTGTGTTGAAGTAACTTGTAGGTAAAATCTGAGAGAGGTATGTTTCTTATTTTGGCTTAAGACTTTAAGTGCACCAAGGTTGATGCCATGATTTAGGTTCTGGGGCTACTCTATGCTTTGTCATTGACATGTAACTTGAACAACAGTATCTTTGTAATGTTATTGAAATGTGAACATTATTTGTCGCCTATCTGAATCTAATAATGGTTGAGACAAGAGTCTGAGATACTGTGCACAAGAAATTACAATAATCTCCCTTCAGGTAAAGTAAAATTTCTGATAATGGTTTTGAAGCAACCATCAGATAACAACTGTCTCACAGTTAGAGCAAATTACAGTATTCTCACTAGTGCATCACAGCTATAGGAATTTTAATAATTGACCTTTTGTTATGTGTTGTTATATTTCAGAAAGAAAAAAAAAATCTTTTTAGTCTTACGCTTTCAATTAAAATTGTAAACATTGAAAATGAAAATCAGAATATAATATTACATAACAATACTCTCCAGATTTAGGCATCTAATTAAAAAGAAATTATCAGTTCAATTCCTGTATACTGCAATTTCTTTCAGCCTAAGAGAAGACAATTAGCACAAGTGATAGGTAATACACACTGGTCTTGATAATTGCATCAACTGAAGCTTAGTATGAAGGAATAAGATAATTGCATCAACTGAAGCTTAGTATGAAGGAATAAGATAATTGCATCAACTGAAGCTTAGTATGAAGGAATAAGTGTATGTTATAGTTATGGTCTTTGATAAGTTTCTTTGGTCAAAGTTGCCAAATCAGGAATGAAATCATTATCTCTTTGGCACAGGTTTGCACTGTTCTACATCCATTTCTTACCACAGACGTCTAATAGAAGATCAAGATACAATAAATAAGAATATATATTTTCTTATTTATTCAAAGCTGCCAATACGATGAATATGGGTTCAATTTGTTGAAAGGAATCACACATACATAGCATGTGTATAGTAATTGATACTGTTTGAAGTTAATTGTAACAATCTTTTCAATGTGCTAAAAGAAAGTGGAGTCTTAGATTGATCGTGCACTTTGCACAATGTTGAGCAATATGAGGCAAGTTCAATTTTACCTTCAATAGAAAGTGGGGCATTTATGGTTTTGTATGTGTCCACTTTTATCTTGTTGAAGAAGAATTGTATGGTACTGTAAGAGCACAGGGAGGGAGATTGAACTACGAGGTGAGTTACTTACTAGAGGAGGAGGCAGAGGAGGATAATTTCAAAGCTGTCAATCATGTTATGTTACGTTGCATCGTTGTTCGAGAAAGTGAAGGTAAAGAACACATCAGTCAAAATGGTCTGTGAAGGAGCATGGCATTAATGTCATGTATTTTCTTTTCTTCACTCCTTTTTTCTCTTCTTTCCTTGTGTTGGTTGCTTGGTAGTGTATCATAGATGAAGTAAACTCTGTAGTAAGTGTCCCCTGCACAAGGTCCCAAAAGAATAAAAAGGCAGAACAAAAGTGGGAATATAGAATATCAACCGCGACAAGCAAGCGTAAAAACACAGTATCTTTGGCATCTTAGTATTATTACCTACATTAAAGTTGAATTTGGATCCAACCCTCTCAGGATTTCGAATATTGAGGTCAAATAAAGGTACCCAAAGCACACTCCTCTCTGTGCTCTCAAATCTCAATGTCTGAACCTCTTAATTCCTGTCTTAAAGCAAAGCCAACCACTCCAGACACTAACCATCCTATTCTATCCTTTCTTTCTTCTCTAGGTTTTCCACCTTCTGGGGATTGCTGCTTCCTCTTCCATCAATTTCAATCTATTAATTAACTCTGCTTTTGTATAATTGATGCTATACTATAGTAATAGTATAATTTGTCTTTGCTCTTTGTATTACTATATTGCAGGATCAAACTTTCTGACTTGAAATTTCACTGGAACCTGACATCATGGTCAACTGTCATACATTAGCAAACTAGAATGTCATGAGTTCAGCTTCAGCATGCGTACTGTCTAATGGGTCGGGTACGGGTCTCCATTGATCCTTTATTAGGTTAGGATGTGTAGCATTTGGGTTCCACATCCACAGCCACACATGGTGTCAGTGTCAACACCTTACCACTTTGCAAAATCAATAATTCACTTCAGTGTTGAATCTAGCAGAAATTTCATATTTCACAATATGGTAGAACAAAATTTCAATTTAAGTTTTTCTGTCATGTTTTGTGAAGTGTTTTTATGAGATGGATACTAATTTTCCATTGCCTAACCAAGTTTTTTTTGAATGAAATATAGTTGTAAAGAAGATAGAAAAGAAATTGAATTGAGGTTAGGTTTTGGTTTTGGTCCTCCAATATCATAAAAGCACTTATGACTCTGAAGTGATTACCCAACAACTCCACTGTACCAACCTGGCCCTTCTGTTTGGGGTCCCGAGCTCTTAATTTATCTGTCAAGTTCATAAACTAGTCCCTGCCTCCCTGGGGCACATGTCCCTCTATGAAAGGTAGCCTATTTCTTCTGATAAGGACCTCACTTCAGTTCTCATTGCCACCACCCAACACCAATCACTATCCTTTTCAAGATTAAATTAGCCCCCGTAAGTGGTGTAGCATGTCTTTTGTTATGTCAAATCTCACACTCTAATACGAAATCATCTCTACAAAATAAAAAAATAACAAAATATGAAAAGTTAAACAACCCTTAATCAGATCCTGTGTGAACATGATCAAGCACGTCTTAATCTGCTGTAGCAGTGCTCAAGTTGGGTCAGGAGGGTTACTTGCACTATAATAATCTTTCATCTTTCAAAAGTTTGGCCATATAAACAGTATTTTTTTGCCTTTGTAGTGATACAATCTACCTATTGAACAACTTTATGCATTTTGCGTGAATTATTTGGCTACAATTTTGGGGTTAGAAGTCAGTTTTTTCTCACTTCATTTTCGAAAGTTCAGCTATATCAATTCTGTATGTGACCATCACCATAGATAATCGACCAACCAAATATCTATCTACCGTTGAAACCATACATAAGATTTTAAGAGCAACCGTCCCACTAAGATTTTCCCTTTTTCTTTCATGAAAGTGTCACTTTTTAACCAGATTTAGGTGGGATATTTTGATTCTGATTTTTAATTATTGATTTGCTTGTTTACTATGAAGAGAGACTCAAGACCCTCAAGCCGTAATCACAATAGTTGCATAAATAAAAATAAAACATGTTTAATTATTGGATTGTGACGTCCTTCCTATTTTATAACATATCTTCAATAATTTTCATGAGTTTGATTCCTTGGTTTCATAATTTGGCAAATACATGTGTTGCTGTATAACAACCGAGGAGTTGAAACATCAATTCAAGATGGGCATTAAGTTTAATTGGGTCACTTTCCAGACAGAAAGGATTAATAGAACTTGGCTACTTTAGACATAAAATTTGAATCCCATGAATTATTTTTGTTTGGAATGAAACATCTATATGCTAAATTCTAGGATTATTTACAATACTTGAGTTTTCCATCCATGTGATGAGCTTCCCCATCCCTTTCCTCAGTGTGATTTCACATTTTCTGGTCCATTTGCTTGTTATTTCTTGGTAACACTACCAGCAAAGTTTGAATTTTAAGTCACAAGAACCCCAACCTGAAAAAGACCATTTCAAAACACATGAAAATATCAATTGTTATAATTTAAACACGAGAAGAGTTCAATTCAATAAATGAGGCATTAAATAGCACATGAAATAATTTATTGCAAATAAATATATGCTTCAAGCACTCTTTCAAATAGGTATATATTTATGTCAATTGGGTCAGTGGATCTGAGTAATGGGGTGATGAGTTAGTTGACAGCCAGGTATTTATCAAGGTATTCCTATTGACATGTACAATCAATAATTGTCTTCACTTTTGAGTCTTAAATATGGTAAATTCTTTACCTCAAACATTGCATGTTTAGTTTTTGGAATAAATTGGAGACTTTAAACATCAAACCAGAAACTAATAGTTATGTTAATCATTTTTTAAATTGCAGAAACGATGTTATATTTTATGTTCGATCATGTGTAATTAAGATATGAGTAAAATCTGTAACTTAAAGAGCAGTTGTGTGTGTCCTTGTCAGTGGCACGGCCCCTAATTAAAGGGTCAAATAATGATGAATAAGAAAAATCTGAAGTGGAAAGCTTGTGAGAAACGAATCTTCTATTCCTTTCATAATACAAGACGTTCAATTCAACAACGTGAAGGAGTTGTCCATTAGCTATGAGACCATGAAAAGAAAACAAGTACGATCCATATAATATAATTGTACAGCACTACAAAACCAAAGATTGATTAGCCTATACACTACTTTTTTCTATTGATTTAGTATACACACTAGTTGAATGGCAAGTAGTAGCAAACTATAAAAAAGGAAAGGAGACAGAAAAGAAAAGAAAGGATAAATGGAAAGTGGTGGAAATTATATGAAACTAAACCAACCCCACATCCTACAAAAACAAAAGCATTTTGATAAACTTTGGATTTTTTTGGTGGGGTGGTTCTTTTGTAGATTACAGAAATCTTTTAAGGCATTTTTTAAAAATTTGAAAGGTTAAAAATAAAGAAAAGAAGACATGGGGACAGCAAATTTGCCCCAGGTTGGACTTTTAATGAAGACAAACAATGATTTTGGTTGCAAAAGCAGGGTCCTAACTCGCAGAAGATCATTGTTCAGTGTTCTCCTACTTTAAAATATTGTGCATTATTTTAGAGTGTAGTGATTGGCTGTATTATATGTCAGTAGTACCATCGGGATGGGCTTTGAGAGGTCCCTGTGTTCCTTGCTTTTACACACAAACCTAAATCCCATCTTTAAATTTCAGAATCACTATTTTACCTTCACTGACACCTTCCTTTGTCAAAGTCCAAAAGCATCTTCTCATTGCACAGTTTTACAACGGAACATTAGTCCATAAACACTACATACGTTACAAAAACTAATTCTTCTTTAATCAATATCAGATTATAAATTGAATAGAGTGTAGTGCAGAGGATTGTAACGTAATATGCAGCCCAAATTATCCCTTTGAAGATTTGAACTTCTCAAGTAGTTCATTGACTATTTTTCTAAGTAACACTCTACTTGCACGCAAGCTCACATGCTTACCTAAGTTCTTTTGACTAGTTGAGTAACTGTTTTCCTTAAACAATTGGTGTAAAGTCATGAACAACATGACCTTATTTTTTGAGAGAAATTACTTACATGTTTACAGGCCAATTTGAAAGGGCCGGCCCAGAAGTTAATGGGCTGAATAGGTTAAAAAAGAGGGTCAAAGTAAGTCAACAGATATTAAAAAGATAGTTTGGTGCTAATTATTTAGGCGGAGCAATGGCAGTATTAAGCTGTCAGAGGGAGACCACTTTGAAAGGATCGCCAGTTTCTTATTTATATATGTATATATTATAAACCATAAAACATAAAGCCAACTCATAGTCATAGGAAGCTATCTACCCTGGTTCCAAAATCACCTTCTCTCTTCTTTTATCTCCTCCTCTCTTTCTCTCTAAAATGTGACTTTGCTGTTCTTGTACGTGTGTGTGAGTGAGCTAAACAGTACGGATACTTGAGGAAAGGAACAAATATAGAAGTGTCCAATGCGTACCAACAACACCCTATCCTCTCTCTAAAAAACAATTCTCAAAACACCACTCTCACTGTCTGTTCTCTACTTCTCCACTCACATCTCTGCGCTGTGTGTGAATCACCAGCTAGCCAGCCAAGATGAGTAAACAAGACATGCTCAAAGTTCAGGTGCACACTTGTTACTAGTTTCACTCTTCTGTTCATAGGTTAATTAAACTACTTCAAAAGACAAATCTGTTTCCGTGACTTGTTTGTTGTTCTGTTTAATGCCTACAGCTCCAAACTTATGCTAACTAATCTCTTTTGTGTTTATGTTCCCCCTGTAGAATTGCCTTCTCAAGGTGAATATCCACTGCGATGGCTGTGAACAGAAAGTAAAGAAAATCCTGCAGAAAATTGATGGTACATCTCTACCACCTACCCTTTTGCCTTTTCTTTTTTCAAATTCTCATGGGATGCTAATTCGCTTCATTACTTAACTTTATTGTGGCACTTAATTTATCCACTTTTTTTTTTTTTTATGTTTATTCTATAATATATTTCAAGCTTCCGACTTTACACTTTTTTTCTTGGTACCCAGTTTCCAAGTTTACATTTTTCTTTTCTTGATACATAGCTTGTGAACTTTACTCTATTGGGTAGCATGGTTTCTGTATTTGCAAGCAAAGATAATTAGATTTCAGATTTGACAGTTTACTTTTGTAGAGTGTTGTTTAATTGAACTTTGTCGTTAAGCATAGTGAGTTATTGTTGTGCAGGAGTGTATTCTGTGAACATAGATGCGGAGCGGGGGAAGGTAATGGTGTCAGGGCACGTAGATCCAGCTAAACTGATAAAAAAGCTGAAGAGGTCAGGGAAGCATGCGGAAGTTTGGGGTGGGCAGAGAGGCATGATGTACAACCAAAACTACCCCACCTACCCTCAGTTCAAGAACCTTCACATAGATAACGCCAAAGGGGGCAAGGACAACAAGTCTCAGAATCACAAGGGTGGTGCTCCTCAGAAAGGTGGAGGAGGTGCTGCTCAACTAGCACACTTCCAAAATACGAAGGAAGGCTCAAAAGTGCCCCCTAAGAATCAGAAATCTGTCAACTTCAACTTATCAGAGGACGATGAGAGTGATGAAGATTTTGATGAATTTGATGATGACTATGATGAGTTTGAAGATGATTATGATGATTTTGATGAAGAGGATGAGGAGGAAGAGTATGGACATGGCCGGGGGCAGGGGCAGGGACAGGGGCATCCTATGCAACACAACAAGATGATGGGCCAGATGGGGAACGGACGTGGGCCACATGGGCCTGGCGGAATGATGAATGGGCCTGGAATGAACAGCCATAAAGGGAATGGAGGTGGGAATTATGGGAGTGTGAAAAAGGGTGAGGTCATTGATCTGCCCATACAAATGAAGGGTAAAGGTGGAAACTTCAACGAGGGTAAAAACGGAAATGGAGGGAAAAAAGGCAATGGAGAAGATGGTCAAAAGAACAAAGGTGGAAAGCAAAAGGGTGGTGGCGGTGGGGGAAATAGCAATCATAACAACGGCAACAAGAAAAAGAGCTCGAAAGCCAAAAATGGCGGTGGCTTCCTGGTTCGGTTTCTGGGCCTTGGGAAAAAGAACAAGAAGGGGGCAGGTTCAGCCGACACAACAACAAACAAGAATAAAGACAACCATGGTGGAAACAAGAACAACAACAAAGGAAAGAAAAACGGAGGTAAGTTGGACAAACTTGACTTCGACTTCCAAGATTTTGATATCTCTCCCAAAGGTAAAAACGGCAAGGGTAGCAATAATGGTAAAAACAATAATGGCAAGGGTCACGGTGGCAATAATGGTAATGTGGGTCACATGGGTCCCATGGGTCATCAGATGGGCCCCATGGGTCAGAGAGGCCCAATGAATCAGATGGGCCAAATGGACCATATCAGGAACATGAACATGAACATCCCGGCGGTGCAAGGATTACCGGCGGCGGCAGCTGCCGCCGCGATGAACGGTGGCTACTACCAAGGGATGCAAGGAATGCACATGCAACAACCAAACCTCTATAACCTCCAGCAGCAGCAACAACAGCAATTGATGGCCATGATG
>Ga0123340_1000596_pt1 | contig 25342 bp, 10 predicted proteins | sample SirMexnodulemix_FD_89961 | JGI IMG/M metagenome (GOLD analysis project Ga0123340, IMG submission 89961) | Root nodule microbial communities of legume samples collected from Mexico - Siratro Mexico nodule mix | ecosystem: Host-associated > Plants > Roots > Nodule | place: Mexico: Nepantla...
AAACTTTTCTTACAAATATGTTTTTATGAGGTTGAATTAGAGATAAACCTACTTACTAAGACATTAATGATATAATTTAAAATCTATATAAGTGGACTATTGCATTATCTACTATTAAGTTCTTGTTAAACCATCTATAAATAAATATTTAATCTCATATTTCATATACTTATTTTTTTACGTGAAAAAATACGTTAAAAATCTTATATCAAATAAAGATGAACTCAAATTAATATATTTATAAAAATAAGATATAAACTTTATTTCATAAATCAATTTTTATATATTGAGTTAAACATAAATCCCATTTTTTCCTATTTGTTTTCTTTGAAGAACATTACTTACTTTGTATTTTTGATAGATACATTTGATTGAAAGTTATCATTGAAATTAGTTACTTCCGAATGTATCTAATGATTTAACTTTCCATGTAATATTTTTATCCCTTTAATATTTGTAATTTTCTTATTTTGTGAAATATAGAAGTAATGTGTTGGTCAAATTGAGTTGGACATTGTAAAACTTGATGAGACCATCATTAAAAATCCGAATTATATTTTTTTTCTTGTTTAATTTATCATTGTGCTACGTAACAGATAGTGCTTACATAATAACATAATGTGGTTTATAGAAAAAGGAATCTGGTTTTTTGTAGGAGCTATAGAACATGTAGTTTAACCACAGCACATTCTGCTTTCATTTCATTTGAATTGTACAAGTTTAAAATTGTAATTCTTTCAAAACCAACCTAGTTAAGCAAAATATTTTCACTAATATTTTTTCAATTTTCATTTACTTATTTTTAAATATTTTGTTTTTATTTTCATGACAACCATGGAGTTGGATGATAACACCTAAAATCATCTACTAAATATTTCGATAAATTGATTTTTTTCTCTAAATTTTACACTTGAAAATGTTGTTCAAGGAGATTGTATTTCAAGAAGTGTGACAACTATTATAGGAGTAAAGAAAAGGAATTACATAAAGATTCAATCTGTGTCCGATTTGATAGAAATTACAAAAACTGAATTTTCAATAAACTCCATTTAACATAGACAAAGTAACTAATGTTGTTGAAGAAAAATAAATAAAAGAAAGAGAGCCTAAACTAAAATTTAATTTGACAGGACTAACTTAAATAAATTAAAGATAAAACCCCTCAAAATATGCAATACTTGTTGTGTAAGTTGAAATAATTGTTCATATATAATTTCATGTTTTACATTATAATAATTCACAATTTTTTTTTCTTTCTTTATCTAGAGATTTATAACTTAATAAATATTCTTTTAATTTAAGTAACTAAGATGTCAGCTCAGATAAGTGAGTTGATAAATTCAAATATGTTTACTTCTACTTTCAAATTTATATTTATTTTATTTTTTTAATCTTTATATATATATATATGTGATTTTCAATTAGTTGTTGATATATATATAATTATTTGTTTTTATAGATAGTTTGATAAGTAATTTTATTAAAAAGTAAATTTTAAGTCTAATTTATCTTTATAAAACTAGCTTGTAAGATGAAGTTTACATCACTTCTAAACTATTGAAAGACATTTTTTTTAGTCGACGTGAAATTTTTAACACACTCTTACCTGCTAAGACTTCTTAACTTGTATGTAAGATTATATATATAAGAGTGATCCGAAAAAAAATATAACAAAAAAATAAGATAAGATTATAAGAATATTTTTTTTAATATGATTGATTCATAAAGTTGAATCTTGACCCATATAATAAATTAGTATTAGACCTAGAGTTTACAAAACTTTTGAAATTATGTAAAATACATGTACGCTATAAGAACCATATAAATAAGCGCAAAGGATTATAAAGGTTTTTTTTTTTCTTTAATATGAAAACTATCTTTGTTAAGAATGAAAGATACAATTTTTTTACTCAATGATGAATAAAGGTATTTTATTGTTAGTATTAAAGAATATGTTTTCCTATTCACTCATGTTGATTGAACCCATTTTCTATACCATGTCAAAAGCGCGGAGTATTTATAGATTTTGTCAGTCACTATTTTTTTCGTTAGAAAATTTGACTAATTACATTTAGTGGAATCTCTCATCTCAACTATGGTTTTTACATCCACAAAGCTCAAATTTGAACAAATTCTTAGAGATCTTAAATATTCGTACCAACCACTTGTTATATTCATTAGAAACAATTTTAATAAAAACGGTTCTTTTGTAACACTAAACTTTAAATATTCTTCTAATAACATAAAATGTATTGTGAAATCCAACTTATGCTTTATTTATTAAAGAACAAAAGACTAAATAATTTACTGAGAGGATATTAAAAGGTATTTCTTCTATTTTTCCTATGTAAATATTTTTGCTTAACTTTGATTAATTATACAAAAGGTCACGTCAATTTCTTTTAGAGCTGAATTCGTAATATATTATATTTTTCCACAAAATGCTTTTGATTCCATTTTAGGCACAAATTCATTGAGAATTTACTTTATATACGTACATATACACACACACAATTATTAAGCTCAACATGAATTAAAGTTCGTTGCGTTAACAAGATTTTAGGGACATTTTACATTCATAATATTTGTTTGGGCCAGAATTTTTGATCATAAAATAATTAAATAGTTGATACCTAATTGAGTGGTAGTATTTCCCTCTATTTATGCCATCAAACTGCACAATAGTTTATGATTTTCATTTGTCATTGCAGATTAGTAGGGCAGTTCCATTTCCTTAGGTTTATATCCTTCGGAATTAAGTTACTAATGAATCATCTGATCAACCATACAGTATAGTTTCGTTAAATTCCCATCCTAGTGCGTTGTATATCATAAAGATACCTAACAAACCAAGCTTCCCTCGGTTCTCTGCCACGATAAAAAGTGGAGGGAAGGGATATCTCCCAATGGTGACAAAATATAGACCCAATAGAACCTTAAAAAAATAAGCATGAGAACAACGTAGAGGAACTGAATGCAGTTTTAAACCACCAAGAGAAGTACGAAGCTAAACTCTTTCTGGCCAAAGGCATAGCTAGAATTATCTGCTTGATTTTGTCTCTGAACTATGCTGGACAGGCAGGAGGAAATAAAACATCTGCTGCTACCAAAATTTTTTATTCGTCGCTTGAAGAGACTGGGAGTGGAGACTTAGCTTGTGTTTTGTGCGGTTTCAGTCTTAGTTCACTTTAAAGAGTTCGACCAATGATACACCCATTTTTTTCTTCTTCAAGTCTGACTCATTTGTTTTTGCGTCCACGTCCAATTTGTGTTCGTCCGTCTTCATTTGCATAGCTTGGTTTAGAGAACGTGTATCGGCACTGGTTATTTTCTTCCTATCATTTATCAGCTGTTTTCTGCGATAAATTTTATTTTTTGCGGAGTCCTTCTTCATGGACTGATCAACCTTCTGGCTTGTCTTATCTAGCTTCTGCTGCTCTTTTTCATTTCCCTTGCATTTAAATTTCTCTGACAATTCACGGTTCCCTGAGCTCATTTTCTTCCTTGCAATACACCTATTCTCAACCAGTTTCCGTTTCTTGTTTTTTCCTTGCCCACATTCTGAATTTGGTATTGATAAAAGTTGTCCTTCACCATCCATTGACGCCACTTGATGGTTTACCAGATCTGCATGTTGCGATGGACCAATTTCTTCAGTGCCCTTAGTCTTTAGGTGACATTGTCCAGCTTCAGAATCCTCCCCATCCCCAACAATTCCACTACTCATAGTTTCAAGAACAATTTTGCCCAAAACAAATCCAGTCTCTGAAAGTTGACCCTTCCCAAGCATGTTATAATTTATCTTCAAATTTGTACTTCTCCCACTCTTGTAAAATTTACCATCACTGGCCAGCATTTTGAAAATTGCAGAAGCAAGACTCCCTGCTTTCTTGGATACAAATACCTGAAATCCGCAATAACCCAGTTGGATTGGACCCTTTTGAGTTACCACAAAATAACATCTTCAAATGGGCACAATGATCTATTTAAAAAATTACAAGGGATAAAAGATGGCTTGAGTAAACCTATGGGATAACTTTATAATCAGGTACTATACCAGTTTGGTACAAGGGCAGAAAGGATAAATATCCCAGCAAAAATACAACATGATCTACTGATATGTTCCAATTTCCACTAAGCTACATGAAGTCTATTGACCAACGGTCTAAAATTCGGATTGGTGTTCATCTTAGAAGGAGTTCTGGGCAATGGATAGCTGGTTGAATTATGTGTGTTTAATATTGTCAAAATATCTGGTCATTGGCAGAAATGGGATGTTAGAGATTCTACATTGATTAGTAATAAAGTCATAATAAGTGGCGTAACACTCACCTTTTAATCTAGTTTTTGGGGTTAAGCCCAAATTTTAAAATAGTATTAGAGTCAATCCTAAATCCATTATTGCCTCTCCTATTTGCCCCACTCTAGGCCAATAACTTTATAAGTCAATTTTGTGGGATTTTGTTAAGCTTCAAGTCCAAACTCTAAAAATCCTAATTAGAACTTTACATGATAGCAAAGGTACTTCAATTTGAGAGCCCAAAATGATTATAATAGTTGACAAGGTCTATGTAGAAACAAGGAAGTATCATAAACCCTAACTACGGCATGTTAGAATAGCCTAATCAATTAGAATAGAACCTGATCTGTTGCAACTTTATGAAATAGATTTACTTACCATGCCAGATTGTGGAAAAGATGGATATCTAGACATGCTCATGAACTGACGAAGACTATTTTCATCAACCAACGCAAATATCGAGTGCATCACCGAAGTTGCCAATTCAGTAACTGCTATTTCAATTTCTTCATCTGATTTCCATATATTAGACTTTCTTATTTCAGGTACAAAATTAACACTCATTCTGGCTTGTTCTTTAGCGAATTTAACACCTTCTTTCCACTCTCCATGATATAGAACAGTTGCAAAAGTCCACACCACTAGAGCATCTTGAGGATTATTTACTAATGCCAGGTGAAATGCAAGCAATCCAATCCTGTAGCACATATAAATATACAATGGTATCAAACACAAACACAAACACCATCACTTAGACAATATAAATTCACAAACAACACCCATCCAAGCCTTAGCCAAGTAAATTCCAGCTACAGCAGAAAATAAGGTTCAATAAACCAGTAATTCTCCCTCATCAGTTCCGCCCACAAAAACTTGAAAAATAAGCCCACTATTATGCTGGTTTTTTATTTGCCAAAGTAGATAGCTTTGTTTTAAAAGTACTTATTCATAAGGATCTTGATTTGCCATATCAGGAACCAGGTCAGCTCAGCTAAATAGTTGACTAAAAATGACATGATATATGTAACCCAAATAGTTTCAAGAACATAAAACTGTTCACAATATATGGTATTAAACACTTAAAACTCAGTTACCCAAGAGCATCTAATATTTGAAACTTAGATTCAATAATAATTTTTTAATTCCCTCAATCTAAGATCAAAGTTTCAGAAGACAGCTCTACCTTTTTATACAGGCATAATTGTGCTATTAGATATTGGTTCGCATTCAAACCTACACCCTAAAATTGTCCCAAAACCTGGTTGACAGAAAACTAAGCTAAATTCTTGGGGTTAACACATTTTTTTTTTTATTGGAGAGGGGACTCTTGTAACAAACGAAACTTACAATCACTCACCACAGAGTGCAATCACAAGGTCGATCGCATGCAACCAACTTATCCAGATGGAAGAATAACTTCTGCAAAAAGTAAAAAAAGAACCATAAGAAGTGAAAGCATACAAGTTTGATAGCAAATGTACACTTCTATGATTGTGATTGTGAATAAGACCACACTTGTTCAAGTAGGTGGAGATGAGAGGGTAAACAGTAATAAGTATTTGGAGTGTAAAGTCATTATACCTTGACATTTTTTATATATCCCTTTCATGTAGACATTATTGTGTCCATACATATCCAATTTTTTGCGCACTCACACAAGCAATCATCAGAATATGTAAGAATCTGTTCATAGTCATACTAATTTATGTTAACCTCATCTAACCTACTATCCAGTTTATCTTTAGTTATAAAAAGAAAATATCTTACCATCAGAAGAGTAGTAACAATATTCTTCTGTCCTTAGGATTCGTGGTTTTCAAATGGAATTTCAGTTAGATATGTGTGCAAATTATTTAGGATTACTCTATCAAGTTCACTTATCAATTTTGAGACACAACAAATCTTATATTAATAGCAATATTTGACTGTACACTGCTGTAAATAGCAGATTATTAAGATAAAAAATGTTTTTAATATCTCCAAAGTAATTAGGAAAGAATACCTTTAGAATCTTCCTATTTATTTCAACATATTTTTATTTCCCTTTTTTAAGAGGTTTTGGTTATTAGTGTGATTAATATCAATAAAATAATTTTCTTTTATTTTTTAAGTTGGTATCGGAGCTCCCAACCTTGGGACCCTGGTTTCCGCTGCCTTAATAACTACTGTCGCTGCGGCCATCGTCATTGAGGTAAGTAGTGGACCAAAAAGGTGTGTCCTACCCACAGTTGCCACAAATATGGTCGTAAATCTCTTGAGCACCAAGGGGTGACCATTTGGCTCTGCTTTGGTTTTGTTGTCAAATAGATCTTTTTTGCTATGACTCAAAATGATAAGAGTTTTTATTATCTATCTGTTTTTGTGTTTTCCAAAGTCTAGTATAAATACTTTTAAGAGGAACTTGGTCATTTGAAAACAATGGTTAAATCAATGACTAAGTTCTCTGGATTGTATATCCTACCCATGTAAGGTAGTAAATTCAATACTATTTGCATTTGCATTCATTCAATCAAAATAATATCATAAGAAACATGCTGTACAATTATTTGCAAAGCGAACTTACTAACAACATTTTGGAAGCCTGAGCATCTTCTTCAATACCCTGTTCATCTAGATATGCTGCCTGTAACCAGTCAATTAGTAACAACTGTATTTGGCTGATAGGCATATTATTAAAAGACTAAAATCGGTAATTCAAATTCACTTACATGTACAGGAAGCAAAAATTCAAGCAATTTGAATTTCCAAAGTAGACGCAGAGATGGTTCAGCAGCTCCATAAGACAGCATATACTTCAATTCAATCATAATTTTATTCTGAAATATATATAGAAAAAGCAAGATGAGTAATGAAACTAAAACTATAATTAATTTGATATCCAAAAATAAAACCTTATGGGTATGTTGTGTAATGAACCAATTTACTTTTTCCAACTGTCAATAATGAAGTGCAACAAAAAAGGAGCATTTCTATACAACCCATGGGCAACAACTATGACAAGCTGTTATGCCAATTTCAATTGATGTACCTACCTTGTCCAAGGTCTTAACTAGTGAAGAATATGTCCAGAGTGATGTCTCAATCTCCCTTGATATTGATAAACCTAGCCGAGCTGCAATTCTCAAGCCACGCAAAATTCTTCCTACAGACAAATTCTTACATGTGACTTCATTTTCATAGTTGATGCAAATAAATGTGATTCATAATGCTTTATTTCAAGATGCTGATGAAAGTATGATGCTACCTACCAGGATCCTCTTTGAAGGACAGCTGTGCAGGGATAACAGTTTCTAGCTGAATCCACATCACCAAACATAATTACAAGTTACACTCATGCTTGGGGTTGTAAAAATGCAGTAACACATTGAATAGAGAGTTACCTTTAAGATCTTCAAATCTGCCATTCCATTGGTATAATCGTAGATTTTATTGGCAAAGGGGTCATAAAATAAACTGATTCCAGAATCAGAAACGGATTAATAACACAGAAATAAAAATTAAATATCAAAGATTAAAACTGATACTTGTTACTGTGACTTCCTACATTGCAACATATAATCCAAAATCCCGTTTAAAGAGCAAGTAAAAACAGAAACTATGCAAAAACAAATAGATGGACTACAAGCTATAAAAAATTTGAAGGAAAAAAAAACTCCAACAATACCTATTAATTGTGAAGTCTCTGAGCAAGGAGTTTTTGCAGCGAAATAAGTCTTTTTTATTACTGCATTTGGGCAACAGAGAGTACAAAAATTGTTCCTTCCCATTGGAAGTTCGTGCCACTGTCTCAAAACTAGTTACCTGATACAATATCAATATATAGGTTGATTAATATTTTGATATTACATTATTGAAAACAGAACCTCCAAATGAGTGCACATTAATCATACATGTACTTTGTAGATTAAAATAAAGGCAAAGGTAATCTTGAATAACTACTTAATGGACAAACCTCGACCACAGAACCTTTTATATGAACCATGCATATTGGAAAACGACGTCCAACAACTTCAGCACGAGCTGGACGACGAAACTGCTTTCTAACCTGTTAGATATCATTGAAGAAAAAAAGGGTTTTAAAACTGAATAGTATAATATGCTTCTAATATAGTTCATAAATTGAGTCATTGTCATAAAACCTCCATAAGCTTAGCTGTGGTGATAACATCAAAATCTTTTGGAGTTCTATTCAGTATTAGATCTCTCACGCACCCACCTACTAAGTAGGACTCAAATCCTGCAATTCATAAAAGATGAAAGAATATAGTTTTTATATGGGTACAGCGAAATACAAAAAAGGTCATGGTAAATGAAATTTTCTACCAATATGCATAAACAGGTATAGTAGAAATGCATTAATATTTTATTTGGATTTAGGTGTGAAATATATTACGAATGATAGAAATATATTAGGAATGATAGAAATATAGTGGAAAATATGTGTTGTTTGCACGATAGAAATAAGAAAGAAAAAAGTACAAGAATTTCTCTTTGTTTTTGTTTGGAGGAGTGAAAAATAGAGTTGAAAGAAATAAAGAAATTGTATGAAAAATATCTTCATACTAATTAAAAAAAATATTTTTCTCGAATATTTTTTCTTAACATAATCTTATTTATTGTTTTAAAAAATTGTTATAAAAATATTTAGTTTTTAAAGATATTAAAACAAAAAAAAATGAAAAAAGGGAGATCCTTTCCTTCCCATTCTATGCCAATTTTATTTAGGGGAGGGGAAGTGTTTTCTGGTAAACAATAGAAGTGTAATATTTCCATCGTATTTCTTTCCACTTCATTCCTACCCAAACAAATAAGGTGTCATACTAGCATCCTTTTCAAAAGAAGGTGTAAAGATCAAAGAAAAACACGGAGTATATCTCAAATTGTCTTGAGAGTGTTCTAAAATGAATTAGCTATCCTCATAACATTATATTTGTAATATCTCATAATGCCTTTAGTTCCCTCCAATTTATTATTTTATGCTCTGTTCCCTTATTTGAGAGTGAGTCCTAGGACAATGATAAAGTAGTGTCGTGATGATATCTTGATCATGAGCTTGCATCCAAAAACAGCCTCTTGCATGTGCAAATTAAGGTTGCATACAGTGGCACAATGGTAAAGTTGTGCCTTAGTGACCGATGGGTCATGGATTCGAATACAAAAACTTAGCATTGCAAGGGCAAAACTACACAACGGCCCTCTCCCATACCTTTGCATAAATAGGGTTACTCTTCTTATTGTTGTAAGATGGTTTGTGCTTTTACTGGTACGACTACTATAGTACCTAATTACTAGCGTAAATGGGACCCCTATTTCAGTATTTTGTATCACTTTACCTATCACATCAATATAAACTTCTCATATTGATTATTCTTTCACTCTAGTCCTTACCAATGCACTGTAATCAATAGAATTATCCTTTAACTTTGTTGACTAGCACTTCTACTCGCTAAAAGCTGCAAAAATGCTCCCCTGTAAATTATCCTTCGGTTCGGGTATCTACATTATTAGGAGTAACCAGAAAGGATACTCAATAACTAAATACTAAGATCAGACTTTCAAAATCAAGATACAAATAAAATAAGCTGGCAAGGAAGGCAGTGCTCTTCTTTTACCATTATTTGAGAATACCAAAATTTTACCAGCCTTTAGCACACAACAATATTAAGGTGTCACGGGTATTAGGAAATTCTCACCTTTTCTCCGGAGAAGTTTCAGGACAAACATAGATGAGTATGAAATCATAGAACTATTTACACCAAGCTCCTCCGCATCCAAAGTCTTCCATTCTGAGATGCCTATGCGATCTGAATAATAGCTTCAATGTGTAACGATGTCTCAAATGCATGCAATCAAAGGCTTAGTATGGGTTTCTACATTAAAAAACAAGGTCTGAAACTGATTTTAGGTGACCACATGCACTCAGTATCAGAGACTTTCATATGTTTTTATGTGCATTCTGTTTGATGATATCATAGTGGCTCAATGAGAAAAATAAATTCAGTAACATGAAAGCGATAGAAGAAGAAGGCACAAATCTTCCAATAACGGTGCTAAGCTGAGCAAGGTAAAAAAACAAAGAGGTAATTTTACCTCGGCAAACGGAGTAGTCCAAGTCTTCTTTTGGAGACGGTCTGTCTTGCTTTGGTTGTTTGGCTAGTTTGGGATCAGCGGAGTGAAAGTTCTAAACCAAAGAATTCAAGAAAAATTAATAGGTTTAGATAGAGATGTCACGTGTCGCAATGTGTTTGAGAAAATGCCTCAACCAAAGTAAAAGAGTGGTGTGGTGTTTGCGCACCCGAGAGTTGACGAGAGTCTTCAAACGAGCAAGCACGCCATGTTTGTTGTGGTTCATTCTGAAAGTAACCGCCATTAGAGCATGAATCAACCACTGCACCTCTCACTGAATCTCACCTTCCTTCATTTCAACCGCCACAAGCTCTTTCAAGTTTTCTGTCACCATCGCGCTTTTATACCTTACGAACTCGTGTTTTTTTTTTTTTCTTTTTTTTGTAATTAAAAATAATTTTACTCTATTAGATTAAAATAATTTTATTATACAATAAATAATCATATTATCTTTACTAAATAATAACTACATCACTATTCAAAAAAAAAAATTACTGTTTAGTTTTTACTATTTTTTATAAATTTATTATTTATTATATTTTTAAAATTATATTCTTTGAATAGAAATGTGACATACATACGTATAAGCCAATGTGTTTCTGTTAGTGGTGTACTTCATAAATTAGATTGTCATTAAAATTAGTGCGTCAAGCCTACTAATAATATATAAATATTCATGAATTGTGGGACCTACAAATTACTTTTCATCAATATGTATTTAGTAAATTCGTCAAAATTACCTTTAGATTGTATGTAGTTAAACTTAAAAGTAAAGGATGATATACTTTTTTTATTTCTCTACTTGCTCACTGTTTATTATCTTTCATAAGTTTTTCAGAATTTTTATGCGAAATTAAATTAAGTTGGCTTGAAATTATTTGATGAACTACTATACTGGACAATTTTATTTTAAATGAAGTTTTGTGTGTCTTTAAATTGAGTTTACATTGAGTTTTTTAATGAAGATAAATTTATAATTTATTGGTGGATAAATCAAGTTATAGACAATAACAAAAAGTAAATATAACAGTTAATAAAGGTTTATTTAATGTCAAATCAACAAATGATAAGAACAATAATGAGTGAAAAATAATATGAATATTAAATTTTTTATTTCTCGTGTGATAAGGATTTTTATGAACTTATATAGTTCTTTTTGTCACATTCTGATGTTTTATCATACATAAATTGAAACAGAAAAATTTGAGAACTCTATAAGAACAACAAGGAAACTGATAAATGGTTTATAAAAACATTGTGTTGGAGAGGATTAGTTTGACGAGAAGCACGTGATCCTTAATTCAAATTATGAACTATATGAATATGATGACATGTTTTTGAATAATGATTGCTGCTTCAAAATTTAAATTTTAAATTTTACTTAAATATTAAGACATACACAATAAATAGTTGCAAAAATTATAAATCTGTTTAAACTTTTTTTAGGAGTTGAAGTGAGTTCTTAGCATCAGTGTCAATAATGCTACATCAAATAATGTTGGGTTCAATTCCTTAAAAAGAATAGTGGTATCATATAATTGTCTTACCTTGAATGGAGAATAAATTCATGTGCATGTACTCAACTTAGATTAAAATCGTTTTTTTCTTTTCAGTATGAAAATTCAACTCACCTAATGTTAGAACAACCTTGAAATTGAAAGGTGCCTCCGATTTGTTAGATATACAAAATAAAAATTTTGATGTTGAATTGTTCAACAATAAAATAATAACATTGTGCTAGTAAAAATTGTAGAGATTAGTTTAATAGAACTATGTTAAAAATCTTTTAGCCAAACAATGTGGTCTAATAATACATCGTCATGTATTTGGTGGGTATGGTCTAATAATATATCGTCATGTATTTGGTGGGTTGTGAAGTGAAGATTGTCTTATACATATATGTAATTATCTTATACATCTTCCTGGTAAAGATCATCTGGTGTAATCATTTTGTAAAGATCGTCTCATATGTCCGTCTAATGAGATTTGTTTTGTAAACTTATCTGATAAAAGATTATCATGTGTACCCATTTAATGAAAAACACCTTATACACTGAAGGGTGGTCATGTATATACAATTGTGTTTATTGTTATTTAGATTATTTATGGTTGTCTTAAGCATGAAACAGTGTGTGTATGTGTGTATGTCATGTTTTATGTTATGTGATATAGGCATGTTATGCAAAGCAATTGGGTTATGAAGAGTGACATGTGAGCAATCATTTATTATGTTGAATGAGATAGAAGTTTGAATTGTAAGATTTGAAGTTCTTTTATGAATCTCCAATAGAAAAACTTATTCTTAGTGAATTTGTCTGTTCATACACATTAGAATTCATTAACACTCTAATGGAACCACACTATATTATTGTGCTTTATTTTTCTTTATTTCTCACTTTTGTGGTTGATTTCAATTTATTGTGGTATTTATGTTAGACATTATAATATTTAGACCTAACATTAATTTTATTGGAATAGTGCCAAGTTAACCTTGTCATTTTATTGGGATCGTGGCAAGTTAATCTTGTCATTTTATTGGGATCGTGCCAAGTTAACCTTCTCATGTGACTAGTCATATATATGCTAAGGAAGTGTTTAATATTGAAAAAAAAACATTATTTTGAAAGTATTGATGAAAATATAACTTAAATGGCATTGGATAAAAAGGATAAACATAGTAAATACTAAAGAAATGTTGAAGAAATTAATATTTTGTTGATTTTTGTTGTATTTGATAGAAGAAACAACTTAAATGTTATGAATTACTTCATTGGTTTTATGTTTAAACTTGATTAAACTAGTCAATAGAAGTCAAGTCTTGACTTATATTGACTAGTTTAATCAAGTTTATGTTTACAACTAATTGGGTGTATATATGATTATATATTAGATCATGATAAATATTTGAAAGAATATCTTGAACCTTACATCTAGTCAGTTGAGTATGTTGTTTCAAATTGATGAAAAATAAGCTAACTTATACTTTTATGTTCTTGCAAATATGCTTGAGATGTGTTAACATTCTCACATGTACCTTGGCATTACACACATAAGGAAATGGGTTAGTCTTCACCATAATTACTTAATGAAAAAATAAAATAAAATAGAATAGAAGAACATTCATAAGATTGATTATAAAAGGAAAATCTTTTGCTTTGTTTTAGGGTTTTATGTAGAAGAGACATTGAAGAGTTTAAAAATTTCAAACAAGATAAAATTACATTAATGATATATACATTTTTTTATGAAGTATTTAAAAACATGATGAAATGGTTTTTCTTCTTATATAAATAGCTTATGAAGAATGAATGACATATTTAAGTGTTGTTAATTTGGATGGTTAAAACTGATTTTTTTAGTTAGATGTGTTTGATTTTTCTGCTGCGATATTTAAATCTTCATATTACTACTTAAAATGTTTGCAAATGGATTAATTTTTCTTCTTTGAACAATTGGTTATTGCATCCTTTTCCTCGCATTCACATATTTTAAAAAATTCAATCTTTCTTTATATTTAAAATTATATTGAATAACCTTCTCATAACCTGATATCGACTTGAACATATAGATGATTATTGTTTTTAACACACTAAAGTGAACTTCCTTAAATATTTGTTTTTTATCTTTGTCACTTGTTCTTTGTAACTGTATTGTCACTCTTTTGATATGCTAAAAAGGAACTTTCTTTAATAGGATTGTGTTAAGAAAAAATTCAACAATCATGATTTTGATTAAGTGTTATAAAAAACAAATGTAAAACATTGTTATGCTTCGTCTATAAGACGATACTATATATTTAACAACAAATTAGGTAAGATGTAAGTGTTTCATATGCTCAGAAGACCACTTCAAACACAAATCACATAAAATGATCTCTTGGATAAGGAGGTAAATTTACTTTCTTCAACAACTTTCTGACCCAAGCACATCTCAACTTTGGTCCAACTATTTGTCTAATACGTTATGCAATTTTACCATGTGTTAGTACAAAAGCCTATGCTATAAACGATTAGAGCCACATGGAATGCATTTAAAGCATCGTCCATATATTTAAGCTGGTTAGACGTAAAAAAGACATTCAAGTAAGTTAAAATTGCTCAACAAGCTATAAACGGATTTGAAACAACCATATTTTTCATAGCCTATTTAAAGTCATTTATCAAGAAGAATAAGAAAGAGATTAAGTTGCATAGTGCAAAAACTTTGCTAAATTTATGGATTGTAAAAAACTCTGTAGAGAACTCTATGAGTTTTCATATACTTGCAAACTATATGAGTGTACAAACCTTATAAATATCAAAAGATGCTACCTCTCTCTAGTAAGTAACCCTATTATATGTTGATCGTAACTCACATAATTTTCTTATCTTAACCAATACTGACTATTTGAATATTTGGTTTAACTAAAAGTGGTTGGGTTCAAAGTATTAGGTATTCAAGTGTGAGTCTAAGTCCCACATTGGGTAGGAATAAGAAAGTTGAGCAACATATAAGAAAGAAGACCCACAAACCTAATGTCTTAAGGTTTTGGGTTGAAAGTGGTGTCATTCTCTTATATGGGTTGACTCTTGTCTCATTCTTGTGAGATATTCCCTGTTTCCCCCCTCAGATTCCTCCTAGAAAGTGGTATTAGGACCGATGGTTTGCGGCTTGGGTGACCCTGTATTGAAAGTCTTGGTATTAGGGCCGTATAAGTATAAGTGTGTGAACGACGATACGAGTAAAATTTAAGAGATTGGCTAGAAGTAGTTACGAGCTCAAATAATGTTTCTAAATAAATAGATGTAGTTTAATAAGTTTGATGAAACAGTAGAAAAATATTTTGTTTATTTATTTATTTTAAGCAAATAAATATATTAAATAGAAATTTACTTTCACAATCTCTGTGAAAGAAAAGACCATTGATAAATTGTATGTTATAAATAAACCATTATATGAATTACTAGAAAAAGTTAAAACGAATTTAAAAAAAAATATAATTCAACTCATTTTTATTGTAATTTTTCTTATTTTTTATAAATAATTTGTTTTTACATAAAATTTTTGTTACTTTATTTTTTAGTTACTCTTGTAATTATAGTAAATTATATCAAATTATTAGAAGTACAATAAGAAACAAAGACATCATCGCACCTAGTTATTAACTCATAATATTAATTGTTTTATAAAATATTGAATTATCAAATACAAACAGGCAAAGAACCTTAAACTTATATTTAAATAAAAAATAATTCATTGAATCGTGTGTTATAGACATAAAGGTGTGTAAAAACTTTCATGTGTGTGCAAGAGTAATAAGGATTGTAACATGCTAATTCTTTAAATGTTCACTTATTGTGTTTGATATATTTGTGAACATTTTTTTATATTAGGCACTAGAGAAAGTTTGAAATGAGAAGGTTATATTTGAAACAAGGAGAAAGTCACATGTTCACTGTATAAATGATTAATTTATCTCATTTGTTCATTTGAATTTTTATATTTTTAAATACTATTATTAATTAATAAATAATATTTTAAAGAATTACTTATTTTCATTTAATCATTCTAATAAATGTTTATATTTTAAATATACATAAGAACAATTTTAACTTTATACTAAGACCAACATACTAAGTAAAATAAATCAATTACATATCTCAGGTGCACTTTCTACATAAATCTATTATCTTTCTATTTAGATTAAATCATTTCTTCACTCCAAGTCAATCTTTCACACCATCCTCCAACCACACAAGATAAATTATGCAAACATTTTTCAAAGCAGAGTTGCTTGATAAAATTCACAAATAACATTTTAATTTCTTTTACTTCACAAATTTATCTAAACATCAAAAAAATTAAAGCATACACAAAATTATAATAAGAAAGTCTTTCCTATTTTTCAACTGAATATATTATTATATTTAATTTTATTTGCTATATCTCAACAATTACTGTAATAATAATATTAAATGCTACAATTAATACTTGTTCCAAATATACACACAAATGAAACTAGTGCCTCTTGCACTTTACTTGAGAAGAAGTTTTAAATTAAACTGGATCTTCTAAAATAAGATTTTTCTTTAAGAATATCAGCAATGGATAGGAGATATTTTATTTTAATTATCTAAATGTGGATTTAATTTCATATTAATTAAAATAAAAAATTTGAAAACAAAATATAGAAATTCAATGTCTGAAAATCTCAGATTAAAAGTCGTGTCAATTCATTTAGGTATCATAATTACTAGATCTCCCTTTTATTTCTTCTTTCATTTATTTTTATTTTTGTTTACAACAATTCCTTTACTGTGATTAAACTAAACTTTAGTTTACTAATATTAATATGTATATTAAAATAAGAGTGGATTAAAACTATGTCAACAACTTTATCTTAAATTAAATAAGGACACTGTAATATTCTTTCAGCCTAATTTTAAAACTTAATTAAAAATTTAGAAAAAAATTGATGACCTGGCTGTTGAACCCGTCACGCGCTTGTTAAAGAGCGTGTTTAGTTTATATAAGCTTCTACGGAGCAGGGAAAGGATAACAATTCAGATAGGCGATTGCCAACTTTAGCCACGCGCAGGCAGAGCAAGTGGATCCAAGTTTAGGGAAAAAGAAGAACATCAATTCTTTCCCGGCTTAGGTGGGTTAAGAAGTGTAGGGTCTCTCTCCCTTCTCTCTCTCCCTTTTTATTTATTTATTTATTTTGATTTTGATTTTGATTTTAATTTTCCGATTTCATAGGCATAGCATAAGCGCAACAACACTCGTCTATTTTCGTTTTTTTCCTAATTATTTTTTCTTCACGATTTCTCCGTTATCTCTCCAATCCTCAGCTTCCTCTTTCTCCCTAATTCGGTTTGCTTCAATCGTTCTAGGGTTAGGGTTTCGATCCTTTCTCCCTCGATTCAATTATTATCTAGGAGTGCGGCACACCTGATTCCTCCCGTCGTGCTTTGGACGGAGGACGCCATGGGAGGTGACGCAACCACCGCTGAGAGTGCCACATCGGAGTCGAACGCCGCCGGAGTCAACATCAACATACGTTGCTCCAATGGCTCAAAGTTTTCCGTTCAGATTAGTCTGGATTCCGTGGTCAGATCTTTCAAAGACGCCGTGGCTCGCAGCTGTGACATCCCCGCTGATCAACAGCGTCTGATTTATAAGGGCCGGATCCTTAAGGATGATCAAACCCTCCAAAGCTACGGTATCTGCCTGATCTTGTTATTATTAGAGTATTTTCGCTTGGTATTGACTTTTGTTTTCTTGCTGTAAATTTTGGATCCTGGTTTTCTTGCTGTAAATTTTGGTCTGCTGATTTTTTACTTTTTAATTTGCTGCCATTTTATGAATTTCATATGCTCAAGTCTCTTGAAATTTATTTTTTTGTGCTAAATACTTTTGCGAGACGGGAAACTCTTCTTTGCATTTGTGTTGCTTAATGTTAGCCGAAATGTAGGGTTAGTTTGTTGATAAATTTGTGGAGCAAAAGTACAGGGGCGGCTCGTGCTTATGGAGGCGTTACTAGAATTTTGTATGTTGTATGGCTTGTTTTCCTTGAGTGAGGACATCACATCGGAATTTGGGAATGGGAAATAATTTTTAATGCAGTCAAGATTTCTTTACTTGAAGACTCTGTGGTGTTTTGTAGAGTAGTTCTTTTTATTGATTGAATATGACTCACTTGCCATTTTGTATTTATAGGTTTGGAGGCTGATCATACTGTCCATTTGGTTCGTGGCTTTGCTCCTTCCAACAACACTGGTGGTACTAATACCAATACCACAACACCCAATACCATGAGAGGCGCTGGTGCTAATGAGGGTGGGGGTTTAGGAGGGCCAGGATTTGGGGCTTCACTGTTTCCCGGACTTGGTGGTAACAATGGTATGGGGGGCGGTGGCCTCAATGGCTTATTTGGAGCGGGCTTTCCGGATCTCGAACAAATGCAGCAACCGTTTTTGTCAAACCCCAATTTAGTGAGAGATATAATGAACACACCTGCTATGCAGAATTTAATAAATAATCCCGAGATTGTGCGGAATCTTATAATGAATAATCCCCAGATGCAAGAGTTAATGGATAGAAACCCTGAGCTGGCTCACATACTTAATGATCCCAGCACTCTTCGTCAGACTCTTGAAGCTACAAGGAACCCTGAGATCATGCGTGAAATGATGAGGAATACAGACAGAGCAATGAGCAACATTGAATCTTCTCCTGAGGGATTCAACATGCTTAGACGGATGTATGAAAATGTTCAAGAACCATTTTTAAATGCCACTACAATGGCTGGTAATGCCGGAAATGATGGTGCAGCGGTTAGGAACCAATCAACTAATCCCACAACTGCTAATTCTGAAGCAACCTCTCCTGTACCCAATACGAACCCACTTCCTAATCCATGGTCCTCAACTGGAAGTAAGTTTTCTATGCATAATTTTCTCCTCAGATAGTGACTGAATGCCTCTTAATTTATTTTCACTTCTGATAGTTTGGTCTATCCCTCTAGTGGGTTGCTATATTGTTCACTGGCTTGTGATTTTTGGTGGTCTGATTGATGTTGTATATTGCAGCTGGAGGTGGCCAAAATAACACAAGAAGGTCAACTACTACCGGTGGGGGGGATGCTCGACAGCAGACACCCACTGGCTTAGGAGGGCTTGGACTGCCTGATCTTGAAGGCATGTTGGGTGGAATGCCGGATGCTGCTATGTTGACCCAGTTAATGCAAAATCCAGCTATTTCACAAATGATGCAAAGTATCCTTTCCAATCCACAGACTATGAATCAGGTAATTACTCATTGCCTGTGCCAATGAGTTCTTGTTTTGAACTTATTTCTAACATTTGTTTTTTACTTTTAGATTCTTGGGGTCAACTCTGAGCAGCGTGGCATGCCTGATATAAATTCTCTAAGGGAGGTGATGCAAAACCCAGAGTTTTTACGACTGTTTTCCTCACCTGAGACACTGCAGGTAGACAGATTCAAAGTTTTGCATCTCTTGATAAATTTTTATTGATTCAATATTCTCAATTGTACGGTTGCGTACATGTCTTTGTGAGCATTATGTGTTTCAATATTAGAACTTTTAGCCATGCTTATATACAGTGTATGAAGAATGGTAATTATGAATGTTCTCTACTGCTATTTTCTTTTTGTCACTTCTTTGGTAAATTCTAATAACGACCATCTGATCTGAGAATTGCATAATGGTCTCCTAGCTAAGGATTTGGGGGAAAAAATTGAGTGTGACATCCACGATTAAGTATGATTTTTTTTTTTATTTGAAAAATTAGATTATATAAAACGTGTTTTAATATGTGAAAGAGGTTTTATTATTATATTTTCCTATATAATTGATGCTTGTTTCAAGTAATTTTCTCACAATGACATGTCTTATTTGCAATGGCAGCAAATCTTGTCTTTCCAGCAAGCTCTTCTGTCTCAGCTTGGTCAGCAACAATCAACACAGTAAGAAATGAAGCAATCATTGCATTTCTACTTTTACATACCTTCTGTTTTTTACTGTGAACAAAAATGATAGCATCCCTTTAGTACTGCTAACTGGATTTGTACTATAATGTGCCAATCCTATAGCTTGATGAAGTAGTGTTATTTGTTTGTCCCTAGTACACCTGTTGCAACTGAGCTTAGGCCTAGATAGAATCTGACTTGAGAATTACACACAATTCTGGTAATGTTATTTATATGTTTTGTGAATTGAACCGGAAAAAAGTTTCAAAGGAAAGAGTTCCTCATAGTAGCCTCTCTTAATACACAATACACAGGCCTAGCCTTAGCAGAGAGTCTCACTCCTTCAAATACTCCCAAAATACGATGTCCCTGACACACCATATGCATATGAGTGACTTGCATGACTGGTAGAACGGTTTCTAAACAACCAAACTGCCCTATAAATTACTAAACAAACACACATAACTGCCATACTGTTCATAGAACTGTCCTATCATTTTCCGTATATAGTCATTGTTGTTACTTTTTTATTTTTGTTGGTCATTATTGGCAGATGGTGTTCGCATAACTGTCCTATTATTTTGGATATGTACTCAATGTTGTTGCTTTTCACTTTTACTGATTATTATCTGTAGAAGATATGCTTGAAATACCAGATTTTTGGTTTCCTGTCCAATAGTAAGATCCTTAGGATGGGAGAATCGGGATGTCTCCACCATGGGAAACAGTTGCAGTCTGGCAGATATGCTATTTGTTTATTTCTTCGGTCATTTCCCCAATTTATTCCTGGGCTCCTCTCCTCCTATTCCCCCACATCCCAAAACCTCACGATGTCACCTCCCCCTTTGCTCCATATCTGATGCTACCTTTTCCTCCTTCATCACCAACAAGAGTGGAAATGTGGGAGAAGCTTTGGAAGGTTGTCTCAGTTAATGATTGAGGAGTTCTAGACGACGGTGAGAGGAAAAGGTTGAGGGAGAAAGGATAGAGGGGGAGGAAGGGTAGAATGTGGCAGCGCAGCTCCACTGCAGTAGTGGTGAGGATAACTCTTCAACTACCAGATTTTCCTTGCCTTCTTTCGTGGCATCACCACTACTGCCGTTCTCTCCATTGTTGCACATGTTTAAACTAGAAGGATGGATATGAATAATGATTTGAAGGTGTGTTGGATGAATTTCTCAATTTTTGTAGATCTCTTGAATCTTCTGTATGCAACAAGTGGCAATGCTTTCTTTTACTCTGGGGTTTTGAGGCATTGAAACAGATAGAGAGGGGCTTTGGAATATTTGTGCATGCCAGAGACAAGAAGGACTGAAAATGAGGGTGATTGTGGCTTTAGTGTCGTAGTTGGAGGTAGTGGAAGCTTCCATGCCACCCTTGTGTTGTGCAAGAGAGAAAGGGAATATCGAGGGACACATTTGAAAAGAATAAGGAAAAATTAAAAATCTCATCCACTTATTTTAAAATTAATGTATCCATGGATGAAATGTCTTTCTGAAGGTTGGAAACTCGTGCTTGTCTAAAGAGGAATATTTTAATGTGTTTGTATTTTACTTTTGCTAATCATTAGTCTGATGCTATGCTTGAAATATAAGATTCTGGGATTTCTGTCAAATAGCACTCATGAGAATGGGACAGCCTTGTCCTAATCTAAACTTTCCGTACCAAATTAAGTTCCCTTTAGGTCTTTGATAACGTTCATTGAATTGTAAAGAATCTAAGGAGAGAATCCTCCTTTCAAGTAGTTCCCCGTCATGGAAGGTTTTACTTGCAACAGAGCTATTATTCAGTTCTCATACCTCAAAACGGAAAGAATCATCTTCTCTCTAATTTAAGCTAACCATCCAGTTAATTATTCAATTAAATTCTCCTAACCAATTGCTTTATTTCCATTTAATAGATGCAATTTTTCTTACTAAACAATCATTCATTTTTATACAAGTATCTAACAAAATCTGCATACAATACAGCCAGTTGGGGTTTAGCCCACATGGTTGACCTTTTGTTCATAACAATTGCATGACTTGGATTTGAATCCAGAGTTCCGCCAAATAGAATTTTAATCCCTATGAAAATCATTGCTGAGGTTGGTGATTTGAGTTGTGGAGAGCCTTCCTTCACCTTAAACTTTCTCTTGGTGTGTACAACGCCCTTGAATGGGAAGTTTTCTTGGAGGCAAAATAAGTAGTTATTGCTTGAATTTTATTTACTTTATTGTTTCATGTTTGTTGCTAGCCTAATCTTCTAAACTGGATGCGTTTGCAGGGAACCAGGTCAAACAGGTGGAGGCACTGGTATGCAAGAGAACTCTGCGTTTTTTTTTTTTGGTTTCTGTTTAGATCTAGAAACTATGCACGGTTAATATCGTATGCTGCCTGCTAGTACTTGATTTAGTTTGAATTATAGTTTTTTGAATTGGAGGAACGTGGAATATGTTATCAGGTGTCCTCTTTGTACTTGTTCTTTGCAACCTCTTTAAGTGCCCCATGCATTTATAGAGTAGCGATGAAAAGGGAACTTTTAGGTTCTAAGGTGGCTGCTGGATGATGCAATTCCCATTTGATTGCATGCAGAAGTTAATGTCTATTTTAAATAATTGGTATTGAATTGTTTTAATTAGGACCGTTGAACAACATGGGACTGGAGATGTTATCAAGCATGTTTGGTGGACTTGGAGCTGGTAGCCTTGCTGTTCCTAACAGATCAAATGGTTAGACATTTCTAAATAGATTTTGACGTTGTTGTTGTCTTCTGCCCAGATGGTTTTTATGCGTCCTCCCTAACTTGTGTGACTTTGTTGTTAACCAGAGCCACCAGAGCAATTGTATGCCACCCAACTTTCTCAGCTTCAAGAGATGGGGTTCTTTGACACTCAAGAGAACATAAGGGCTCTTATTGCTACATCCGGGAACGTTCATGCAGCAGTTGAGCGGCTTTTAGGGAACTCCGGACAGTAGCAGGTAATGTTGGTTAATTTCCTTTCATGGAGGTCCTTCTGCGTGTGCTTAGTTCGGTCCCTTCGAATTCTGTTGTTTTCGAGGGCCTTGTTTGGTATTTAAATAAGATCAGAAATCTGTCCAAATTAAAATGGTCTGAACTCCGAACTGACATGGTGATGTAGGTTATTCGTTCGACCAACTCTGATCATCAATTCTCTCCTTTCGAGTTCTAATGGCAGTTATTTTCTTCATGTACATATATCAAAACTAGAGTCAGACACGTGGCAGCATTGCTTAAATATTTTCAACTGAATTTGTTTCAGTACTGTTGATGTACTGTATTAATATTCTTTTGGTTATACGAGTATCTGGACTAACAGTTTAATGTGACTATGTAATACAATTTTACGTTGTCATTAAATCATAAATCATCATTGGTGTGACTTTGAAGGTACTTTTTGTAAATGATAAACATGCCATGGATGGTGATTTATGCTTGGGTGATAGTATAAAATTATTTTACACTGTTAGTGTAGTGTTTTTTTCTCACTTTAATAACTTAATTACTGATTTGGCAGGTGGTAAGGGACACAGGACTAGCAATTAATCCCAAACGCTAGAATCTGGTGTGAGATATTTGTCCATTTAGCTTCGATTTTCGTCATGGAATTATGTTTAAACAAATCTGTTGATTTTTTTTTTTCGTTTACATGATATCCAGAATTTAGTATTAAATCCAATACTCCAGTGTCCAATGATTAATTATACCTTCAGCTACAAGAAAGTACAAGGCATTTTGTACCATATACATGTAATTCTAACTTGCCTGTTTGCAAGGGTTGGGTTCACAGGTACTCTCCAAAGAAGGGATTTATATTGGAACATGAATTTAAATATATAATTATGAACTTCTGTTTGTCATTTTAGTTGTTAATCCTGATGTAAATCCCATAACGATGTTAATGACTACAGTGCCTAACGAGTTTGTCATTTTGGTTATTAATCTTGATGTAAATCTTTTCTCAAAATATCATTCTACATAAACTACAATACAGTATGTTGACCATAACGTTTTGAAAATTTTGGAAGTACAATGCTTATATGAGCAACTCTTGAAAGGAAGGCTTGGGGAGTATGGCTTGATTTTCTAGAAGGAAAAGAAAGCTGTGCAATATGTGCTTTGGAGTGTTAAATAGTTGTAATTACTTCGCAATCAATGATCTTGACTCAGTGAAGTTTCGGTTTAAGCTCAATTGGACCTGTTGGTTGATTAAAGTAAAGTAAACGTCTCTTAAGAATACTACTAATATATACCAAAATATTTTAGTTATGTTCCTTTTTAAGAATTTGATGGCTAGCTATTTCAATTTGTTAAAACTGCAATTTCAACCCTTGTTTGATTGAATGTTAAAATTTTAAATATAAACATGCATACGGATTCATTAAAATTATAGTTGTTCTCAATCGGCTACTTTAGCATTTTAATAATATTTTTTCTTATTATACTTTTTACTTTTATAGTAATTTATAAATGATTTATGCATATATTTATTATGATGAATAAAAAGAGAAATAAATAAATTTAAGAAGTTATATAGCTATTTTATTACAATAAAAGAAATTTATTACGTTGAAAATAACCTTAAAACAAAAGAAAAAAATTAAAGGAGTATTAATTTACAATTAAATTGGTAGGATCTTTGATCCAACTGTAAAGCAACAACAACTACATTTAAAATTATGGGTTGACTATTGTTTTGAAATTTTTGAATTTTATTAAAAAGTTACTTTTGGTTCCTGTCACTAATTTTTTCCATTAACTATTTTATATACCAAGGAGAACATAATAGGAAAAAGTATTTGAATGCTATTCTTATATACTAATTTAATTATTGTTGTTTTAAAACTTTAGAAAATTTCAAATGGAAGATTTTAGTTAGAGTCTGAAATTTAAAATTTAAGTTTTATAAGAATATCATTAAAATATGATGATATAAGATATAAATATATCTTAGTCTTATATAAAACTGGTCTTAAAAACAGTATTTAATTATATAATTAGATTAACTTTTACATTGTAAAAAGTTGAAGTGTAAATAAACACATTATAAAAATGTGAATCTTATAAGACTTCAAAGTATTTTTAATATTTAAATGATATTCTGCTCATTGTAATTATTATCGGTCTTATATATGACTGGTTTTCAGAAAAAAAAAAAGTACTTAATCATATAATTAAATTAAATTTTAACTGATATATAAGATAAAAAATTATGAATTTTATAAAATCTAACAAATTAAAAGAAAACTTATAAATGTATTATTTGAGTTATTTTGTTTCGTCTCACATTTGCTTAGTGAAAATGTCTGTATTTAAGTAAAGGCATCGTTATTTAGTTTTTCATAGTTTTTATGGATATTTAGATTATGTAAGATGTAGAAATCATTAAATCGTATGTTTGAGTAATTTATTATTTTAGTTTAAGTAAATTATGATATATATATA
>Ga0123340_1000599_pt1 | contig 25308 bp, 13 predicted proteins | sample SirMexnodulemix_FD_89961 | JGI IMG/M metagenome (GOLD analysis project Ga0123340, IMG submission 89961) | Root nodule microbial communities of legume samples collected from Mexico - Siratro Mexico nodule mix | ecosystem: Host-associated > Plants > Roots > Nodule | place: Mexico: Nepantla...
CTCTAAAAATCAACAATCATATATTATGATATATATCACTAAAAAAATTACAAAACCATATAACTAGGCAAAACTCATAATAAAAAAGATGACAAATAATCTCCAATGATGACAAGAAATAATTCTATTTACAATAAATATAAATTGTTATTTTTAACTTTAATTATTAGTTAATAATTTGATTAGTCTAGGCAAAGTTAGTTTGGTTCTTCAATTATTTTTTAGCTAATTTATCATGTTTTCATCATCTTCGGTATCAAATAGACAAATGAGTTTTTTTCAAAGGAAAGATAAGAAACCAGCACAAGTTGAATAACCTAATTCTTCATCCACCAAGTCTACATTCTTTTCTCTATATTTTAGATTATCAACGATATATTTCAAATAAAAGATAAATGAAAAAAAAAATACTAAGGTGATTATGAGATTAGAGCCATTGTAGAACCAAAGATCATAGATTTTACATTCTTTGTTATAACTATCAAATTCTATTTTTTAGTCATTGAAAAGATTGGTGTAATGAAAATATTAATACTATAAGGATCTCATAAATGATTTAGTCACACAAATATTCAAGAAGATCTAGATTGCTCTAGATAATTAGACAATTAGACTAATATAGCAAACTAAAAATATGAGAGTCACAAGTTTAACCTAAATGTCATCCTTAATGACTTAAACTACATTAAGGATCATGATTTCCATTAAATGTTAATACCACAACTTCACTATTGTCCCTTAGAAAGTTTAACACTTTAAGATATACTATTACATTACCTATATGTCTACATTCTCAGTCCACATAGGCATTAAATATGCCCAACTACTATAGGACGATGCCTTCATTATGAGACATGAAACATAACATTCCCATTAAGTGGTCATACCATATTATTGGTCATATAGGAAAATGCAAATTCAATAGCATGAATCTAGGTTATGCTCTTCCCATCACTCATGTACTTTTGTATGTAGGATTCAATTTGAGATTGAAGGCTAACTCAAAGTTACTCTGTTCACATTTTCTGTATAAGATGTTTGAAGAAAAAATTAAATTTGATCAATATAAATGGTGTATGGAAGCATAACACTACTAATCATGATTCACATCAACACCCATTTATGGAGATGAAGATTTTAAGATTAATCATGTTAAATCAAATATAAAGAAGTATTTAGGAACTCCAACATGGTGTGCACAAAATGCTGTTAGATTTAATTATCATTTTTTCACGACTCTTTTCATGATGTCAAACATGTACATCATAAGATTGATGTTCTTGAAGATAAGATCCATGAACTTATAATATAAAATAATCCTTTGCTTCATTTAGTTAAATTTAATTATTTTGTTACAATTATGAAATTTAATACACATATTACATTCATTTATAAATTTATTTTTCATTAACATAAATACAATTTTACTTACCAAAATTATTTTCTTTACCTCATACATTCATGCTTATTTTCAATAAGAATAAAATAACCCAAATAAAGTCAAGATAATGGACAATTTTTTAAATCAATAAATTATGCAATTAATTATTATTTATTTTTCAATTATATTAATTACAAACTTTCCTCTTACTTTTAATTCTACATTTAAAATAAATTAGTTTCTCTACTTTTTTTTTTCTCTTTTCCATCATCTCAATTATATATTATTTTCTTTTACTTCATATTATTTTCTTTTACTTTTTTACAGAATGAAATACTAAAGTCGAGTAAGCGTTGAAGAACATGAGAAAGTTGTAATTTGTTGTAAAAAACTATCTGTAAAATATTATTTTTATATAGCTAAAATTAATTTATGTATAAATAAAAAAGTTAAATAAATTTTGATAAATTTTAAAAATTAATTTATAGATAAACTAAATATCCAAATATATACAATATTAAATTTATCTCTTCATGGTTTACATAGTATAACATTATAAGTATTTTATGGTGTGTACAAATTAAGTATTTTTATGTTTAAAATTTAAAGTTTGTATTGAAAATGTTTAAAATGATGAAATTGTGTGATCATTAAATTAATAATATATTGTTAAAATATAAAACTCAATCATTCATAATTTAATATTTGAAGATTAAACTGTTTCAAATATGTTTTTTTTTTTAAATTTTCTAAGTGTTATCTTTAATATAAGATGTTAATATATTAATATTAACTGGTTGTTTTCCATTATTAGTGTAGTGTTTTTTTGTAAATGATAAGTATTTTCAATGATCTAATCTTAAATTTTCCTTCCTTTCATGTGCTGTATAAATTGAAAAATAACATAAAAACTAGCTAAAGTAAATTTTATTGGTGAGTTTAAAGATAAAATGTCTAAAAGTTAATGCCTTTTGCATAAACCAAGGTAGTGAAGAAAAAGCGAGGCACTAATTAAACTAAATATCAATTAAATGAATCAGAACAATCAATAATCTCTTGTGATAAAATATGAAAATGAATTTCCTAATGAAAGAGGCCTATTAGCTCAGTTGGTTAGAGCGTGGTGCTAATAACGCCAAGGTCGCAGGTTCGAGACCTGCATGGGCCAACAGTAACTGTGTGTTTTATTATAATAACTTTTTTGACTTAATATGTATTTAAAAATAAACACTCCATAATTTCTTATTACATTAATTTTTCCAAGACTTTTACCATTGTCAAGGTTACTTTCTTTTGAATATTTTTATCCTAGTTTGGAATTTGAAGATTTCAAGTTGATTTTAACTTACAATTTTGCAAGCTTGATTAAATCGAAATACAAATATAACCTTCTAACTATTTATATATATACTTTGTCTTTTAATCTCATCCATTAGATGGATAATGATCTAAATTAATGTTGAAACCTTGACTTATTTTACAGTTATGAAATCCATCTGATTTGATTCTATACATCTTACCTCCTTAATCTGTTTTGTAAAAAAATTAATCCTATTTACTTCTATTTCATCTCAAAAATATCGGTTCGGTGGAGATTACCATGCATTAAATAGATCAATTATTTGCAATTAAAATTATGCTTTTTAATAAAAAGTAATAATGATTTTCTAAAATTGGTTTATATATTTAATAAAACACAACACGTAAAAATCAACCCTTCATAATAATTCTACCAAAGTAATGTACAAAGCAAGAATTAAAAATGTAAAAAATTAACTTATTTACCATTATTTTCGATTTCGAAATTTTAAACTTTGAATACTATTTTTATTTATTAACTCTGAACTTTTCTCTTTTGACGAGAGCGCTTGAAAAAGTTATGTATACCCGTATAAAGTCTAATTAAAGTTGATTAAATCGTTTTTTTTCATAAAATTACTGCCACGTCAGCTCCTCGTTCGAAATTACGAAAACACCCTCTCTTTCTCTTCATCACAAGAAAACCAACGACGGACACGTTATCCACCCTGGCACTACCATCTCCATTTTCATCACTCCCGAGGCTCTAAGTCTCACACAATAATAAACTGATCGCGCTCGTGAAGACGCACTCGCACTCACGAAGAGCTTCGACCTTCGAGAGCTTCTCATCGAAACGCCACCGTTTCTTGCACAGGCCAATGCCGTGTTCTTCCTCCACTCCCACGACCACTGGCGAGAACAGCAGTAACAAGAAAAGAGATGGATCTTCCTCTCTGCGCGAGTTCAAGCTGAACGAATCCACTTTCCTAGCTTCGCTCATGCCTAAGAAGGAGATTGGCGTCGATCGTTTCCTCGATGCTCATCCTGAGTACGACGGTCGCGGCGCTCTCATCGCCATCTTCGGTACTCTTGCGCCGTTGACTTTCGCTCTGCTACGCTTTCTTCTATTTTTTTTTAATTGTTTTAAAATTCGGATGTTGAAGTGTTTGGAAGTGAACAATTGGAATAATCTGGATTTGAGGACTGTGTTTGAGACTTCTATTTAAATTGTTGTGATTAATATGTGAGTGAAGTTTTGAGAGTGGAGCTAATCAAAATTAAGATGCGTTTCGGTTTTTTGTTTTCGGATTAATTGTGTGTTTGGACTCGATGTAGAGATATTGAAGAAATGCTGAAATTAGCGGAGTTTGTTGGTTTGGAATGGAACTGATTTGATTTAGTTATGTCCGGTTCTGCGGTCTGGTTTTTGATCAGAGAACCTGTTGAAGACTGAAGAGAGAGAACCTGTTCATATTGGATTGGTTGGGCTAATGAAGTGTCTTTTAGTGCTTTAGAATGTTTTGTTTGTAAGGAGTGCTGGCGATTAAGATTTTGTGTTGTGTCAGCATTTTTATATCGAGGATTTGTTGTTTTCGAATCTTTAATTTTTTTTTTTTTTTTTGCTTTGGATTTGGTGATTAAGATAAACGCTGTGTTCGTCACAAGCTATGCTTGCATATATTTTCTCTTTTGGTTATACTCTGGATCCATTTTTCTAGTTTTTTAATGGTAAGTGCGTTTCTTCGATGTTCCGTCTAGACTGGAGAGTAATGATTGTAACTTGCACTTTGTTCTTTTGTTGGCTCTGAGCCCATCTAATCTGCTGACGCTGCTAGAATGCCTTTTAGAGTAATGATTATGTTGCCTGTATTCGTATGCACGTTTTTCTTATACTATGATTGCATTTGTTAACTGTTTATATGCCAAATTTGTTCAATCATTAGATTTGCATGTTTACAGATTCTGGTGTAGACCCAGCTGCTGACGGATTACAGATTACCTCAGATGGAAAACCAAAAGTTCTCGATGTCATTGATTGGTAAACAGAAAGTACTTCATGTTGGATTTTAGCTGATAATTCTTTTAATATAACGGTACTTTTTGTTTCCTCAGCACAGGGAGTGGTGATGTTGATACCTCAAAGGTGGTAAAGGCTGATCCTGACGGTCGTATTTTTGGGGCTTCAGGTTAGTGCTAGGAACATTATGTTTCCTGTTAGTACAAATAATTATGTTTAGACATTTTTCAGTATTTGTTGTAATTGCTTGTAAATCAGGATGTATTTGTAAAAGAAAACTACGTGCACAGTTTATGTGACCTTGTTTTGGGATGAAGCTAGACAATTATTACAGTGAGTAGGTCAGTCTGAAAGCAAATTGATACTCTTGATCACAGGTACATTAAAGAAGTGTTTTGTAGGATACCCTAGTTAAGAGACAAAGTATGAATTCAATGGCTGGATTGGTTTTGATTTTGTTGTATTGTTTTGGAATTCAGTTTATTATTCTAAAACAGTTTTGAAGAAAATAATAATCATTAAAACTGGTTAGATAATTTTTTCCCAGAGTAGTTAAAATCCTTCTGTTGATGAGGCAGTGTTCCATTTTTTTTATTATTTACAGGATAATGATTTTTTTATGCTTACAGATTGAATACCATATTTGAAATGTTTTGTTTTCTTGGTTTTAAAATGCCTACCTAATTATGTTGTTTTAAAAAATCAAGATAAATAAACACTTGTCCACGATGGTTCATTAATTCTTTATTATTTCAGCCAAAAGACTCTTACTGAAAACTGAAACCAAACAGGTCCTTAAAGTTTCCTCTCCTACAAATCTGATGACGTATTTTTTTTCTTGTTTTATTGTGTGTTCTGTCTGCTGTTTTTGTGTGAATGCATGTATCTCCTACTCTGGTGCCTGTTTCTTCCATTTTCTATTTATTCAATTTTGTTACTCAAGGGAAACGAACCATTGAATTATTAAGCTCGTGTCTGTGTTTCAATCTTCCTGAAAAATATTTTTTCAGGGGCATCATTGGTTATCAATACATCCTGGAAGAATCCTTCTGGTGAATGGCATGTGGGTTATAAATTAGTTTATGAGCTATTCACGGAAACTTTGACTTCTCGTTTGAAGGTTGTATTGCAGTTTTAGGAAATATTTTAGTTTCCCTTTAGGCTTCATGCATCTGTTTATTAGATCTAATTTCTGTTTTCTTCTTTTGAATTTTCCATTGGCAGAAAGAAAGAAAGAAAAAGTGGGATGAGAAAAACCAGGAGGAAATTGCTAAGGCTGTAAAACAACTTGCTGATTTTGATCAGGTTCATTGGAAATTTAATTGATTCTTACCAGGACTGTAGAACTTTTAATTACGTATAATGTACTCATAAGACTTCAACATTTGGTTTAGTAGGTATGGCATATTGCCGGGGCAAGCATCTTCTCTTTTTGTTAATGCACCTTCCTATTTGTGTCTCATTGATACATTAATTAGTACTGCATTGGTGTATTCTCTTAATGTTATTACTGGAAGTACTAATAAGTAGTGCCTCTGTGTGCTATTGTCTATTATGAACAAATGAGAATTTTCTTTAAGAGATTAAACATAGCCCACGAATATGGGTATAACTTAGCACTGTGTGATGTGCTATTTATTGTCCTTCTGGATGCTCATTTAATGATTGAAAACTGTTGAGTTGGTGTTGATTTTTTTAATTACTAGATCATATGATAGATAATACTCTTAATTTTATGGATAGCTACATTGCTACTCTAGACATGATGTGTTTGTTTTTATTTTTGTATATCATCCTGTTTCTATATAACACAAATCATGATACATTTTCTAGCAACACATCAAGGTAGAGGATGTAAATCTCAAAAGGACTCGGGAAGATATCCAGAATAGACTTGATATTCTGAGAAGGCAATCTGAGGTGAGTGCTGAGCATGTAATCTTACTTGTTATTCTTTGGGTATCTGCCTTTTCCTGTGCTTGAAATAGGAAATAAATTATTGATTTGATTTTAAAATGTTAAAAAGGACACTCATAAGTTGTGGAATGAGGATGATACAATGATTGTCACTGTATGAAATAATATTGGAAAACTCTTTTCCACTCTGCTCACAGATAATGAAATTCTTGTTCTCTCTCTCATCTTTCAAAGATGAAAATATTCAAATTAAGAGAAACATTAATACTTGTGTTGTATTTGTGCTCCCACTGAGATTTTTGTCAATTGAAATTCCTTAATTTGAAAAGGGGATGCTGTTTCATGTTTTAGAGCTATGATGATAGAGGGCCTGTGATAGATGCTGTTGTCTGGCATGATGGAGAGGTTTGGAGGGTTGCCCTTGACACACAGAGTCTGGAGGATGATCCAAATAGCGGAAAGCTTGCTAGTTTTGTGCCTTTAACTAATTATAGGTACATTTAGTTCCCGGTGTTAATATTTATCAAACATCTTAATCTTAGTTGATAGCTTTTGTCTGGAGATGTCTCCTGAAATTGGGAGATGCTTTTTTTTTTTGGCAACAAATTTCCTCCCATAAAGGACCGTAGGTTTGATGTCACTGCATGCAGCCCTTGGTTTGTAAACCTTGTTCTATTGATTCCAACCTTGATTTCCTGAGTTATTTCTACTACAACAAAGTGCTACTATAAATATTGTATGTATGAAAAAATGCTGTCATTTTTTAAATATAAAAATAAAATTTGCAATGAGTTGAATGGGATTGAAGTTTCCGAGCGCTGTTGTGTTTTTGGAAATTTATTTTTGAAACAGTTGGACCCTTGATTATTATGTGATAATATTAAACAATTTTTTTATATAAAAAAAGTTTAGATGCCATTCTGCAAACAGTGCTTCTAAATATATTTGGTTCTTCTTTCAGGTTTTTTAGATGTTTTGCTGGTTTATGTAATAAGAATAAAATGTCAAATAGACAACATTCTTTTTCCTAGAAACTGAAAAAGGAGCAACTTAACAAGTGAGTAGGAAGAGATTGTTTCTCACCCCTTGACTATAATTAAGATGTTCCTGAATTAATTTTCTTTGCCATTGAAGAAAATAAACTGATGTTGTTTATCTATTGAAGAAATTATTGTCATTTTTGTTTCTATTAAGTGGGGTATGCATTGAAATCATATATGGTTCCAATGCTAACTATGACTGCCTATTCTTTCAGGATAGAGAGGAAGTATGGTGTCTTCAGCAAATTAGATGCCTGTACATTTGTTGTTAATGTCTATAATGATGGGAATGTCTTGAGTGTCGTAACAGACTGTTCTCCACATGCCACCCATGTTGCTGGTATAGCTACTGCTTTCCACCCAAAGGTACTGCTATAGTTTTATCATTCAGTGCAATATTCTTACGAGGAATAGCCTTTTGATATACAATATTGCTTTTAGGAGCCCTTGTTGAATGGAGTTGCACCTGGCGCACAAATAATATCATGTAAAATTGGGGATTCTCGCTTAGGTTCAATGGAAACAGGAACTGGTTTAATTCGGGCACTGATAGCAGCTGTGGAGGTGCTTCAAAATTTTCCTTCTCTAGCTGATTATCCTGGATATTTTGATGAACTGAGTTTGTTTTTGGATGTTATAACATCCTGCATAAAGAAGACTTTTAATGATGGATGTTCTACATTTCCTTTTCAGCATAAGTGTGACCTTATCAACATGAGTTATGGTGAAGGAACATTACTACCAGACTATGGGCGCTTTGTTGATCTCGTTAATGAAGTATTTTCTTAGACTTGTGATTTTAGTTGGGCACTTATATCATTTACACATCATTTTGTATTTTCTAAGTATTGGATATTCTGGTTGATTTACTTCTAGGTGGTGAACAAGCATCGTCTGATATTTGTGAGCAGTGCTGGTAATAGTGGGCCAGGATTGAGCACTGTTGGTGCACCTGGTGGTACCTCTTCAAGTATCATAGGCGTTGGTGCATATGTGTCTCCTGCTATGGCTGCTGGTGCTCATTGTGTTGTTGAACCCCCTTCTGATGGGCTTGAATACACTTGGTATATTTGCTTCCCGGATAACTTAATAATTGGATGACTTATATCCTTCTTCTTTAATTTTGTTAATTAGTTTTTACATTATCATTGCATGTTTTTGATGGATACAGGTCTAGCCGAGGACCAACAGCTGATGGAGACCTTGGTGTTTGTGTGAGTGCTCCGGGTGGGGCAGTTGCTCCTGTTCCCACATGGACTCTGCAACGGCGTATGCTCATGAATGGGACATCAATGGCATCACCATCAGCCTGTGGAGGAACTGCATTGGTTATAAGTGCAATGAAGGTTCTTGCATGTGGTTCTTTTGTAGCTTATCTTATGTAGTTGTCTTTACTTGCACATATATCTCTAGTTTTTCGAGTGCGTATTGATCTGCATGCAGGCTGAGGGAATTCCTGTGAGTCCATACAGTGTGAGGATAGCACTTGAAAATACTGCAGTCCCCATAGGTGATTTACCTGAGGATAAATTAACCACTGGACAAGGGCTTATGCAAGTTGACAAGTTAAATATTTTTCCCAGCTTTTTCTTCAATGAAAATTTTAGTAAATGGTAGTTATTTGAAATTTATTGACTTAAATCATATACTCCTTGACAGGGCTTTTGAATATATACAGAAGTGTCAAAATGTTCCGTGTGTTTGGTATCAAATAAATATCCAGCAATCTGGAAAAGCTAGTGAGTCTCTATCATTACATTTTAACTTGTCTTTCCCTTTTATTTGTGAATGTAGAAAGTATAGTTGTCATTTTTGTACATGAGATTAAAATCATTCATGTGTCTTCACCTAACAGCTTAAGCTTATGGGGTAGTTTGTGTCAAATTTTGTCTTAAAACCAATTGACATTAAGCGAAGTTGTTCAACAAATATATAAGCTGCACTTCAAGACTTGGGACAGGTGATGGGGAACTTTCCAACACTCCCCTTCCACAAACGCCTGCCAAACTATGCAAGCCTACCAGAATAGGTCATTTCTAAGACGAGTTATAGACTATGATACCATGTTAGGTTTCATCTTAAAACCAATTGGCATTAAGTGAAGTTGCCTAACAAATATATAAACCACATTCCAAGACATGAGGCAGTTGATGTGGAACTTCCCAACAGACCGTTAAATGATATCATATCTGAGTTTAATTCATTCTTTTAATAAGAGTGTGGGCTCAGCCTATATTGTGTGACTAAGGGTTCTCGTATGACGGGTGTGTTAACTATAGAATCATTCATTTGCTTTCACCTAATAGCTAGTTGGTTCAAGCCCATGGATAAATAATCCAATTAATTAGACAACTTGATGGACTATTAAGATTAGAAAACATTAAATTGAAATTAAGAAATTTTACATGTAACTTGTTTTTGGAGGAAAAGCTAGATGATAGAGAAATATATGATAATTTTGTATGATTACTAATGGCAGATCCTTCATCAAGGGGCATCTACCTCAGGGAGGCTAGTGCTTGCATGCAATCTACTGAGGTGAGATCATTGATAAACTTGTTGTGCTTTGTTGATCGCAATGATTGAGTCAGGTCTTTTGAAACTTGTGGAGTGAAATTAAAGATGGGAAAACCAGTTACTGATGATTTGTACTTGGATCCAATATTGGTTAACTGATAGAGGAATTATACAAATGATGAGAAATTGAAGAGTTAACAATGCTACTATACTAGTTTACGTCCTTGATAAGATGAAAATGAAACAACAAAATTAGAGTATGTGGCTTGTCTGTTGCTAAAAAAATGGTGAGGAAAATTGTACGTTTGATTCCCTTCTCACTTTTTTTTGGTGTTTAAAAAAATATTTTTTAATACAATTCTACAATATGTTGCTATCAATTTCTTATTAAAAAAATCTATTTTTTGAAAGTTGTTTTCAAAGCTAATAGTTTTTTAAAAAAGGAAAGCAGAAACACCTAGGGTCATGTCCTGTAATTCTCTTTCTGTTTTCTTCAAGTCAGGACATACTTTTAGAAAGTAGAAAAGTGGTAAAGGTAATAACAAGTGTTAGAAAGTAGAGAATTGTTTTTGAAAACAATAATAATGACCTATCAGTTTTTACAGTTGTCAATAACTTAATAATTCTGATTCCTAACCTGTACAACCTACATTACTTAGTCTAATTATACCTGGTTAATCTTCCTATATATACAACATATAAATAGGAAACGTTATTCAGAACAATGTTAATCAGTCTCACTCTCATTCCTACTCCCGTCAAGTGCCTTCTTGAAGATATCTGCTACTTGTTAATTTTGTTTTCCAGTTATAGCATGCAGTATGCATAGGTGTTAGCTAAATCTTTTTTTTCTCAAACAAGGCTTTTGCAATGCTTTCAATTTGCATGTGTATTTGGTGTACTTTGTTGGAAAAAGAATCTTTACTGTATTTCTTTGGTATATTTGTTGTCTCTAGGTCATCTAGGATGAACTAGGTTTTGTACATTCTTTGTGGGGTTCTGCTCATGGTTATTTTTGGGTGGTTGTCATCTGGTCTAGGAAAGATTGACCTGACGTGTTGCATGTTGCATGTTTCTTGTTCTTAGGTTTTCCTTCCGCCCACCCCCTTTTATTCCGGTTTTGATTTTGTTAGTTCTTAGGGATTTCTTATCATGTGTTTGTAGTTTTATGTCATAATAAATTTTTCATTTTTCACCTAATTCTTCTTGAATAAACTGGCAATTGACTTTTAAGTGTTAAATTTTTTTTCATGATAACATGGGGTTTGATGGAATGTCAATGGTAACTTGATTATTAAACCAAAGTTTCATACATAGAGGGTCGATCAATCCAATCTCATCAAGTAGGTAGTTATCAGTCTGGTGCATAGTACTTGACCTCCAAAATAATTAGTGGTATAATGCTGAAAAATTATAAAATAGTTATTTGTTTTATTGAATTTCAAAATTAATAGCAATATGCCAAACATAATTATCTCCCAATTAATTTGGCTGACTTAGCGTTGAATAAGTATTTTGACCAATATATTACATCCTCCAACTTTTGCAAGTGTCTTCTCTTGTCGTTTCTACTTTTCAAAATTCTAATATTCTCATCAGATACTTGTAAATTTCACTGCTGATCCTCTGATTTCAGTTAGTGATTGTTTAAACTTTGGTTGAATATATTCACAGTGGACAGTGCAAGTTAATCCAAAATTTCATGAAGATGCTGACAACTTAGGGGATTTGGTTCCATTTGAGGAGTACATTGAATTACATTCTACAGAAGAGACAGTTGTGAAGGCCCCTGACTATCTATTGCTCACTAATAATGGTCGCACCTTCAAGTTAGTGTCCTTTACTTTGCCGTTATTTTCATTTTTTGCATATATTGCCATAATTTTATATTGAATGTGTTGATAGAACGGTCTTTGCCCTTGTCTACTGTTGTTGGTTATAAACAGAAATTAATACACTCCTGATTTTTTTTATTTCAATATTAATATTAATTTCTTAGATATGTACTGATGTTTCTGTTGATCAAATTGTTTGAGTTCTGTGTCTTTAGCTTTATGTGTTAATATTTCAATTTTGTACATCTCTTCCTTAATGAAATTATGAGCAAAGTTTTCCGAACAAGATTTAAACACCTTTCTTTGGTTTATCTTTATGCTAATAATTTGATGTATGAATTTTGTGGGGAATTGAAATGATTTTCCTTACCTTGCCTGTGTTCTGTGAATCCTTCCTGCCTGAGTGAAAACACTTCCTTTGCATTTGTCAAGCAATTGTGTCTTTGTTATCATAATTTTGTACATGGCATGTCCAGCAATCAATATCAAATATAACCATTTCATGGTACAAATTTTACTTGTATAATAATTTTGAAGTAGACACATTGCTGCCTTGCACAACCCTACTTGCGATTTTCATCTAACCAAGATGACCACAAGATGCAAGCCTCAAATATCAATATCTAACACCCAATTAACTTGAAAGTGAAAACGAGGGGCCTACTTCCAAAAAGTCCACTTAAAATTTCCTAGGATTTGAACGGGAGGACTGTTAGCAAGTCATGGAAGATGGTACACTTTTGGTACCATGTTGAGAAGAGAGAAACCAAGACAGGATACAATGAATTCCGTGAGGTCTATACACACATGAGCATTCTTATTTATAATGAGGAAAATATATCTTAACGAGGAACAAAGTTAATATATAATAATGTGAAATATTTGGCAAGATATTTCTTTATGAAATCATGTCATATCTCCCTATTTAATGTAATTGAATAACATCTTCAACATAATAAAATCATATCTCTTAAACTCCCCCTCAAGTTGGAGTATATGTATCATATGTGTTGAATATAACGGGAACGAGGTTGTTACTAATGTCATCAACACAAGACCCTCTTGAGACTTAGTAAACATGTCAGTCATTTGGTTGCTGGAGTTGACAAAATAATAATGACGAAGCTAGTGGATATTTCTAGGACAAGACGATCTCTTAGTCAAAGTGACAATCAATCTTCAATAAGTTTTGTCCTTTCAAATCATATTTTTAACACTCTTCCTTAAGCTGGAACATATGTATTATGAGCCAAACATGTTAAAATTAGTTAGAGGGCTTGAAGAATATTGGAGAGTGAAAATGGGTAGTTGACACAATGATTAACGGAAAGCTAAAAATGCTCATAGATTGCAGCGATGGCTGGAAAGAAAAAATGACCAAAGGACACGACAACTGCCTGAAAGCAAAAATATTTCTCAGGACACAAGAACTACCAAAAGGCAAAAAAAATTAAAAAAAAAATGCTGAGCGAACACATTGACTGACGGAATGAGAGAATGTTAAAATATTTGTGGGTGGTATGATAGACCTAACAAACCTTGTTAGGATAGACTCTGTTATCATCTTAGAAATTGAATTTTGTCTTCTAACTTAGTTCTACAAAATCAAGTTGTAAGGGGAGGTTTGAACTCACTTATATATTATATTTTGGTTATATCTCTTGATTGATGTGAGATTTCTAACAAGATCATCTAAGATACTTTTACATATTCTAGAATAATATCTTTAGATATTTCTTATATTTCTAACAAGCATTGCTTTGGGATTACCGATAAAACAATATTAAAATTGTTGGAGTAGAATGATGATGCAACTCTTTGCCTATTAAAAAATATCCACAATTTGCGTGAACTTGTGACATAGAAATTACTAGTTTCTACCTACTATAGTTGGCACAGAACAAGCTATGCATAATTAATTTTAGGTAAAAAGGTCTAAAGTCTAACCAACCCAATAGAAATCTAATTTACACTATAGTATAAGCAGTCCACTAAAAGTAGTTTACAACAACTTCAAAAAGACAATATCTTGATTACAACTTCTTCCTGAAGGAAAATTCGCTATGTTGAACTAGAATAGAATTAGGATACATCTCCTTTTTTTTAATGGTTATTTAACTGAGTTTTTCTTAAATAATGTTAATATGTAGTTCTGTTTTCTTAATGACAATTTGTTTTCTCCCATTTTCAGTGTAGTGGTCGATCCTTCCAATCTTTCTGATGGTCTTCATTATTTTGAGGTCTATGGTATTGACTACAAAGCTCCATGGCGTGGTCCCCTTTTCAGAATTCCAATCACCATAACAAAGCCTAAGGCTGTAACTAACCTGCCTCCACAAATTTCTTTTTCAAAGATGTTATTCCAGCCAGGTGGGCATTAGTTGATTAAGTTTATCTTCATACTTCTTTTCGTTGGTGTCCTACTAAGGTTTTAAATCTGGGATCTACATGTAATGTGTTATAATTATAAAAATAAAATAAGGAGTTGATCTTATATAATAAGGAATATCTAGATTATATATGTATTATTAGGAGCATTTTTATTTTCCCATACCATGTCTTTGTTACTAGAGGATATTAAATATCCTCTATTTTATTGCTTGTTTTTTCTCAATATAAATAAAGCACCCATGCTATGTCAGAAACACAGTTTCAGTTGAATGTTTCTCTCTTCCCTAGAGCTTAACATAATGCATAGCTACCAAAATATTAAGTATTCCACAGTAGCCGTTCTCTTCTCTATTGGATTTGTCTTAAATTATTTATCTCATATTTGCATTCCAATTCACTATTCTTCTATAGTTTCATGTATATAGCCCTAAATCAGTGCTTACAGTGGGAGAGACATGAAGGGGATGGTCCTACTTACTTAGTTAGACTACTTTTATAGATCTTATTCCTGTTTGGGTGAGTGCTAGTGTAGCACAAGGGTCATACGCAATGGATTAATCCATATACTAATCCTAGACCGAAAAAAGGAAGTGCATATATTTAAATCAGTTTAACATTTTCAGTTATTTGCTTTTTGTTTTTTGCTTCACTAGGCCATATAGAAAGAAGATACATCAAAGTGCCGCATGGTGCAACTTGGGCCGAAGCAACGATGAAAACATCAGACTTCGACACAGCAAGAAGATTTTATGTGGATGCTGTTCAGGTATGACTTGTGGCTTGAAACTTTGTCAGCTTACGGTAATCTTGTTGACATTTATTCTATCCCAGCTGTGCCCACTGCAAAGACCTTTGAAATGGGAGGCTGCTGTAACTTTTCCTTCTCCTGCTGCCAAAAGCTTTGCCTTTAGGGTAGTAAGTGGTCAGACATTGGAACTAGTCATTTCTCAGTTTTGGTCAAGTGGCATAGGGAGTCATGAGACTGCCAGTGTGGATTTTGAGGTAATAGAATTCTTATGAAGATGAACTTTCCCGCTCTCTGATTTTTGGATAGACTGTGCTGTTTCTTTTTGATAAAATGAGAAATCTTCTACATTTTGAATTGCATGGCACATGATGATTTGTCCTATTATTTTTGGTAATTGATGTTAGATGCATCTCAGTTCTTTTATATCACCTTGCTTGCATTGTGTGATAATGGTTGATATTTTTTCATTTTTCATCTATACAACAAATCAGGAACTTAATTAACAAATGTTAAAAGGTGAAGGCTGCCCGAATAAACATGATTTTTCCTTCCTCTTGATACAGTAAATTGAAATCTCTGAAGAAAACATAATTGGATCTTTTTCCATGAATGATTTGTTTGGGCTTCATGTATGATCTCTTTTATAAAGTGGGATATGATGAGTTATTTCATTCTGTGTTGAAGATACAAGTCTACTGTCTACATAAAATTCCAGGTTGTGTTTCACGGAATAAAAGCCAATGAAGGTATTATACTTGATGGTAGTGAGGCACCAGTTAGGATTGACACTGAAACACTTCTGGTATCTGAGGAACTTGCACCTGTGGCAATTCTAAACAAGGTTATCTTTTTAAAGCTACTTTTCTGTCCTTATATTTATAATATCCTGTTATGCCATGCTGTTGTTTTGGAATACCAATAAGATTTACCTGGTTCCTAATGTATTAACTTTCAGATTAGGGTACCATATCGACCAGTAGATTCTAAGATTAGTGCACTTTCAGCAGATCGTGACAAACTTCCTTCTGGAAAGCAGATACTGGCACTGATTTTGACGTGAGCTATAAATTTTTTATGTGCCATTTGTCTTTAGATGATGTGGATGGCCTTTTCTCAGTATCCTGATTTTGCAGCTACAAGATCAAATTGGAAGATGGAGCTCAAATAAAACCTCACATACCATTGTTAAATGACCGGATATATGACACTAAATTTGAGTCCCAATTTTACATGATTTCTGACCCAAACAAGGTATATTAACATTCAATTACCTTCTAAAAAGTATAAATTGTTTGTTAGATATTCTTTTGCTCATTATTATGAATAATAAGATGCATCTAATTTGGGTTCTTATGTAAAAATTGAGTTTTAATTTTTGCAAATTTTTGTCGCACTAATTATAATATACTAATAGTCAGGTTATGAAGTAGTGGGATTCATAACGTATTGGGTGAGAATGCCAGTGTAAATCTGCAATGGGCTTTGCCAGATGATATCTGTTTCCTTGGTGTATTCCAACATCTTTTCTATTTTGGTAGCTCTTGCACATGTTTAGAAATACTTTTCTCTAACGAAATTATCTCGTGTTTTTTAGCTCTAGGAGAAAGCTGGGAAAAGAATAAAATGGCCATTTCTCTAAATAACATATACCATATCTGTTTATGATATATTTTATATCTCATGCTTTATCTTTTCTGATTATAGCGCATATATTCAACTGGAGATGTCTATCCAAGTTCTTCTAATCTTCCCAAAGGAGAATATACTTTACAGTTATATTTGAGGTACATGTCTTTTTGTTAGCATAAACCCTGGACATGAGAGTGCACATACTTCTTTGTTCACATTGGAGCTTTATATAGACCTGATGACATTACTTGACTTAGTAAATTTTGAAATATAATTCAATTCATTGGTAGCGGTTGAATGCTAGTAGTGAACTAACACTGTTAAGAGGACTTGAAAGGTTGATTTATTTATACTTCTAATAAGACAGCTAGCATAGCGTAAGTTCAATGTTTCTAGATTCATAAAATATTTATGCATAAAAGTTCATTCGACTTTGTCCCTTACAGATAGAATACCAGTTGAACAGAATTATGAAATCACACGAATACATACAATACAGAAGTATTTACTGTCCTAGAGTCATAGACTCCTACATAGATTAGTTATCTGTCCGAAGTACAAAGGAGACAAAACAGCCACATATATTTATATTCCCCCTTATACCTACATTCAATAGCATTTAACTTCTTACTCTATCCTAAATTGTCAACATGACAGTTATTATTGAACATATTCTAATAGTACACAACTGCTAGATATTTATGATTAAACCTATTCTAATAATAAATTAGCTTCTATTTTCTACCAATAACTGCCAAAAAGAGAGTTATCATTATACTTGTATCTAATAAAGAATGATTTCTCATGATTGTTCTCATTGGTTCCCATCACTTGCATTCATAATAGTTTATAACTTATTTGTTTCAGGCATGACAATGTGCAGATTTTGGAAAAGATGAAGCATTTGGTGTTATTCATTGAGCGAAATTTGGAAGAGAAGGTAGTGTATCATATCAATTATAAGAATTTCACAAACTGACAATTGCTGCTGAAGTCTAGAAGAGCTTTTCAACTATGATTGAAGGTTTTTGAAGTAGTTTTAAGAATGTGACTCATGATAAAATTGGGGTCAAGGCACCATAAATCTTATTAAGGGGAGAGTTTTGAAAATATTATTAAATGGTGTTTTTACTAGACTACTACAATATTACAAACACATGGCAGCTGCATTACACAAATCAGATGATGCTGTGGGGTTACCCAAATTGAAGAACCTTTAGTCTTGATTCTCGAAGTTTGTAATTCTCCAAATGTTTGACACTCACACTTTTGTTTGAAAATAATTTGTAATGGAGTTATAAATGCCTCTATCAAAGAGTGCTTCTGCTGTCTAGCTGTAAAAATTCCGTATGGACCACTAAAGTTTAGAAGTATTCTTTCTGCTTGTTTATTCATTTTCTTTTTTTATGTTTTGTTTGCTTCTAGGATATCATTCGGTTAAGCTTTTTCTCTCAACCTGATGGCCCACTGATGGGAAATGGTTCCTTTAAGTCCTTGTCACTAGTTCCAGGGTATGTGAGTAGGTCTTTAGTCTTGGTTTAAATTTCTTCTTGTGTTAGTGTTGACTTTTGCTTATTGGCAGTATAAAAGAAGGATTGTATATTGGTCCACCACAAAAAGAAAAGCTTCCCAAGGTACATTGCCATTTACTGTCAACATTTCAGATATTGCTACAGACACTATATAACGGTATTTGTAAAATTTCTGCAGAATTCTCCACAGGGATCTGTATTGCTAGGGGCAATTTCATATGGGAAGCTATCATTTGCTGGTCAGGGAGAAAATACAAATCCTGAGAAGCACCCTGCTTCATATACAATTTCTTATGTAGTTCCCCCAAATAAGGTCACTCTCTGCCTTATAAAGTTGCTTTCACATCCCATGCTCATAACTAGTATTTGAGCAAGCATTGGACTGTGCTGAGTTGAATCAACTATTATATAACTATTATATAATATGTGACTGAAGTTTATGTCTAAATTACGTGTATTCTTTTGAAAGATTGACGAGGACAAGGGAAAAGGCTCTTCCTTATCTTCCAAGAAGACTGTTTCAGAACGCTTAAACGAAGAGGTATTATGAAAGTCATACATTAGCAGAAGAGCTTCCTCTGCTTATTTGTTTCCTGTTTTTACTTAAGGTTCAATGCATGCTCTTTTTGCATAACTTTTCTTAAGGCAATTGTGTTCTATACCATATTTTTTTGCTTTATTATAAAAATTCATTATTTGAAATATTGGTAAATGGATGTGAATGAGGATATATCGAGTCTCTTGTAGTGAAGTTTAACTAGTACACCTTTGACTGACTATTTTATCACTGAAGTTCATAACCTTTCTAATGGCATTTTATTGAATATTTTCTACTTGTTGATACTGTATTTGAAAGCGTGTAGTTTAGAATATTCCATTATCTTAAATATTACCCAGTTTTTTTAGTAATCATAAAAAACGACGAATATTGACTGAATAAGTGAATGATGGCTGCACTTTTTTCTTTTATGGTAAATTGATGATAATATTTAAATGCCTTTACCATTTAAGTGGAGCATGCATGTATATTGTATAGTACACAATTTACGAGACAGATGATTGTAAATATCCTTTGTACTTTAATTATGCCTTAAATTTGATATCATGGTGTAGATTTTATTTTAAAGATTTTAGAATGTTTATCTCATGCCTTGGTGGTTCTTTAATTTTACTTGTCCATCAGGTACGAGATACCAAAATAAAAGTTCTAGCAAGCCTAAAACAAGAAACTGCTGAAGAGCGCTCGGAGTGGAAAAAGCTATCTGCCTTGCTTAAAGTCAGTACATAAAATTTTGTACTAATTTGTCTTTTGCCTTCATTTTAGTTTTAGTCCAACAATAATTGGTTTATATTCTTTTACAAGGTTTTTTTTTCTCTGTTCTTCAAAATTGTAATTTTGGCTCTATATTTTCTGATAAATTTAATTAGTTGTCCATTAAGTAGTACATGAATATGTTATGTTTCCTTGCAGTCAGAATATCCGAAGTACACTCCATTACTTGCAACCATTTTGGAAGGTTTAGTTTCTAGGAGTAATGTCAAAGACAAAATTAATCATGATGAAGAGGTACTTGACTCTTGCACTTCATAATCCCACCTTAGTTATCTTATTAATATTTTGAGTCCTAATGGGTTTATATGGAAAATTTATCCTATTGAAGTTTGTGCTGGTGTCAATAAAACTATAAATATCATGATTGCAATTTGCAGGTGATTGGTGCAGCCGATGAGGTGATTGACAGTATTGATAGAGAAGAGCTGGCAAAATTTTTTGCACGAAAAAATGATCCAGAAGAGGAAGAAGCAGAGGTGCCCAATCTTGTCTTCAATAATAGTTGTTATTCCATTGCCTGTGTGTTTTTGAAATGGTTTCTAAAGAACAGAAGATAGACAGAAATCCTGTGTGTTATTGCATACATATAATCTATTAATACTGTAAGGACAGCAAATTAAGAGAGCAATTACAGGTCTTAAAGAACTAATTGTAGCTCATCAACTAATTACAGCTTATGTCTTGAGGACAGTTGTCCTACGGCTACTTAATATATGCTGAAACCAACAATTATTGAAATGTGCTAAATCCTACGGTTAGACTGGGTTCTATTTGAGGGAACTGCAAAATACTCTTACGTATATTGACTGTTTAATTAAGTATGGATATATAACTACATGCTTATGAAATATGTATACATACTCGGAAGTTCTCAAATAGTGTGGGGACTCTGTTGAAAAGACTCAAATAGTTATATTTCTGTAGATTAATTTAAACGCAAACATTGTATAAATTGTTATGGTGTAAATATTTCTATGCAGTAATGGAATCAAATGTTAATATTGTTCTTCACCAAATTTATTATAGAACTTTATTCTATCTATGTTAATAATTTTTCACTACTTTCACTCTGCATTGTGGTACTGAAGCATACATTTCAAGAGAGGTTTCTGTGAATGCTCGAGTACACTTAGCACTCAGTATGCTGATATTTGCTTGCTTGGAAAAAATAATATAACTTATATTTACAAGAATAAAAAGAATTGGACTTTTTTTTTTTTTTTCCTAATTGCCAATGCTTGATAAATTCCTACTGTTTCCAAAGTATATATTATCATTTCCATCAGTGGTTATTTGCAATTTGTTGGCATTAAATGATCTTTCATTCTCACTGTAGAATATCAGGAAAAAGATGGAGTTAACCCGAGACCAATTGGCAGAGGCACTGTACCAAAAGGGGCTTGCGCTGGCAGAGATTGAGTCTTTAAAGGTTTGATCTTCTTTATTCTTTTTTGTGATCAGGCTCTTTAAAGCAATTATCGTACATTTTCATCAATAATTTAAACACATGCTAAACTAAGTGAAGAAACATGCAGATATTATTACTGAAGTCTGTTCCACTTGTCATGTTAGGTTAATAGAGAGGTTGTTTTATTTTATCCTAGTAGCTATTTGAAGTTGTAGTGGTTGATCTTATTTATTGAAAATATACCCAAGAATAGGAAATATCCTGTAATGTGAGGCGACAACTTCAGTATTTTTCTCTTGCGCGTGTAAAATATTGAGACATCCAGTTGCATTTCCCTGTGTAACCCCATTCTATTAATGAATAGGACGGTATGGCAGAATAAAATGATTAAATCTCATTGAATGTCTATGTAAAACTTTTCACTCTAACTGTGGGTACAAGTTAAATTCATAAGCTTTAGTGAAACTACAAATCTGATGGGCATGATATTTATGGGATTTTATTATCCGCATTTCACTTACAGTCTCGTTTGGTTAGTTTGAGTTGAGTCATCCGCACTATTCTTCGGATGAAAATGCGGAAACCCTCCTTAAATGCGTCACAGTTCCATTATGATGGTGGTTACATTTAATTATTTTTTTACCAATAAAAGGTTGCAGACTTGACTTGGTGTATATTGTCAAAGGACGGAGATAAGTCCCCCACTTTGGCTGGCACAGAAGGGGCAAAAGGAGGCTTGGACAAAAAACAATCTACAGATGATCGCAGAGATTTGTTTGAAGAGAATTTCAAAGAACTGAAGAAATGGGTTGATGTGAAGTCAGCTAAATATGGAATCCTCTTAGTAACACGTGAGAGGCGAGCTCAAAGGCTTGGGACAGCATTGAAGGTATTTATTTTTTGCAAGTCTTGCATTGGTTGCTGCATGTAACTCGTTAATTTATTAATTAATAATTTACTAATAGTATCTTATGGCACTGGAGTCTACTATGTAGACCCGGCACGATTCTTTGATCCTAGGTTTAGATTTATTAAGTAATCAGTCACGTATTATCAATATTTTGAAACTGGACTAATAGTCGAATTAGCAAAGGGACGTCAATGGTTTAACCATAGTTAAACTAGTGCAATTAAAATATTTTTAATTTTATAACATATTAAAGTAATAAACTGATATATTAATAAAGTAATACACATTTATATTTAACCATGAACAGGAATCATACCTTAAAATGAGTTCAAACATTTCAGTATTTAAAACGATATTAGCTACTAGCCAGTCCTTTGAGAAATAGAAAAAAACTAGAAAGAATGTCTTCTGGTTTTATGGACGATATCCTTTGAAAAGAAAAGACACAAGCTCAAAAGTGTGGATTGTATGAATCGGACACTCAAGAGACTCGATTTAAAGGTCTAGGGTGAAATTGACTGGTATGATCAGTCTTTTTCATCATTGCGTATTGTAACACCTGATTAATGATTCCAAGACACAACTTTAGGTTATTAGAATTTTTAATTAGGCAATCTATAATCATGAAGTAACTCATGCGTGTCTTCAATGCAAGTGTGGTTATATTTTGCTGGTGATAGGTTGTAAGGGTAAAGGGGCATTGGGTAGATAAATCACCAACAGGTTCTGAACCTCTTCTCCTTCGATTCAGGTACTGTGTGACATAATTCAAGATGATGCTGAGCCTGCCAAAAAGAAATTGTACGATCTAAAACTGTCTTTGCTTGATGAGATTGGATGGGCACATTTGGTCACATATGAGAGAGAGTGGATGCATGTGCGTTTCCCTCCAAGCTTGCCTCTTTTCTAGAACCTTCCCATCGGTAGGGTGCTCGACAGTAATTTTAGGACTTTGGAACTATGTCCTTCCCTCAATACTTAGTATTTAAGGATAATTTATGTAACATTAGTCCTTTTACATGGGCATCTGGACCTGGGGTATTTCAAACATGACATGGGAACTTTGCCATTTAAGTTTATTGCCATGCCTTCAGTGTGGCTGCCACATCAAAGGCGCCGTCGATCCCATTTACTTTAATATAATAACTAAATAAAGAGTTGTTGCATATCTTGTTGATTTTGTTCCCTGAACCTTTTTTCTTTTAAATTTGGAATCTGGGGTATCTGAAGTGACTCTTACAACTATTGAGTAGTTTACTTGGAGTATTTATTTCTTCACCTTTGCATTCTAAAAAGTTCAATCTGAAATTGATGATGTTCTCAAGAAAATTATGGTGCCATCAGGATGGAATCATTTGTTGGATTTAATGATTTTCATCCTTTGGGGTCACTGAAGAAAAGCAAATAGAGATGAACTACTGTGACTATCTTCACCCATTTTTTCTTGTGCCCCTTGATGATGTGATTTGTTTATTTTCTTGTTAATTATTTATCGTTATCTTTGTCATAATTTTTTTTATCTGTATTATTATTACTATTACTATTATTATTATTATTATTATTATTATTATTATATACTATTTCGACCAAGAAAGCGGGGGAGGAGATTGGACTTTCCGTAATTCACTGTTATGATTATATTATTTACTAATAAGTTAACTTTTAATTTTATTTTCTTTATAATTGAAGTTTTTATCTGTATTTTTTTTACTTTGTTATGAAATTAAGTGATTTAAAGTTATTATCTTATATCCATTTAATTTTAGTTCTTTATAATTGAAGTTTTTAATTTTATATTTTTTTTAAAAATCAAATAATTGAAATAAATAATCTTAATCCATTATATGTTCATGTTTCATGGTACAATAAACTAAAAAATTATTTAATATATACTTAAATTTTAATGTAACTCGTCAAAAAATTAATAGAGAATATAATAATATCTTTAATTGTATATCATTTTAATTTTTAAACAATGCAAAAAGTAATTTGAATTTATTTATAAAATTAATATAAAAATTATTCTATACTTGTATAAAAAAACATTTGTGGTTTATGTCCAGGAGTCGACCATGAATAATCAGAAACTGGTCTATAGCCTCAATGGTTATAATTGAGTTTGCATATTAAAATGATGACAAATTCTTCCTCCACCCTCGTACCCTCTTCCTGCACTCCCATATAATTTTTTTATTTCATAGCTGCCCTTCATGAAATTACATAAATACTCCTATCTTAATAAAACCCTTCCCCTTCCCAACCGGATGACCAGGTCATCCGGTTTACATTTTTTGAAAATGAGAACCGGATGGGAGTTGCTTCCGGTTCTCATTTTCAAAAAAAATACAAACTGGACGACCTCATCCGGTTCTCAACCTAGCAGATCGAAAAATCTTTCAATTAATCCTTTATAGAAGCATTAGGTAACCAATTTGTGATGTTTATTAGCAATTAGTAGGTGATATTGATGATTAGAGTAGTTAATTTGGGATTTGGGGGTCTGTTGACAGCGAATTTGAGAATTTTTCGATCTGCTGGGTTGAGAACCGGATGAGATCGTCCGGTTTGTATTTTTTTTTTAAATGAGAACCGGATGCACCCCCATCCGGTTCACAATTTCAAAAAATGATAAGGATATTTATGTAATTTCATGAAGGGCAGTCATGGAATAAAAAAATTATATGGGGGTGCAGGAAGAGGGTATGGGGGTGGAGGAAGAATTTGTCTAAAATGATAAGTGGGGTCTCATAACAAAAGGCTTCACGTTAATGCTAGCTTTGTGGATAGTACTAGCTACCGAAGTGATAAAGTGTTTAATGTAATATCCTATTTAAGTAACTTATTGTTGTGGAATAGTCTTACAACATATACTATACAAGTGTCTATCACATAAACACGAAGGCAATAATAGAGATTAGACTCCACATGAAAGGGTTGAAGATTAATAAAGGAAGAATTAGAAGAAATAAACTTAAAATATTATGATTTAATAGTCTCAGCAAACTTCAATCTACACGCAAAATAATATTAAACTAAGTTTCAATAATCTTCAATTTACACATAAAATCATATGGTTTAATTAAATAATACGGTTTAATTAAAATTTCAATAAAACTCAATTTACACACAAAATAATATAATTTAATTAAAAATTTTAATAAACTTCAATTTACACACAATAATATAATTTAATTGAAATTTTAATAAATTTCAATCTACATCTATAACAAAATTCATGCATATAACATACAATTTAAAATTTTTATCTCAAAAAGAAGTTTCACTATATTAATAAGTAGACAATAACTTCAAAATAGTTTTAATTGTCATTATATATATATATATATA
>Ga0123340_1000600_pt1 | contig 25284 bp, 9 predicted proteins | sample SirMexnodulemix_FD_89961 | JGI IMG/M metagenome (GOLD analysis project Ga0123340, IMG submission 89961) | Root nodule microbial communities of legume samples collected from Mexico - Siratro Mexico nodule mix | ecosystem: Host-associated > Plants > Roots > Nodule | place: Mexico: Nepantla...
CTACTACTAATATTATTATTAATTATATTAACATTATTATTATTATTTTTAATAACAAGAAAATAATCTTATTATTGGATTTCAAAAATGAAAATGATCAACATATATAAAATTTAAAATATTTAACATATCCTATAAATCCATAATTCTTTTAATTGTAATTTCTCTGAAAATAAATATTGAAGTTATCCTTTACAATTATTTATTGATTTCAAAATGTTAAACATTGTGTACTCGTCTATATGAACATTTTGAAGAATTTTAATATCTAACAAAGAATATATGACTATATTTTAGAAAAGTCATATTCATCTTTTAAGTTAGAACAAATATACCTCTTGGCTCATAATAAAGATATTAAATTACTAGAATATGACCCCAAGACAAACATTTCTTTCAATAATTTTCAAATTGTGAACCATGCAATGCTCTACGAAAGGCTTGTGTGGCCAAATGAGAGACCATAAATGTCATCTTTTTTGTCAATATTGAACATTAATAATGAAGAGATTTCTAAGAAGTTAAACGATTTCTAGCCTACCAATGTGTCACACATATCTGGTACTGTATGGGGCATTGACCTGTGCCTCAAGAAATATTATTGTAGCCTGATGGAACAGCTCTTAAATGAGGTGGTTTAGAATTTATTGCAGAAGGAAAAATTCCATGGCTCTCATATATACATGTCTCTATCGTTAGTTGCATGTCCCTTTTAAGACATTCTATTCTTGAAGTTTCTCTTAATTGTGTTATCAATAACTTCATTATTATTACCATTCTTCATAGCATCAGTGAAAGAATGAATCGGAAGCATCTGATAGCCGACAAGTACACAAAAAGAAAGTTGGCAATTACTATACTGTAAGGATAATATCTTGAAAGGTAAAAGGTAAAAGGGAAAAACTATTCCATTTATATGCTATAAAATAAACATTCTGGATATTATTCTAATCCAAGGACCAGATCCAACAAAATACATAAAAACAAAGCTATGCAACAAGCACAGGATGTCTTCACTTCACAATACGAGGTCACCTTTCACATCCCTTTCTTTTTATGATACCAAAAGCATGGCTACAAAAAACATCCATTTTCGTCACCTTTTTAACCAGAAGCTGCAAATTCTGAATGGAAAAGTATTCATGATATCAAAGATTACAGAAAAATACAACAAGATTATTAAGAGGACAGGACTATATTAGTACACAAGAAACACCTTGACCTTACTATCGACGTGGAGATTTGAAGCCCATATGATGCACTCTTTGCCTTTCCCACACTTCCATACGTTCACCCATACATAATTTAACAAATTCCAAGACCAAAATAATATCTCAAACTTACGCTAAATGTATACTAGTTTTGTGGCATGTGGTGAGTGAGAGTGCTGCAGTGGTGATGTGGCATAAGCGTGATGTTGTGGTCCATGTTTTGTACCATAATTTCCCAGTTTGGTCTCAGAAGGAAACCTAGTTACCTGAGAGGTATTAGTCCTGGGTGTAGACCTAGGATGTTCGTATGTTACGAAAGCATCACCAGCAACTCTAACTGATTTGTGGCTCTTGCAACCCAACAGCATGCTAGGGCGCCTTCTCTGAACCTCTCTGGGGGCTTTTGTTTTTCCATTTGATATAAATGCTGTTCTTATTGGACTCCTTACTGTTACTTCAGACATCTGTTCTTCACAGTCTGACATTACCGCAGCACTGGCAGTGGCCACACTCCACTCTATGCTTCCCTCACTTGGTGCATAACCATTTGTGGGGCTCACACACCCAGAAGCAACATCTGATGTTTGCCTTGCAAGGAAGGGGTTGGTTTTGCTTTTGATGCTTTCGATCTCAAACAAGTCTGAACTTGCATCACTTGCAGCATCATTTATGTGGTTTGAATCAATTTCTTCCGTCCTTGGAACCCCGTCTCTTGAGGACAATACCATCCTTCTAACAAAGCTCAAGGACTTGATCCTATTTTTCTGTATGGGGGAGCCAAACACCTCCAGGGATTTCCGTGGTTTGATCTCTTCTTCGTCTTGTTGAGCTTGCATTTTGACAAGATGGTTTTGTTTTCCTGAGGCAGAACTCATGGGTGAGAATGTCAAACTGTTCCTTCTGCTGTTCACTCCCACCCCATAACTCTCTTCCTTTTTGAAGTAAACATTATTGATTTTCAAGAGTTCGGCATTAGGCTTACTCAATTTAATTGAATGGCTAGCATCTAGAGCAGCAATATCCACCAGCTTTCTTGTTGTTGTTTTGCCATGAACTGCACCATAAGTAGCACTTTTGCTAAAACTGATTTCGCCTGCATCAACAGAATCTTTGCCGGAACAAGAGCATTTGAAGCCAAGACCGGCTAGAACGCTCTTGGCTTGACACTTATCTTTTTTATTCCTTAAAGAATTTCTCATCCCAATCTGCAGGAAAGCACTCTGGCTGTTGCTAGTTGATTCAGAACGAGTGCTTGGAGTTCCATACTGAAGTGTGTGCTTTCTAGTTGCTACAGCCACTGGTTCATCTCTCTGGTGCAGGTACTTTGAAGTGGCAATGCTGCTGGCAGATCTAGGGGTCTCAGATTCTCCTACATTGAAGTACTTTTCCGCCCCAAACACTCCAATTTCTCCATTCTCTTCTTTCTTTTCTACCTTTTGAAGAGGGGACCTTCTGTTGCTGCTGAAGGGACTGAGTTTTTGGCTTCTTTCATCAAGCCTTCCTACAATGGTCCCTTCATTTCCATTCAAATATGGAGAGAAAGTGGCATCATAGAGATGGCCGTTATTGTTCTCAGAGTTCAAAGTATGCAACTGATGAAAGCTGCTGTTGGCAGTGAATGAAATGGTAGCCATAGTGGAAGGAAATAAAAAGTTGTAGGTTAAAGCCAAAAAGAGAAAATAAAACTAGTTTGGAGACAGGTTAATAGAAAAGGCAACAATGCATGGAAATAAAACTGGTGATGTGTTGAGAGAAAGTTGAGCAAGAGGGCTCAAAAAACATGAAACAAAATTTCCTAGGTGCTTGAGGATCAAAGTTGAGGGGGGGACATACTTTAAGCAATGAAAAGGCAAAAGGGTAGAAAGATAGAGGGAAAGAAAATGGATTCAAGAGAGGGTATGAGATGAAAGCTTGGATGGGTGCCATTCCAATTTAGCAGCAGCTCTATATGTAGGCTATTGGAATATGCAAAATGTCACGTAGTAGGGCCATGTGTTTGTAGCTGACCTAACACTTCACCCATAGTTTTCACGCCTAAATTACATTCAATTCAGACAACTATTTTTACTGGAAAAGTACTTTTGTACAATTATTTTGTATTACAAAGTGAGATAGAAGTTAAAACTAAGTTAAGACTATAACTCTTAATACAAATTTTAAACTAACTATTTTTAAAAATTAATAATTTTTTAATATCTTGTCATTTGTGATTGGATGGCACAATAAGTTTTACATTATTACTGTATAATTGTTTTCTAAAATATCTTTAAAATATTATATAAATGATATAGTTTTACATTATAATCAAATTACAACGTGAGTTTAGTAATCATAATTAATGGTAAGAACATTGATTTTATAAGAATATCATTTTAAAATTTATACCAATAGTGTTTAATAATCGATTGATCGTGCGACAATTTTAACCAGCTTTGTATAATTGTTAAATTCATACATTATACAATTATTTTAATTCGTTACGTAACACATAGGAAGTTTTTTTCTTTTTTTTGAAAGGACAAGTTATAAGAAACTATATTTACATCGAGGAGGTTATCTGTTTTATATTTTTGATGAAAAATCATTTTAATTTTTAACCGTGTTTAACATCTTAAAAAATAAAGTAAATAAAAGAAATTATTTGAAGTAACTTTATCTTATTTTTGTACTTCTTTTCGGTTTCTATTTGTTTCAAGTGTAAAACAAATTATCCGAAAGTTCGGCTGAAGTAGGATTTCTCTTATTAATGATGGTCACTTTTCGGTACAAAGGATTGCAATTAGGCATATCAACAAATTTTTCTTTGAAAGAACACAGTTTTCTTTTCCCTATACGGTAACTAGGCACAATATTTATTCAAATATATAGGACTGTTTCTCTCAAGGGTAAATTCGATCTTTTGGAAAGCCAAATATAGACCTCTGATTGGTTGCAATTTCACCGGAATACTAGTCGGAATTAAGTTCATGAAGAACCGAATTCTGAACTGATATTTTATCCTTTATTAATAATGTAGTGGCTTAATTTGGAAAACAATATGAATTAATATTTGTAATCTTTAATATTTTTGAAAAGTAAAATGTAGGAAGATGATTATATTTAGTAAGAATGTAGGATATAACTTTTTAGACAAGTAAAAAACTAGATAAATAAATATTGATATATAGTATATTTAAAAAAATAAAGTAGAAAATATATAAAGATACATTTTATAATGAGTGTATTTATGAAAAAAAAAAATATTTGAAGTGGTGGTTGCATGTCCCATGCTGGCAATATTGATAAAGTAGTGGAAGATTATCAACTTTGTTTGGTTGTCGTTCAACTTAATGTTGGCTCTTCTCCTTCTTGTGATATTTTCCTTTTAGCATAAGAGAAGTCTATATTTTTTAAGCTTTAAATAGATTTCTTTAAAGAAAAGGTAGGTGTTAATTTGTACTCGGTTGAGGGTATATTTTAGGTTCAAAATAAAATAATAGGGTGAAAAAAAAATAATCCACTTATAACATGAAATAGGTTGAGGGTATATTTTAGGTTCAAAATAAAATAATAGGGTGAAAAAAAAATAATCCACTTATAACATGAAATGGAGTAAGCGTAAGCTAGTCACGAAGACCAAATTAAGAGACCAATTTAATAATTAATAAATTATACTCTACATAAATTGTCACTCTTCCAACCATAGGTGTTCATGTTAATTTGTTAAGATTTAATATCAGATAATTGAGAATAATTGTTACTCTTCCAACCATAGGTGTTCATGTTAATTTGTTAAGATTTAATACCAGATAATTGAGAATAATCATATTACGTATAAATTTAATACCATAATACTTCATAGAAAAGTATACATATGAGGTGTTGGGATATGAAAAGGACATCTTCATTTAGGCTAGTCAAGAGTGATAAAAAACATTAGTGGCTAGAACTGAATTGATTTTTTATGGTGATAAAAATACTAGTTTCTTTTATGTACTATGGTTAAAAAATGTGAAATGCTAATGGTATTCACAGACTTTTGGTCGAGGATTTTATTTATGAAGATTTTACTCTAATTTTTGACGACTTTTTTCATAATGAGTTTCAACTCTTTTTATTTCGTTGTAGAAAGTTTTTTTTTTACATAGATTTGGTGTGACCCCATACATTTTGCTATTTGTTTTTCTTGTTTTTTTTTAATAATACTTTTTCATGTGATGACATATGATTAGTGAGTTTTGTGTCTTAATTTAGTTGAGACATCGAAATTCATAGTAAAGTAGTCTATTATAAAAAAAAAGATATTTGAAGAAGAAATTATTTAATAATACATATATTTTAAGGAAATATAACTAAAAAGTTAAGTAAATAAGAAAAATTATAAAAAAGAATACAAAAGAAAAATTGTGAAAAAGATAAATGGAAATTTTTATTTGTTATTATTGGAATTATTTAGTTATGTATACTATTATTACCCGAGTTGTGTTGAATCTTCTGAAGTGGGTGAAATCAGATCTCCTGATGGTGATATGTAGTCAAAGGGACAAAGGAATGTTTAACTGTAAAAAATTATATGAGGCTCAAATCAATAAGAGTATAAAAAAAATATTTGTTTAAGTTGAAGTGAGAGATTAAGTTAAGTATAATGAGTTTGTATTTATAATATAAGCTTTAATAGATGATATTATTAGCATTGAAATGTCAATATTGAATGAAAGTTTTAGAATGTTGGATAACCAAACTTTTAATGATAATAATTTCTTCTCGAAATAATAAAGCACCTTCCTCGCCTTATAAATAGTAAAACACTCCTAAACCTTCCTCTTGTGGAGGATCTTGCTGCCTTGTTTTCAGGTAAGACCGATTAATAGCTTGTTGAACATTAAGTCTTATTGTCTAGACTTGTGTTTATCTGAACAGAGATTATGAAAAGAAACTTTGACTACAATGAGGAAGTTAGGCGATGTAGGTTTCAAGTGAACTTAGCCTAACTAAAGAGGCAGGTCCATATACTAAATATGATAAATAAATTATTCATAAACTAGAAAATATATTTTTAAAATAATGATTAAAAATTCAAGAAAAATTTGATTATGATAAATTTGTTAAGTTACATTATTGTATATTTTTTATAATCCTATGGTTCCAATAGTGATGTTTTTAATGTAAATAATTTCTTTTTTTGGATATACTATTTCAAATAGCCGACAATTAATTACACCGTGAGAAATTTGGCAAGAAAAATATCTTGAAAAGTAAAAGGAAAAAGGAAAATATCTTGAAAAGTAAAAAAAAAAAAAAGAAAATATATTGAAAAGTAAAAGAAAAAAACTATTGGAGTTATATGCTGAACTAAACTTTCTGAGTATTATTCTAATACAAGGAGCAGATCCAACAAAATACATGAAAACAAAGATATGCAACAAGCACAGGCGCTTTTCTCGTGTCTTCACTTCACAATACGAGGTCACCTTTCACATCCCTTTCTTTTTATGAGAACAAAAAGCATGACTACAAAAAACATCCATTTTCGTCACCTTTTTAACCAGAAGCTGCAAATTCTGAATGGAAAAGTGTTCATGATATCAAAACAGAAAATAACTAGATTATTTGGCACCTTACTATCGACGTGGAGATTTGAAGCCCATAAGATGCACTCTTTACCTTTCTCACACTTCCATACGTTCACTCATACATAATTGAACAAATTCCAAGACCAAAATAATATCTCAAACTTACTTACGCTAAATGTATACTAGTTTTGAGGCATGTGGATGTTCGTATGTTAGGAAAGCATCAACAGCAACTCTAACTACTTTGTGGCTCTTGCAACCTAACAGCATGCCAGGGCGCCTTCTCTGAACCACTTTAGGGACTTTTGTTTTTCCATTTGATAACGTAAATGTTTTCCTTATTGCACTCCTTGTGGTTACTTCATGTTGTAAAAACAAAGTATTGCAAATCTGCTAGGTGCCTACTTTTCTGGCCAGCTCCGATGGTGATCCTGTAGCATAGCTCTTTGGATGCGGTCCTTCATGTCTGGAAACAAGAATCCACACTCGAACGTTGGGTCTTCTCTGCAAATAGCGAGTTCCTCCAGAAGTCGCGCTAATATGTCTTGACTGCATCCTTCTCCATCTTTATTTCTATCTTCTCTTCTTCTATGTAACAACAGCCTTTTACTAGACATCTCTCCCCTTACCACAGGACATATCTACATATTTTCTTCCTCTTCTTCAAAATACATTTTCACATTTCAATGTTACGGTTATTATTATACTTATTAATTCAATTATAATTATTATAATATTATGATGTTTGGGTCTCATTCCCGCATGATTTTATTTTATTTTTTTAATTTTTTTTGTATTTTATTATTGTGCGTGTTATTTTATTTATTTTTTTATTTTTACTTGTAATTAATTAATTCAAAATAATATTGTGGTGCGTGAGTCTGGTTTCACTTAGTTTTATTTTTTTCTAGTTTTCTTTTGCATTTTGCGTGGGTCTGGCCTCCGCTTAGTTTTATTTTTTTTTTAGTTTTCTTTTGCATTTTGTGTGAGTCTGGTCTCCGCTTGGTTTTATTTTTTTTTAATTTTCTTTTACATTTTATTATTGTGTGTGCTATTTTTTTTTTTCATTATGCGTGGGTAGAACCCATACTACTTATAATTAATTAATTCAAAACAATATTGTGGTATGTGGGTCTAGCCCCCTGCTTGGTTTTATTTATTTTTTTTGAATTTTCTTTTTGTGTTTTGCGTGAGTCTAGCCTATGTTGCTTGCAATTAATTAATTATAAATAATATTTTGGTGCATGGGTCACACCCTCGCTTTGTTTTGTTTTTGTTTTTTTAAATGTCTTATCCACGTTACGTGGGCTGTGGCATTTTAGAGTGGGTTTGACCCACACATTTTTTTGGCAGCTATTTCGATTTGTTCTTGTAGTGCTTAAATACCTATAAAGTATAGGGATGTTTAACTAAAGTGATGCTACTTGATTCTAGAAAAAGAAAAATATGTTCTAAATGCTACCTGATTCTAGGAAAAAGGAAAATGGATTTTAAAACTTTTGATTGTATACTTTAAGACTATGTGAAACACAATGTTATCTATAAGTTTCTTGTTCTTAATAATGATACAATTGAACATAATATTATAATAGAAACAAAAAATATTGAGTTATTTGAATGTGTTTTTTCCTTACAATTACTAGTAATGTCATATTGTGAGGATTTGAAAAATAAAAGATAAAGAAAGAAAACCTCTTTAAAGATAATTTTTACATTTATTTTTGTTAAAAATAATTTATCAATTCATGGATTTGATCCTATTTTTCAATATAGGGGAGCCAAATACCTCCAAGGATTTTCTTGGTTTGATTTCCTTTCCTCTTCATCTTGTTGAGTTTGCATTTTGACAAGATGGTTTTGCTTTCCTAAGGCAAAACTCAAGGGTGAGAATGCTAAACATTTTTAAATGTTAAAAGTCTCACGTTTGATGTCATCAAATACGGTTAATTAGTTTTTTGTGGTTTTCAAAGTGGTTAATCAATTTTTTGAAAGTTTTAAACTGTTTCTTAAAGGTTTGAATGTTTTGTTTCTATATTTTATATACGAACAACTTAAGAAAAGAAGAGTCAAAAAACTTGTATGATTGTTTTCACTCATGCAAGTGTAAACAAAAAACTTCATCGTATCTTTAAGAAAATTTGTTGACTTGTGCAGTGTAGAGGACAAATATTTTTTTAGGAAAGTGATATTTGTTACACACTTTGAAGTCATCATTATAATCTTGTATTAGTAATCTAAAGAAATATTTTTTGTAATGGCTTCAATCAAGAACATGGCTACTATCATCGTCAAATTGAATTATTTTGATGGGGGACACTTCCTGAGATGGCATAAACGATTTCATTTTCTATTGAATTCGCTTCATTTGGTATATGTTATTAACACACCAATACCAGGCAAATCTGAAAATAAAACCATTGATCAACTAAGGAGGAGACATAAGTGAGAAACTGATAACTACATGTGCATGGGTATATTCTGAATACAGTAAGTGACGCGTGTCAGAGAATTAATAATCAATGGAGTTATTACAATTGACTATGTGAAATCTAGTCAAAACTTGGCAGATCCTTTTACTACAGGATTACAAAGAGACTTGGTGAATAAAATATCAAGGGGGAGGGAACTCAAGCCCATGACTGAAAATCATCAATGATGGAAATTCAACTCAATGCTTGACATTACGTTAAGTCTTGAGTTCAATGTAGTTAAAGTACATCATCAGAATGATTGTAAGCACAACAATTAATTGTCATATCAAGGTTCTTAGCGCTTTTTTCCGCTTGTCAAGTGAGGAGGTTGAGTTAATCGCTTAAGATTTTCTAATGGTGCTAAAATTGCGAGGGTGCTAGAATCAAGACCACCTATGTGAATGTAAAGTGTGGCTGCTTCATGGAGTTAAAGGGCTTGACTCTAGAAACATTCATGAAAGATACAGGACATAATGTCATGTTGAATGTGTTAGATATTTTAAAGCAAGTTTTTTTATGTAAGTTGTATATGTGAATTGTTTATACTACATATCAAATACAATTTTGGTTCAAAGACTTTCTACCATGTAGTTCTGATATGATGTAATGAATTTTTTTACAATTTAATGGTTCAAATCCCAAAATACCATTATTTATGCATATCATATTTAAGTTGTTTTTTATCATTAATTTGTACTTAACATGTTGGAAATGGCGGGGGATTATTAAACATTTTCAAATGTTAAAAGTCCCATGTGGCTTGTCATCAAATACGATTAATTAGATTTTAGTGGTTTTCAAAGTTGTTAATCAGTTTTTTGGAAATTTTAAACAGTTTCTTAAAGGTTTGAGTTTCTTAAAGGTTTGAATGTTTTGTTTTTATATTTTACATATAAACAACTTAAGAAAATAAGAATGAGAAAAAAATTGTACGATTGTTTTCACTCCTACAAGTGTAAACAGGAAACTTTACCATATTCTAAAAAAAAAAAAAATTGCTAACTCTTGTAGTCAAATATCTCTTTAAGAAAATGACATTTGTTATATGCTTTGAAATCATTATTATCCTCTTGTATTAACAGATAATGTGAAACTAAACTATTCTTTTTGTTGTTCACTCCAACCCCAAAATTCTTACTTTTTGAAGTAAACATTATTGATTTTTAAAAGTTATGCATTAGGCCGACTTAATTTAATTGAATGACTGGCTTCTAGAGCAGAAATGTCCACTAGCTTCCTTCTTGTTGTTTTTCCTTGCACCATAAATAGCAGTTTTGCTAAAACTAATTTCACCTGCATCAACAAAATCTTTGTCAAAACAAGAGCATTTGAAGCCAAGACCAGGTGGAAAGCTCTCAACTTCATACTTATCATTTTTATTCCTTAAAGAATTTCTCATCCCAATTTGTTGAAAAGCACTCCGGCTACTGCTAGTTGATTCAGAGCGAGTGCTTGGAGTTCCATATTGAAGTTTGTGCTTTCTATTTGTTAGAGCCACTGCTTCATCTCTGGTGCAGGTACTTGAAGTGGCAATGTTGCTTACAGATCTAGGGGTCCCAGATTCTTCTACATTGAAGTACTTTTCAGCCCCAAACACTATGATTTCTCCATTCTCTTCTTTCTTTTCTACCTTTTGACGAGGAGACCTTCTCTTGCTTGAAGGGATTGAGTTTTTGACTTCTTTCTGTTAGATATTCAAGTGTGAGTCTAAGTCTCACATTGAATAAAAATAAAAAAAAGTTGAGAAATATATAAGAAAGAAGATCTACAAACCTAATATCTTAAGGTTTTTGATTGATGATGGTGTCATTCATTTATGTGTTGAGCTCTTATTTTCATTCATTTATGTGTTGAGCTCTTGTTTTCATTCTTGTGAAATCTCTCTAGTGTTTCTTCTTTCGATTCTAGCAAGACTTTCATCAATCCTTCCTACAATGGTCCCTTTATTGCCATTCAAATATGGAGAGAAAATGGCATCATATAGATGACTGTTATTGTTCCCTGAGTTCAAAGTATGCAACTGATTAAAGCTGCTGTTGGCAGTGAATGAAATGGTAACCATAGTTGAAGGAAAAAAGTTTTCGGTTAAAGCCAAAAAGAAAAAAATGTACTAGTTTGGAGACAGGTTAATAGAAAAGGCAACAATGCATGGAAATAAAAATATGTTGAGAGAATGTTGAGCATAAAAAAGGCTTAAAAACCATGAAACAAAATATCCTATGGGCTTGAGGGTCAAAGTTGAGGGGCGAATAACATACTTTATGCAATGAAAAGGCAAAAGGGTAAATAGATAGAGGGAAAGAAAATGGATTCAATATAGGGTATGAGATGATACCTTCAATGGATATCATTCAAATTTACCACCAGGTCTATATGTAAGCTATTGCAACAGACTAGTTATATTTTGACATTCTACGTCCATTTAATAACTAAAAAATATAATTATTTTATTAAAAAAACAATTATAAGGTGGAAGAATTTTTTAAATAATGGTGTCAAACAACATTTATCCATTGCAATATGCAAAATGTCACGTAGTAGGGCCATGTGTTAGTAGCTGAGCAGACAACAACCAATATTTTTCACGCCTAAATTACATTCAATTGAGCATGACTATTTTAACTGAAAAAATAATTTTATAATTATTTTAGATTATATTGCATGAGATAGAAGTGAAAACTAAGTTAAGGCCATCTAAGAGAAAGACATAAAAAAAAATATTATAAAAGTTAATCCGAAAGTTTTCTTCATTCAATCAATCACAAATCAACATTAATATAACTTTTAATACAAATTTTAATCTATTTTTAAAAATTAATAAAATTTTCATATGCTGTTATTTGTGATTGGATGGCGCAATAACTTTTACATTATTACTGTATAATTGTTTTCTAAAATATCTTCAAAATATTATATAAATAATAGTTTTACATTATAATCAAATTACAACGCGAGTTTAGTAATCATGATAGATGGTAAGAACATTGACCTTTATAATTTATAAAATATCATTTTAAAATTTAAACAATAGTGTTTATTAATCGATTGATCGTGCGAAAACTTTATAATTGTTAGATTCATACTTTCTACAATTATTTTAATTCGTTATGTAACACAGACAGGAAGTTTTTTTTTTTTTTCTTTTGAGACGACTCGGATAGGAAATTATAAAAATTATATTTACATCGTGTGGAGGTCATTAGTTTTGTATTTTAATGAAAAATCATTTTAATTTTTAATAGTGTTTAATGTTAGTTCAATCATAATTTAAAATCAATATCATAAATATATTTTAGAAGATATTAGAATCCATGATTTTCAAATAATATAGGATAATGATAAGATAATGAGAGAGATTTACGAGTAATTCATGAGAGATCCAGCCAAAAGAACTCGAGTCTTCTTAAGTCAATCTATCTCTTGTAATCACTTTTCTTATCTACACACTTTCTTGATGATTAATTGTTGAGAACCCTCATACTACAGAGACAGAACCCTAGTTTTTCTTTTCTGTCATCAACGCCCATCAAGTTGGTTACCACTGGTAATTTATAAAATAAATAACTTTTTCATATTTACCAATAGCTATTTCTATTTTATTAAATCATATTCAGGCTTGTAATTATATTTCAAATAAGTCACATTATATGGAATATATTCATTTATTTTCTAACATTCTCCCACTTCACATGGTGTTGTAATAATTCATGATTTAATAATTACATAAATCATAATGCGTATTAAAAACCTTCAATAAATTGGTTACACATTATTCGTCATACTTAAATATATTGAAATAATAAGAGTCAGTTGTTGGTTACATGTCGTTCAATCAACACATTCCCTTCTTTCCATGTACTATTGTATAAGGAGTTGGCATAGCTCGACAACTCTGACAGTGTATTGAGACTTAGTTTGACTATGACGCTCATATGAAGACCATATGGAGTACGTGCCCGAGCTACCCACATTTGACTATGACGCTTAGGAAGCAACTCCATCACCATCATTGATGGATTCTTATAGTCTAACTCTGAGTTAATTTGCACCATCAGCACCCTCCAACGAAACCTCATCATCACAAGGGTTAAAAAGAAAAGCTCACATGGTTGACCTGATGGACGCTAACAACAAACTTAAATGCAGTTACAGAAGCCATGAACGTCAACAATTCAAATATAAAGGAATTATCGACAATTGTACTTGAACACGACATAATATTTTGTAACACGTTCATTACATGCGTCATAACTCGTTGTACCAATACACCGAAAGTGATATCTAAGAAATGTTGGTTGAAATAAAGATAAAAGATGACACGTTTATGAAATAGTGTTACAAGTACCTAAGCAGTAAGCTGACTCTCGTCAAACTTATCTTTGGGATGCCCATAGACCGTCGTATGAATAAGTTATTGAGTATCATCACTAGAGGGCCATTGAATATTATTTGATTGATGTTATTTGCCCAATTTTAACTTATCTTACTTCCATTTTAAATATAATATTAATACTTCATATAATCTTGTAATTTGTACTCTTGGTTATTCCTAAACAAAGTAATTTGCAATCATGTTTTTGTGAATATGATATTTATATTGCATAATTATATATGTTGTTACTCGTTTTATGGTTGATAAAAAAGTTATATGTCTTCACTTGTGTAGTTATGACTTTGTCTTCTACAAGCAAACGACATAAAAGTGTTAGGACGCGTGGAGGATCCCCACAAAATGATGATGGCACTCTTGCTTTGGAGATGGGTAGGGTTGAACTCTTGTTAAACCAAACCTGTTTTTTTAGTGAACGTGACCAGATGATTTTGTATGCCACGTAGTTTTATGGAAGGAAAATTTAGGCTTTGCTCAACAAGGGTTTCCATTTCAAAATCATCTCTTGTATTAAGGTTTGCAAACCTTTGAAAAGATGCTTACTACAATAACCTCTATTCAAATTGCAGTTGACAAATTACAGTAACCTCATTAGTGAGGTTAATAACAAGAAGATAATTATTGCACCTTCTTATTGGATGCCTTTAGCACACCTCCAATACCGCGGACTATAACTCTCATATTGAAACATCCCCGGTCACCTAAACAACGATCACGATATGACATTGAATTCAATGCTTTGACTGAGTTTTAGTGTCAAGGTCTCAGGAACATAAGCAGCTTGACACTTGACGACAGACTACTCCATCATGCCCATGTCCATATATTGAGACCGCAATCAACTAATTTTTCTCAATTGCTGCATGTTGACATTTTTATGTTATGGACCATAAAAGATAATATAATGATTAATTGACCTTACTCCATTATGCAACACATGGTAAAATGCAGGGATAATAACTCTGCTCTTCTGTATATGTGATGCTCATTTCACGCATCTTCCATCTGTTCAACATTGACTTATCCCGCAAGACATTCGGGCACTTGGGTTGGATAAACTTCTTTGCCAAAAAAATATTGCACAAATTGAATATCTTTCAACTTAATGGTATATGTCAACATGGTACGATGGATGATGATCATGACGATAAAGATGATGAAGAGCCACCATAAGCTCACGATGATGTTTAACTTGCACCCCAAGCGTCAATCCCCCTAATATCCTCTAATCCTCATATGTTCTCGCAAATGATGAGTGATATTCAAGAATTGCAGCAATGATTAAGTAATTTGACCATAAATGTGCATAATTTCAAAATGAATATGACCTTATATGATAATTTGCATATGGATATACTCATATGATAATTTGCACATGGATATACTTAGTTTGCAGATAGATATGCACAATGGATATAATAATTGGCACACCGATCTGCAATTTATAAACTGATATGCGTAGACAAATTGACATTGTCAACAACAGAATTAACCAGGTGCAAGACAATATCAGGAATTTCGTGACTCTTTCAAGTGATTTTTGGATGACTTGTAATAATTATTAATATATATTATTTTATTCTAATTAAACTTTTGCCTCAAATCTCATTGTACTCTATGTTTAATTATATGAAATTCATAGTTTCCTTCCTATAAAAAAATATTAATTTTCACTTAAATATTTCTAATATTACAACTTAATTAATAAGTTCAATTCATCAATTATATCCAACAAATCAGTAATATTTCATTCTAAATTAAATTTAACTATATAATATCAACTGTATTATTTAACATTTACCACAAATTTCTAAAAACACAAAAATTTATCAATCACCCAAACCAAATTAATAATATTTTATTTTCAATTGTTTTTAAACTAAAGGGTAAATTACTAATTCTTACAATTTTATCAATTAAAAATAATTCAAAAATAATTCACGCCTACCAAATCATTCACAAATTTTTCACTCAAATTCACTCAAATATTATTATTTACTCTCAACTCAAATAACAAAACTTTCTATACACTTTGACATGAAATCTACTCTCTCAAATCCAATCCATTCCTTTGAGCCAAACAAAACCTGAATATATTTTTTTTTCGTTTTCAAATTAGGAATATGCACAACAAATTCATTTCTTTTGCATTTTAGAATATGAAAATGGATATTAGAATTTTCAAAAATATACTTCTATATAAAGCATAATCTTAGTATGTTTACTTGAAGTTAATGATTTAAAATCACGTTAAAATATCGACTGCATCTAAATTTATAATTAATTTTAAATATAAGTAAATTTAAATGGATTTTCTTTAGGTAAAAATTTATATCAAAGTTTGTTATTTTATAACTTATTTTTATAATGAAATAATTCAAAATCAAAATAACTTTATTCAGAATAAACTTTAATTTATTTTTTATTATTGTTCAAAACTAATTTTACAAACAGTTACTCGGTGAAAAAGGACAAACTGCATCATCTTCATCAGTAAGTATGGAATCTACTGAAAATGTTCTATACACACATCACTTTCATTCCTAACAAGAACATCCTGCACAAGCCCCCACGCAATTGTGACATTTTTTCTCCCTACATCAAATCACACAAACGGTAAATACATACATCCATGTCATTGAATAACAATTAGGTGTGGTCTCCATGATTAAAAGAAGGTCCCTTTTTACAGATAAAATCTATCTTATTCATACCTTTGTTTGGACATGGTTTAAACTTTCTCAAAAATAGAACCAAAGAGAACCCACACGAAGCATAAAAATGCAAGATTTTTGAAATTAAGCTTACTAGTGGAACTATGCAAGATATCTCCAATAAGTCAGCAATGAGATACTGAAAATGACACCACCCTGGATAGCCCAACATCAATTTATTGATTAAAGATTGACCAGAATGGACAAAAGGGAAAGAAAAATCAAAGAATTTCTTTGAATTGATTGACATATTTAAGTTTTAACTTGAGATATAATCTCATTATAATGTGATTTATCATTTTTAGAGAAATAGAAAGCCTAAAATTTCATGATAAAAAAAGAGGCTGAAATCAGAATGAAGCCTAAACAAAAGTGAAACGAGGCAAAGTGTGGATTCTCACAAGCACACAATGATTAAGCCTTTTCTCTATCTAAAAATATCTAATTAGACTCATTCTTATGACTTCAAAAGTTAATATCTAGAGTTTCAGTTCACTTTCAGACCAACAAATCAACTAAACACAAAGTGCTTATTAACATTTATGATTTTTCCCCCTAAAATTAGAATACATTTTTAAAATTCCAAATTTTGCATCATAAGATTGTTCTAAGGATTATGGTTTTAACGATTGATTATTTTTTTATTTTATTTTAAACACTTCAAATTCTACATAATTTACTAGCTATCTTTCCTTTAAAATATTTATTTAAATGAGAAAATATGAAGGGAAACCTCTTTTTTTCTAACTTCTTTTTCCTATTCCCTCGATTCTAAATTTTCTTCTAATTTCATCCACAAAAAATAATAGTTTCTTTATATAATTCAAAGACTAAGGCGCACAATATTCTTGAGAATTAGGTTGCAACATTTGGTCTCAATTGGAATTTTCTATTCCTTTTCCTATGTATTTAATTTTATGAATTGAGGGTATTCATTCTAATTCAAAATAAATTGATCATGATTCAGTCCAATTCATGAGTCAAATTTTAAAAGAATTGATTATTAAGTGGTATAGAAAATTAATGCGCTTTTATTAAATTCTTTTTAATCAAAAGGTTTCTGAAATTTAATTGATTTTGTGTTAATGATATCCATAAAAGGTTTTTGTGAGATAATTTAACTTGGATTAAGATTTCATTCAAATTCAAGTTTTAACCACCTAAATAGAATATCATTAAATTTGGATTCAATAATTGAGTACTGGTAGTTTACTTTTAACTATTTTTTATCCTTTTAGAGCCCGATGATGTCTTCTCAAAGTTATAAATTGATGAATATGACAAAGGCAGAAGGCTCATCTACTCCATTGAATCTAAATTTATAATTAATTTTGGTAAATTTAAATAGATTTTTTTCTTAGATTAAGAATTATATGAAAGTTTATTTTATAACTTATGTTTATGATGAAATAATGCAAAATTAAAATAACTTTATTCATGATCAACTGTAATTAATTTATTATTAGTTTTCAAAAAAAAAAAAATACAAACACTTACAAGAACATCGAGAAAAAAAAAAGATATGATAACTGCATGATCCTCATCAGTAAGTATAGAATCTACTCAAAATGTTCTATACACACATCACTTTCATTCCTAACAATAACATCCTGCACTAACCCCCACGCAATTTTGACATTTTTTTCTCCCTACATCGAATCATACAAATGGTAAATGCATACATCCATGTCATTCAATCTCAATTAGTTACGGGCTCCATGATTAAAAAAAAAAAAAGTCGCTTTTTACAGGTAAAATCTATCTTATTCGTACCATTATCGTTTGGACATGGTTTAAACTTTCTAAAAACTAGAAGGAAAAAAAAACCTACAGTAAGCAAGAAAAATAGAAGATTTTTTATAATATTTATTTTTATCATATTTTAGTTTTCATTATAAAATTAACTTTTTTATACTCAATTTTTGTTTATTTTTTTAATTTATCAGATTAATTATTTAATTGTTTCTAAAAATGATAAATTGTACTAATTTTTTAAAAAGTTAACAAAAAGTACTGAATTTAGAAAAAAAAGATTAGTTTATGAAGAAGGATATACAGAAGGCTCATGAAAAAGAGAAAGAATAAAAGGCTTATGAAAGAGGAGAAAGGATAGAAGGCCCATGAAAAATGTAAAAGAAAAGGAGACAAATTAGAGCAATCACGCTTGACACCACAAAAGTTGAGCCTGCGCAAGTTGGATCGTGGCCTATGCAATAAGAGTCGCACCCGATACCATTAAATTGAGTAATGTGCAAACATCGCAAGTTGGATCGTGGCCTATGCAACAAGAGTCGCACTCGACACCATTAAATTGAGTCATGTGCAAACATCGTTCAAATTCTATGTAATGAGTGTTTGTGTTAGGGTTTAGACACATAGAGTCAAAGGAAAAAAAATCAATCTTGTACAACATTTTTAGGATTTTTTAGTGTAATCATCTTCTTTCACGGTTCATCTTGTATGTTTAGGGTTCTCATGTTTATGAGAAACTAAACTGATTGTTGTTGGGGTTAGATGTAACCTACCAAGCTCTCATGTAATTAATATTGTGTTTATATATATGTCTTTTCCTTTCAATGTCAATATTTTAATTTTAACGCTTAATATTTGTTGTGTTGATTCATGGCATGATAATTGATTCTTGGGATATTGGAAAATATCATTTGTAATCAGGATCTGAACAAATATCTAATGAAAGCTTGCGTCTAGGAATATAACATGATTCATTTGTTGTCTTAAACCCTTGTAACAAAAACAAGTCTTTTATATAGAAGTGATCACAAAATTGACGGTTAATGGAGAAATTTCGGCTTATTCACCTAAGGAATTAGGGTTTGGGTATTATTTTCTTTTAAAGTTTTTTTTTTTCTTTTGAGAGATGATGTAGACGAGGACTGTGGAACATTTTGGCTAGTAAAGACTTAGTACTTATGTTGTCCAAGTGAAACACCTTTCTTTCTTGGGAGTCTACTAAGGATCCTTTCATTTTTTTGTTAGGAGCTTCACAAATTATTTGGTTTTTGTTAATACTTTATTATGAGAGTCAGAAAAAGGATTTGATAGCTAATTCATTGTATTTTTATTGAATTTGAGCAAAGAAGCATTGAATTAGAAGAAGGAGGATTGAAGCCTTGACGAAGTGAGATAAATGAGTAAATTTTTAGCGAAAAAAGACCAAGCTCAGCTCAACAAACCTGAGCCCGACACAAGAAAACTGAAGAGCAAGGTTAGAGAAATGCGCCCAGTACAACCTACACATGATCCTAGCGCAAGTTGGGCTTCAAAGCTTGGATTTACAACAAAATCCAATGGCACCCAATGCAGCTGAGTTGAGTTAAGCACGAGCTTCAAATTTAGAATTTTTATTTAATAGTTGTTTGTATCAGGGTTAGTCATCTTTGGCTATTAGAGATTGAAAATGACTCTTGGAAGACATTCTTAAGGTTTCTTGTGGATTCTTCTTCGTATTCCATTGTTCTTTTGTAAGGTTTAGTATTCTCATCTCTATAAGGAACTCAATCCCTTATTATTCAAGTTAGGTTAAATCCTTTTGAACTCTCATGTAATCACTTTTTATTTAATATTTATGTTTTTTCCTTCAACATATAAGTATTTCAATTCTACATATAGTGTTTGTTGTGTTGATTCATAACCTGATTATTGATTCTTGGTGTATTGGAAAATATCACTTGCAATCTAAATCTGAATTAATTTACCAAATGAAAGCTGGTGTCTAGGACTGGAGTGTGATTCATTTGTTTTGTTAAGACCCTTGTGAGAATGCAATATTCATTTATATAATTGATCAAGGAATTGATGGTTAGTAGATAATCTTAGACTCATCTGCTAAGAAATTGGGGTTGACATTGATTATTGAAGAAAGAAATTAAATATTTTTATACATGAGAGTGAAGATCAGTGAGATCTAACCCTAGCAAGTTCATCATATTATTATTAATCTTTTTTCTACATTCAACTGTTGATAAAACTATAAAATATTCTTTAATTGTTTTTAAATTTCTGCACATAAAATCAAATTATGGAATTGTCATTCAATTTGAATTTATTATAATTGTAATTATTATTTTATATTTCACAAATCTCTTGGAAAAGAACGATAATTTATTACTTGCTAAATTGCTACTGATGCACTTGTCATCATTATGAAAATTGTCGACACTAAATGTATTATGTGTCAAGAGAAAAATAAAGATAAACATGGTTAAGGCCCACAGAAAGGAAAGAGAGACAATATGAAGACTTCTCTTCAAAAGAAGAATTTTTTGATAGTAGTCATCATAATTAGGCTCTATCAATCACCACCTAAAGAACATAGGTCTAGGCATCTTCATTCACATAAAGAGCCTAAAGTTGACCTTTCCCCTTTCTATGAAAAAGAAAATGTAGACGAATATTTAGATTGGGAGATGAAGGTAGAACAATTATACGAATGTTAAGATACACGAGGATAGACGAGTATCCCTGGCTACTCTCAGTTTCCAGAGAGCTACTATGTACTAGTGAACATCTCTAGTGAAAGATAATAAACTCCATCGTTAACCCCCAAATCTAATATTAGAATGAAGTACAATCAGTCCTGAGAAAGCATCATATACTCTCTTACTATGACAGGGAGTTGATGGACAAGCTCCACCAACTCCAACAGAAGGATATGATTGTAGAAGAGTATAGGTAAAAAATGGAATTGCTAATAATGAGGGCGAGGATACGGTGAGGAGTCTCAAATTACCATGGCTCAATTTCAAGGTGATCTCCCCTATAAGATCCGAGATAGGGTGGAGTTGTTACCATATAATGATTTGAATGATATGGTGCAAGGATTGAACAACAACTGAAAAGGAAGACCAATTCCAAAAAGGAATATCCTAACATGTTTTCTGCATTTTGCCATAAATCTCATTAAACTTTCATTTTTTGTCTTGTACAGATAGATATTTTACCTTGGCAGAAAACGATGAAGTGAACAAATAAAATCTGCAGTCGCTAAACATCATGCAAGATTTGAAGACAAATCTTTTTCGAGAAGGAGGGCCTGATGGAAATCCGTCTCCAAGAATATAAACAATAATAAAAAGGTCATAGTTAGAGTCTTGATTAAGAGCTTATGAGTTTAGGCCTAATTGGGTTTGGACTTCCAAACAAATTTTTACGCCTAAGTTCAAAATTGAAAAATATTACTTTGGAGATTTTGGAGCTTCAAGATTACAAAATATCTACTTGTAAAAATTCTATAAAGTAATGTAGAATTTATTATAGACCTCGTATTTTTGATCAAATAGTGTAAGATTTTGGACAACCACTTTGAAAGAGACATCCAAGAAGGTGCCACCTAGCAAGATAGAAGGCGCCACATGTGCCTTTGAAGCTTTTAACTAGGCACCACAAAGAGAGCTCCTCTCTGAGCTTCTTTAGCCAATTGTCCTCATCTCATTGAAGAGAGTATGAAGCTTGAGCTACAAGTCACCTTGGATACATGACACTTTCAGAAAATTCTTTTTACTCATGACTTGTCACTTGTCAAGTTCTTATTGGAGAACTTTTGAGAATCTTACAAGACAAGTAATGTATAAAGTGCATCATGATTTTTCCGTCACATAGAATACAACCATACATTCAACAAAACACCGAAACACAATTGAAAAACACCTTTCAATTGTAACCCCTTCAACCTTAAAATTGTTTTCTATCCCATTTTCATCACGAAAACGCTAAAAATAAGTGTTGTAAAATATCTAATTTTGATATTCCATACTCCTTCACCTCCATTGCTAAAACCTTACTTGTTACAACATTGAGCTTCTGACAATGAGACGGTAACGAATTAGAATCAAGACAGGAATGGAGTGTTGGAAGAAATCGATTATGAACTAAAATGAGCAAGTACATTATTGATTTGTCGAGAACTGTTGTTAGAATTATCCATGTTTAAATAATGTATTGTTTAAAACAAATGGATAATGTTTTTAATATGCTTTAAACTAAAGGTAAATAAAATTTATTTTTTAGCTAATACCTAAAATTCGTTGTTTATTCATATTTTATACAATGGCTTTTTAGTTTATATGTGAGTTTGGTTTAAAGCAAGAAATGATATTATAGGGACTTTTTGTAAAAATAAAATTTGAATAATTATATTTTTTTATTAATAAATTTTATGGTTTAAATAATAAAATATTTATACTTTATCTCAAATAAATTACTTCTACTCTTACATACATTAATGATATCCTTACAAACATGATTTTAATTTTATTGATTAAATTTTCAAGTCATTTATTTTTAATTATACTACAATAATTATATTTTTTATATATACACCATTTGCAATTTTTAATTTTTTAACATAGCCCTCAATTTAAAAAAACAACAATTTAAATTTTTAAACAAAATTCAAAATTAAAAGGTTATTCACAAATATCAAGATTTTTTCCATGCACGTTTTAAATTTATTTAAAATATTTTAAGTTATTGAAATTTGATAACACATGCATTAAAATAAAAGCAACAGTTTTAAAATAAAATAAAAAATTGAAAAAAATGAAAAAAAATTATTTTAAAACCAATTACGAAAAAATATTAATTGTGCCTGATTTCTCAACATAATAAAAAAACACAAAATATGCTGTTAAGAAATTGATTCCCCTATTTCTCAACATGAATGGTAAAAAATCTGTTATTTTATTTGTGTAAATAAAAATGTTATCAGGGTTCAATTTTGTTTTGGTATTCAAAAGAAAGTCGAAAGTTGGTGCCACGTATTCCAATATTTCAGTCTATTGTTGAGGATAAGAAACTATTGAGTTTAGGTGCTTGAAATTGGGTTGAAGGGAGAGACAATCGTTTGGCTTTGTAGTGTTCACTGAGTGTTTGTGAAATTGCTGAAGTGAAGCTTGTTAATCCATAATCCCTTTCCCTTGAGGGGTTTCAGGAATCACTATGAATATGACTTTGTCAGTTTCTAATGCCAAGGGATTAACTACTGCAGCTCCAAGAGATTCTCATTTGCTCAAGCCTAACCCTTTATCTTCCCTTAGTTCACTCCATTCTCTCCAGGTATATGTTATCTCAAGCTTTATTGATTTCCCTTATTGTCTGTTGAATTGGTATTGTCTTCTATAACAAGAGAACCATCAACTGCCTTTGGGAAATTTTTTATTTTATGGGCCAAATTCTGGCCTGAGGTTTCTGAATTTCGTGATATAGTTCTTCCCATACGCACTCACTCTTACTTTACCATTAGTATTTTGTCATGATTGTTATTTCATTCTGACTTTCTTTAACAGTGTAGTAGCAGTAAGATTAGAGTTCCTGTGATGACTAGAATTCCACCAGAGAGGTTTTGTCAATATGTGGTTACTGTCAGGAATGAAGTGCCGCAAAATGCTGATTTTCCAAGGCAGTATTCGAGAAGAGAGAAGAAACCTTTTCCAGTTCCCATTGTAGAACTACGACGAGCAGCTAGGGAGAGGATGAAGAAGATGAAAGATGAGCCTAGAAAACCTATGGCGGCACCCAAGAATGGGTTGCTAGTGAAGAACCTTATACCGACTGCCTATAATGTGTATAATGCTAGGATCACTTTGATCAACAATCTGAAGAAGCTGCTCAAAGTAGTTCCTGTGCATGCTTGTGGGTAATTATATGTCTTCATATTCTCTAGTATACTTTTGGTTAATGTGGAGCTAATTTTAGTGCTGGTTAACAAATGAATGTTTCATGTTTTTGTTCTGATTGAGAGAATGCGCTAATACAGATATCAATGTTGTTTCTGGCTACAGAAGATATTCCAGCATTGACACTTTGTTTAAAATGGTGCTTATATCATTGTAGACCTAATATGTTGCTTCATATTCCTGCTTTTAAATATGGTGTATCTAGAACCTGAATCAGATATTACCAATACCTCCTATAATTTTTCATCATGGTGGGTGATTGATAGTTTCTTATTCTGCTTCTTCAGGAAAGCAAAGTTTGCATACTTAGACCTTTGTGAATCTTATACCCCTTATGCAAATGGGTGGTATGGTTCATAGGAAGACTACTAGTTTTAGTCCTTATTAATCTTATCCACTGCATGGACATTTTCATGGTAAGCATGCTTGCAGGAACTTCAAGATTGAGGGGGTTCATTGAGGTTGAAGCATAGTCATTATATAGGTCATTTGAAAAGCTGTCTTAATATTCGCAAAGATTAAGTTTGAATTTTGTTTTAGAGTAACGATATATCATTCTAATACTTTATAAGGCAAGTATTAAATGAAAATGTGAATGCATTGAATATCTTGAAATTATAAAATGCACTCAATCCTTTTTTAATTTTGCAAGTAGAAGGATTTGTTGGAAGGTCTTGTCAAAGGATTTAGTATTATTCTTTCTTTTATATTTTAAACCCAAAGAATCCATTGATGTGCGTTTTGAACTGGGCACATAAAAAAACATTTTAGCAGCAATGGTGGCTACCTTCCCAACATATCATTTGTGGTTACCAGGCTAGTCTTATTGAACATTGTAACCTAAGCTGAGTGATTTTTATTTACTAGCATATCTTAATGCACGTGACAAAAAATTTATATCCATCTCATACTCATTTGCCACCTCCCCCTCCCTCCCCTGTATATTTTAAAAATAAAGAAATAAAGAAAGAAAGGAGTGATAAAATATTTCAGAAGTATCCTAATACTGGAATACTATGCAGGTGGTGCAGTGAAATCCATGTAGGACCTGTTGGACATCCATTCAAGTCATGTAAAGGTGCACAGACCAACATCCGCAAGGGGCTCCACGAATGGACAAATGCATACATTGAAGACATATTAACACCAATTGAAGCCTATCACCTCTTTGATCGCCTTGGAAAGCGGATCACTCATGAAGAGAGATTCCAAATCCCTCGAATTCCAGCAGTGGTTGAGCTCTGCATTCAAG